>RRZU011980205.1_pt1 | contig 13003 bp, 10 predicted proteins | sample 2165561 | NCBI WGS metagenome assembly RRZU01 (sample SAMN10456909, study PRJNA506462) | wastewater metagenome | isolation source: wastewater sludge | place: USA: Moscow, Idaho
AAGCCTCGAGCCGATAAAATGTCACAGCTGCGGTCGTATAGGTGCCAAAGAAGACTTTCTTGAAGGGCGCCCCTGCTCTTATTGCGGCGGCAGGCTGCGTCCAAGTGTGGTTCTTTTTGGGGAGATGCTGCCGGAAGAGCCATTGGCTCTTGCCAACACCTGGACAAGAGAGTGCAAAACATTCATTGTTCTCGGCTCTTCATTAGTGGTCTCTCCCGCTAACTACTTCCCCAGACAGGCGAAAAACAACGGTGCAAAACTTGTTATCATCAATAGGGACGAGACACCTCTGGACTATATGGCTGACTTGGTCGTTCACGAAAGTATCGGCGCCTATCTTACAAAAGTGGCTTGCTATATGGATTAAATTAAACGGCTCTTTATTAACTCGTTGTACGGAGTCGACGTGTATAATCAGTAAAACTAACGGACATAAGAGAATGTTAGGAGCCAAACAAAATCCTTTGCCATAAATCATTTGAGCCTTAAAGGTATTGGATTATGATTTTTTTAATTTCGCAAGCAATGCTAAGGCTGGCAACTAAAAAGATAGAGACTCCCCGCTGAGCCTCTATCTTTTTTAATGTCATCGCCGCTTGTTAATTTTTAAAACTTAGTGCAATCTCCAGCGATACAAGCGAAGGAAAGGAATGTGCAGCAAAGACAAAAGGTCTCTCAATAGCAATTCCCCAACCCTGTATTTTCAGAACGTCTTTGTTTAATACAGAACATTTCCGTTAGAAGCTTTTTATTTCAAGCTCCGCCTTGAGCGGTCGTGCAAACAGTTCTCTTAATATTTTATCGGGAGATTCGTTTTCATAGAGAATTCTGTACACGCCTTCCGCAAGCGGCATCTCAACGTTAAACTTTTTGCTGTTTTGCACGATAGCTTTCACAGTATATGCCCCTTCGGCGACTTGTCCCAGGGCCAGTGCTGCTTCGTCCAGAGTCTTTCCCTCGCCGACTGCAAGTCCAAGCCGGAAATTGCGTGAATGCATACTGTAACAGGTGACCATCAAATCGCCTACTCCTGCCAGCCCGGAAAGTGTCATTGGCGAGGCTCCCATGCGGTGCCCGAACCTCATAATCTCCGCAAGTCCGCGGCAAGCTATGGCAGCCAAAGCGTTATCACCCAGCTTCATTGCCTTGGAAATTCCCGCAGCTACTGCGTAAATGTTTTTGGTCGCTCCGCCAACTTCAAGCCCGATGACATCGTCGGAGGTGTAAACTCTGAAGTTGTTGCCTGTAAGCAGCTTCTGCCAGTCTTCAGCCTCTCCTTTAATTTCAGAGGCTACAGCCACGGCAGTGGGGCAGCCTGTCAAAACCTCTTCCGCATGGCTGGGTCCTGAAAGTGCTGAATAGGCATATCCGGGGCAGAGCTCTTCATGTATCTTGTGCAGCAGGTCTCCTGTTGTTATCTCAATTCCCTTAGCTAAATTAAGCATGTGTCCCGACCTATGTCCGCTGTTTTTGATCTTCTCACAGACGTCCCGTACAAATTGTGTAGGTATGGCCATAATCATTCTGTCAGAAAAAAGCAGCGCTTCTTCAATATCGAGAGTGCACTTTATTTTTTTGTCTAAGATGGTATCCTGAAAGCAAAAAGTATTTTTGCCGCAGTTGTTAATGGAGTTTGACTGTTCTTCGTCTATTGTCCACATAAGGACATTATGTCCTAAATCTGCAAGATGTGATGCCATGGCAGTTCCGAAACTGCCGGCGCCAAGTAGGGTAACGTTCATAGAGGCAGACCTCCGTTCAATTTTGTGTAAAAAAGCACCGCTACATTATAGCTTTTAGGAGTGTATAATACCAATGTTGTTTCTGTAATTGAAGGAGGTTTTTTTGTTGATTCGCCAAATAGCACTTTCTGCGGCAATCGCAGCTCTGTATGCCGCGCTCACAATAGCTGTCGCCCCAATATCTTATGGTCCTGTCCAATTTCGCATCGCCGAAGCAATGACACTTTTGCCTTTCATGCTGCCGGAAGCGATTCCCGGACTTTTTATCGGTTGTCTTATCGCCAATTTATTCAGCGGTTTTGGGCTTATTGACGTTGTTTTCGGCAGTGCTGCAACACTTATCGCCGGCTGGATTACCTATAAAATGCCCAATCTCTGGCTGGCAGCCGTGCCGCCGGTCTTGCTTAATGCTCTGATTGTCGGCGGATACCTAGCCTTTATCACCGAAACACCCATGGTCATAACGATGCTCTATATCGGCGGCAGTGAGGCCATTATCTGTTTTGCTTTAGGAATTCCGCTCTGCAAACTGTTAAAAAGTTCCAAAGTTTTTGATGCTGTGTTCATGGGGAAAAAAGAAAAAAGCCCAGGGGTGTGGGTCAAGAAGTAGCTGTAAGTAGTTTAAAATGTTAAAAGACTCCCAATGCTGAGAGAACTATTTCTCTGACATAAGGGAGTATTTTTTGTTTTCATGTGATTGCTCATGCTACTTTTTATTAACAGTTCTCACGCCGAAGATTATCAGAGCAAAACCCACGGAGATGTTCAAAAACTTAATTGCGGCTGGCGGCAGGAAACTGCTCGCCAATGTTCCGGCAACGCCTACAAGACTCATGCACACCAGAGTGGAAAACACTGCACCGAACCCATAAGTGTAGACATCTGCTTTGCTCATGGTGCCGTCCGTAAGTTTTGCTGAAAAAATACCGGCCCAGAAGATTATTGTCAAAGGGCTTGAAATAGCAAGAACAACACAATAAATGAAGGCACTGTCGGCGCTCTGCACTGCCGAGGCTTCAAAGCCTGGGATAATGTTGATGCCAAAGGCTCCTAATATGGCAGCCGCCCCGAACAGCCAGAGAACAAGCGCACCGAAGTATTTAAAAAAAGCTCGGCTTTGCCTGCTCTTCTCCAACAGTGTGCCTACACCCCAGATTGCGGCCAATACGCAGATAAGGTCGGCGATAGTCACTCCCATTACTGCAGCTTCGGCTGAAACGATGCCGAAAGACGCCGCAGTCTGGAAAATAAAGACGCTTACCGGCCCAACCGCCGCCTGCAATATCAGCCCAAACCTAAATCCCTTCCAGAATATCATCAGCGTGGATCTCACTCCCGCAACATAATTATCTGCATTTAAAATTATAACAAAAAAGTCTGCTTAAGAGACAAAAACACAGGGAAGTACAGCTTGGCTTCCCTGTGTTTTTTGCATCTTTGGCGGTTATTTATTAACCTCCGCTGATGTTATGTATTACTTGAACGTTGGCTCCGTCGGGAATTTTGTAAATGGGATATTCTCTCTTATCCACCACAGAATCGTTGACCCACACCGCAATCATCTTAAACGTGTAGTTCTCACGCCGAAGCAGTTGCTCCACTGTGAGCCCCTCTTCCCAGAGAGATTCCGTTCCGTTGACTATTATCATTATCTTTCGGGCCTAAAATTCATCTTCCGGCTTCAAATGTTTCTGCAGAAGCTCTACAACATCTGGATAGTCAAGCCCGAGTCGCTTTACCGTCTCAAGCGTAGGAATACCGTTTTTGTTCCAGCCGCGGCGTTTGTAGACTGCCATCTTCAATTCCTGCCACTGCCCGCGGCGGTATTTCTGAAGAAGAGCGATCTTTTCTTTGACTGAAAGCCCTTCGATGTCAACGCCAAATTCTTTAAGCCTGCCGTCAAAGTAGTCTGGACGCTCGTTCCATTCGTCCTCCCACACAGGACCAAGCCCGCGATCGGGAGCGTGATGATATTCCGATGTTCCCTTGCCCATGCGCAAATTGAATATGCGCTCGAAATTATAGACCTTCTCCGACTGGAGAATCAAACCTTCGCGGTCGAGTGGCTTTCCGGTGATAGCTGTGTAGATGTCAAGATAGTTCTGCAGGTGTTCCGGTATCTTGGCAGCTTCAATACCTTTGTGGCGCAGTCCATTATCCTCCGGTTCAATGTCGTTCCACGGCAGCTTGCAAAGTCCCTGGAGCGAGAACCAAAGACGGAAATTGGGGAAGTAGAAGAGGGCTTCTGCCTTGTCTTCGTATGTAGGCAGCTGTTTATTTACCATGTCCATGAAGATCAGCCAAGCTTCGTCATGCTGGGGTCCTTTCAGCGTAAGGAAGTAGCCTCCCCACTGAGCGATAGATTCCTGGCAGCGGTATTCCGATGCCTCCAGCCCCATGCACTCCATGCCTATTTTCTTCATTACTTCCATATCAGCGCCATAATTCTTCGCAAAGTATTCCCTTGCTTCGGCGATACCTTTGCCGCAAGCAACGGCGAAATCATCTGTGCCGTGTGCTATGCGGTGAATTAGCTCCATAATATCCTTCTTATTGCCGAAGTTAAGTTCCAGACCTTTGGTGTTCTCTTTGCTGATCAGTCCGAGTTCATAGCACTCACAGATAAAAGCGATGCCTGTCCCGAGAGAAATGGTATCAAGTCCGTAATGGTCAGCGTAGAAGTTGGCTTCGATTGTCCAAAGAGGGTCGAAAACGCCCACATTGGAGCCAAGCCCGGCGGCCGTTTCATATTCAGGACCGTCAACAACGACTTCTTTGCCTTTCCACGGGCCGGTCTGAAGCGGGAAATGGTCAACTGCCTTGGCGCAAGCCAAAGAACAGCCGTACCAGCAGCCGTCAGCCATTCCCTGTGTGAAAAGCTTGGTGTAGGAAGTGGAGCTTACCTTGTCAATGTCCTTATGGCGTCCGTACTTGTAGTTATTAACAGGCAGCAAGGTATAGTCGTCCATGACTTCCATAAGGTGCGCTGTGCCGACAGCACGCATTTTACACTGCTTATCGTCGTTGTCGTGTATGCGCTTGTGAAGGCTGACTCCGGCTTTCTGTATGGTGGCGAAATCTGCTGGGTCATTCTCAAGTCCGCTGAATTTTGTGCGCTTCACAACAATAGCAACGATATTCTTGTTGTAAAGAACCGTACCTCCGCCGCCGCGCCCGGCCTGCTTCAGACGCACCGCTTTGCGGCGCACATCATAGAAGCTGAAATTCATTCCCGCCCAATAACTTGTTCTGGCGGCGATGCCTGAAGAAACAACAGAAATGGTGTTTCTGTCGTTCTCATCTTTGGCAAAATATTCGTGCAGCTCTTCGGAAACATAGTAGGCGTTAATATCTTCGAGTGTGGACTCGAAAATCTGCACCTTGTTATTGTCTCCGTCGATAAAGACTACTACAGGTCTGTCGGCCTTACCCTGAATTTCCAGCGCATCAAAGCCGGAGAACTTCAAAAACGGGGCGAAATAGCCGCCGGCGTTGCTGTTATATGTTTGCTTTGTAGCCGGAGAGAGAAATACCGCATAGCATTTTCCTGTTCCGGGATACTGGGTGATGCCGCAGAAAGGACCGCCGGCGATGACCATTTCATTCTCTGGGTCGTCCCATTTAGTCGTCTCTTTGACTCCGTTCCATAGCAGGCGCAGCCCAAATCCGCGTCCCCCCGTAAACTTATCGATCATATCTTCGGATACAGGGCGTTTTTCAAAAGAGTAGTTGCCGTCTTTATTACCCAGTCCGACGTAGAGAGTTTCCTTTGAATAGCCGCGATGAATTTTCGCCGGTTCAAACGCCCACTCTGTCAAAAGCTTCATTGGTTTCATTTCCATTTGTGTTCACTCCTCACTACTTTGCTTCTACAAGCTGAAGCGCGCCCGTGGGGCACTTCCTTGCGCAAGCACCGCAAGCGATGCACTTGAAGGGCTCTGTCTGCTTTGATCCCTCAAAAAACATACTTGCCGAAGGACAAAAACCAACGCACATAAGACATGATGTGCACTTATCCTTGCGGAGCTGAACAATGCCGTTTGCATCACGAACAAGAGCCTCTGTGGGGCAAACCCCGATACATGCTCCACATTGCGAACAAATGTTGAAATTAGGAAAACCGGCGACTGTTTCGACTTTGACTCGTGAAAGAGCCTGAGAGTCCTCTTTGAACCATAACTTGGAACAGGCGGTCATGCATTCCCCGCACTGCACGCATTTTTCAGCGTTCACCTGCATTACCTTCACACAAAATCCCCCCTGAATGTAATAATATAGACCGCCAAATAGAGACTAGGCAGCCTATCCCCAATACTGAAATTTTATCACATATCTTTTATTATTGTTCACTAAAAATAACGGCAAATGTCTCGCAAAAGCAATTTTGTTCATTTTTGTTCAATAATAAGAGATCAAGAGAATGGGAAGGTAAAGCCTCTTTAGTTTAAATACTGCAAAAGAAAAATTTAATTATTTAAATGCATGGTTGACAATTAAGATACAGATGGTAAAATACCCAACAAGTTTTACAATAAATGCTGAGAGGAGGCTGGAATCGTGAATTTTGCCGCTGTTGAACGAGCTAGACGTATACGACGAATCGACCGTTATGAGCATATAGTAAAATGCTATGACGGGGACATAGATTCGATTGCTCGGCGACAGAGATAAAGTGCCATCGGCTGAAAGCACTTTTCGCACGCAAAATCGAGATTCTCGCACCCCTGAGCTGAATTCTGAAGAAAGACATTACGTCAAGTAAGAATTCCGGCAGTTTTCCGAAAAAACGAACCAAGTGGGCACATAGTGCCAATAAGGGTGGTACCGCGGGTAATTTAACTCGTCCCTTTTCTTCATTAGGAAGAAAAGGGACGAGTTTTTTGTGTTTTAGGTCCTACGAGGATTAAAAATAAATAATATAAATTGGGAGGAATTTTTAATGACAACAGCAAAAAAAGGTAAGGTAATACTTGCGTACAGCGGCGGACTAGACACATCGGTAGCTATTCCTTGGCTTCACGACCAGGGTTATGAAGTTGTGACTTTGACTATGAATGTGGGACAGCAGGCAGATAACCTTGTGGAAATCAAGCAGAAGGCTTATGAAGTGGGAGCTGAAAAGGCCTATGTTGTTGATTTGCGCGAAGCGTTTGTTGACACCTTTGTTTGGCCGGCCCTTAAGGCAAACGCCATGTACCAGGGAGTCTATCCTCTCAACTCAGCCCTTTCCCGCCCGATGATCGCTCAGGCGATGGTGTGGTGTGCCGAGAAGGAGGGCGCTGTGGCTGTCGCTCACGGATGCACCGGTAAGGGACAGGATCAGGTTCGTATGGAAGTATGCTGCAATGCGCTAAATCCTGAGCTGGACGTGTTGGCTCCCGTCCGTGACTGGGGTTTTACCAGAGAAGAGGAGATGGACTATGCCCAGGCCCACAATGTGCCTGTGCCGACGACACGCAAAAGCCCCTACAGCCTTGATGACAATCTTTGGGGGCGCTCTATTGAGTGCGGAATTCTTGAAGATCCCTGGAATGAGCCTCCCAAGGATGCCTATGCGCTGACGGCTGACCCCAAAGAAGCACCCGATGAAGAAGTGACCGTGGAAATTACTTTTGAATGCGGAGTTCCGGTCGCTATTAACGGCAAGAAAATGGGCAGCATCGAGCTGATTGATTTTATGAACAAAACAGCAGGGGCTGCCGGTTACGGACGTATCGATGTCATTGAAGACAGGCTTGTAGGATTTAAGAGCCGTGAAGTTTATGAATGTCCGGGCGCGCTTGCGCTGATTGCCGCACATAAAAAACTGGAAGCGATCACTCTTTCAAAGGATACACTCAAGACAAAGAAAGAGCTTGAGGTGAGATTTGCGGAGATGGCTTATGAGGGATACTGGTTTTCACCTCTGATGGAAGCGGTGCAGGCTTTTATGGACACGACACAGAAAACAGTTAACGGTACAGTAAGAATGAAATTCTACAAAGGCAATGCGATAATAAACGGTATGAAGTCAGATACTTCCGTCTACAGCAAAGAGCTTGCCACTTACTCTGCCGGAGACATTTTTGACCAGTCAGCCTCAGTCGGTTTCATTAAAATCTGGGGCATGCCGATTAAGACTTGGAGACAGAAGCACAAGGACAATAATATTAATCCAATTGACGACCTCATCGTCGCCAAGGGGAAAGAAGCCTACTAAATTTTAGCCTTTTGATGTAAAATGGCGCGGCTGCTGAAGCAAAAGTATCTTGCTCGGGCAGCTGCGCCATTGATGTTTATTAAAGATAAGTTATTCTGTACGCAATGACTCCATGGTAACCTTAACATGGTTCATCATCAGTTTTTCACACTCTGCCTCATCATGGTTTTGCAGTGCTTCCAGAATTTTGATGTGCTCTTCTAAGCTGGGGTTTTCGTCAAAATCAAAAAATGACTCGAAAAACAGGGCTTGAACAAAGGTTCTTGAGAGGGCGTTTTTAATGTAGTCATAAAGAGCTGTGTTTCCGGATGATTCTGCGATAATGAGATGAAATTCATCGTTGACTTTAAGGTATGACTCCAAGTCTCTGTCTTCAAAAGTTCTTCTTTCCGCATCGATCTGTTCTTGAAGCATACAAAGCTGAAGGGGGGTTATTTTGTGAGCTGCTTTTTTTATAGCCATTACTTCTAAGTATTCACGTACTTCATACGTGTCCATGATTTCTTCTCTGGTGGGGGATGCCAGACAAGCGCCCCAGCCGGGTTTGATCTGCACTAATCCCTCATTTTCCAGCTTTCTGAGCGCCTCTCTTACCGGTGTTCTGCTGACGGCGAACTCTTTTGCGATGGCTATCTCTGGAAGACGCTGACCAATGGTCAACCTTTTTTCAAAAATATGTTTTCGTATTTGTCTATATACGTAATCAGCGGCTGTCTCCGTCTGAATGTGCTGTATATCCATTTACATAGCTCTCCTTCATATCCATATATACTATGGGGTATTATACATATTTTTTAAATATTTTGCGCATGTTAGTTCCGCGTATTTTCAATCTCTGCGGTCGTAAATAAAGACCTATGCTGATGCGCACTTTCGCTGCGATGCTCCTCATGCTTATTACTGCTTAAATATCCAGTGTCCGAAAGCTTGCCGACTGCCTGTACCTTGGTAAATGACTATTGACACGGACGCTGTTTTGCACCAGAATCTCATAAATATAAGAAGGAAAATTTCCACCATGCAAAAACGCAGCTTTGCTCTTTATATATAGTGTGTCTTGAACAGTAAACAAATTTTGTGATTCATGCCTGGGTTGTTTAGTTCTTATACGTTTCAGGAGGGACAACACTCTTTCCTACATACGCTTTCTTCCGGAAAAACCAACGCCGCAGAAGGAAAATGTTATAGCTTGAAGAGCCATACTGTACTTGGTAACTATCATTAATTTTGTTAAAATCCCCCCCTTTTCTGTTTAGCTAATTACCGCAAGTATAAATGCCCTATTAAAAAATATTTTTACGTAATCTAAATCCCTTGACACTTAAATGTAATTGATATATAAAAGCAGTAGAAAATGTATTCACTGTATACCATAGAATTATATCTCATATTACGTATAAGGAGTGGTTGTTGTGATGGATCTTAACAAGCTTTGCGGCATGGCAGGCAAGACCGCGATTATTACGGGTGCAGCATCGGGAATCGGAGCCGGAATCGCCAGATTTTTTTCTGATAATGGTGTGAGGGTCATTATCGCTGACATCAATGAAGATCTTGCCTCCCAGGTTGAAAAGGAAATCAACGACGCCGGCAATGAGGCACATTTCATGAAATGCAACGTCACTAAAGAGGCCGACTGTAAGGCTCTCGCCGATGCGGTCGCTGAGAAGTTCGGACGCATTGATATCCTTGTCAACTGCGCCGGTGTTGCACGCCGTCACACAGTTGAAACTCTGCCGGAAGCGGATTGGGATTTGGCTATCAATGTAACTCTCAAAAGCGTGTTTTTGATGAGCAAACATGTTATCCCCCACATGAAAAAGGCCGGCGGCGGCAAGGTTGTCAATATCGGTTCCGGCTGGGCTCTTAAGGGCGGAGACCATGCGGTATCATACTGCGCGGCGAAGGGCGGCGTATGGAACATGACCCGCGCTATGGCGATAGACCACGGACCAGACAATATCAACATCAACTGCGTCTGCCCGGGAGACATTGACACACCGATGCTCAAGAGCGAATGTGAGCAGCTCGGCGGAGTCTATGACGAAAAGTACAAAGCGGATTGCGCGCAGCGTCCAATGGCGCGTCTTGGCGCACCGGTAGATGTCGCTATGTGCGTATTCTTCCTTTGCAGCGGCATGGCTCCTTGGGTTACGGGAAGCAGCCTTGTTGTGGACGGCGGCGGTATTGCATAAGAATTAAATTTCTATCACAGTCATTGGCACAGCGCTCCATCTACCCTTGAGCCGTATTTAAAAAAGCAATTTACAGAAGACAATCTGCCGATTTTAAGTGCAAGCGAAAGGGTCTTATGGGCTTTAATCTAAATAATTTAGGAGGTAAGTGAATGTCAAAGAAAATGTATCCGTACATCCCAAATTCGGAGCCTTCAGTTCAGGCCGAGATGCTGAAGTTTATCGGTGTCGATTCTATCGAAGACCTTATAGCCGACATTCCCGATGAAGTACGTTTGAAAGAGCCGATGGATATGCCCGAGCCTTTTAATGATGAGGCGAGTCTGTTCAGACATGTAAGCTCCATTCTCAATAAAAACACCACGGCAGAAGAACTGCTCTGCTTCCTGGGCGCAGGATGCTATAACCGCTATGTGCCTGCTGTCGTGGACGAAGTGATCAACCGCTCAGAGTTCCTTACCGCCTATGCGGGAGAACCATACGAAGACCACGGGCGTTTTCAGGCGATGTTTGAATATCAGTCAATGATGGCTGAACTTCTTGACTTTGACGTCTGCAACGTGCCTAACTATGACGGCAGCCATGCCGCCAACACCTCTTTGCGCATGGCCACAAGAATAACCGGCCGCAAAGAAGTTCTTATTCCCCAAAATATCAACCCAGACACAATGAAAGCCTTAACAACATATTTGCAGCCCGACGTAAAAGTAACTTTTGTTGACTACAACAGCAAAACAGGTCGCATCTGTCTCGACAGCCTCAAAGAAAAGCTGACGGATAACGTCGCAGCGGTGCTGGTGATGAACCCTAACTTCTTCGGAGTCATTGAAGACAAGGTGCAGCAGATATCCGAGATGGCCCACGCTCACGGAGCTCTGATGGTGGCTGCTGTCGAGCCTTCATCACTTGGACTTCTCACTCCTCCCAGCCACTATGGTGCGGATATTGCCTGCGGTGACCTCCAGCCTCTCGGAATCCATATGAACTATGGTGGCGGCGTGGCGGGTTTTATCGCCACATCAGACACTCCCCGCATTGTTGAAGAATATCCCTCACGTCTGTTCGGTATTGCTCCGACAAGCGAAGGTGAGTGGGGATTCGGCGACGTAATGTGGGAACGTACCTCCTTTGCCAACAGGGATAGCGCCAAAGAGTTTGTCGGTACCCATTCAGCCCTTTGGGGACTCGCTGCCGGTGTATATCTTGCATCAATGGGACCTCAGGGCATGAAGGAACTTGGCGAAGCGGTTATTCAGCGCCAGGCTGCGCTCAAAAAGGCTCTCTCCACAGTTAAGGGCATTAAGCTTGATCGCTTCTCCGGCGTAACCTATGAAGAGTTTGTAGCTGATTTCAGTGAATCAGGCAAGAGCGTGGCGGAAATTAACGAATCACTTCTTGCAAATGGTATTCTCGGCGGGTTTGATCTCGGAACGGAATTCCCTGAACTGGAAGGCTGTATGCTTATTTGCGTAACAGAGCGCACAACAGCGGATGATATCAAGGCCCTTAAGGCCGCACTTGAAGAAATACTCGGATAGGGAGGAGGCGCGCAAATGATGAACGCACTTGAAAGAATGAAAAAGTTCCACCAGGCAAAATGGAATGAGCCTATTATTTATGAAATCAGCGAACCGGGACAGCGTGCAGTATTAGTCCCCGGAGCCTGCTGCGACTGTGTGTCCGTTGAAGAGGCTGTTTCCGCTCTTCCCGAAGGAATGGTGCGCAAAGATAAGCCTAACCTTCCCGAAATAGCACAGCTTCAGCTTGTAAGACATTACAACCACCTTTCACAGGAAAATATCGGCATTGACGGCAATATCGACATAGGACAGGGTACTTGTACTATGAAGTATAACCCTAAGGTAAATGACAGGCTTGCAGGACTTGCCAAAATTACTGATATGCATCCGCTGCAGCCGGTCAAGACAGCTCAGGGTGTTTTGGAAGTTTACTATAGGCTGACCCAGCTTTTCAAAGCCATTACCGGTCTAGATGCCGTTTCTGTCCAGGGCGGTGGCGGTTCGCACGGTGTCTTGGCTTTGGCCTCGGCAGTGCGCGCCTACTGGCGCGACAAGGGTGAAGAAGAAAAACGCGACGAAATAATAACCACGCTCTTCTCACACCCAGTAGACGCTGCTGTCCCTATATTTAAAGGATACAAAGCGATAATCATTCAGCCCGACGCTGACGGTTATCCTGATATTGAAGCATTTAAAGCGGCTCTCTCCGAGCGAACGGCGGCAATATTCTTTACCAACCCTGAAGATACCGGTATCTTCAATGTCCGTATTAAAGAGTTTACCAGGCTTGCTCATGAAAAAGGCGTTATCTGCTGCTACGACCAGGCTAATGCCAACGGACTTCTGGGAATCACCAGAACAGCGGAAGCGGACTTTGACATGTCGTTCTTCAACCTCCACAAGACATTCTCCTCACCGCACGGATGCGGCGGACCTGGATCAGCGCTTGTGGCGGCAAAGAAAGAGCTGCGTCCCTATCTACCCAAGCCTATGGTGGAGTACAGCCCCGAAAAGGGATACTACCTCGACTTTGACATGCCTAAATCATGCGGTAAAATCAAATCATTCTGGGGTGTAATTCCGGCAATCGTCAGAGCATACTCTTGGATAATGATGCTAGGAGCTGAAGGACTGAACGAAGTTTCCCGCGTCGCTATACTCAACAACAACTATTGCATGAAGAAGATCCTGGAGATACGCGGAGTCTCTCTCTCGTTCCCACACCACCCTTCGCGCATTGAGCAGGCTCGCTACAGCTGGGAAAAAATGAAAGAAGAGACAGGTTTTGGTACGGCTGACGTTCAGAGAGTGATTCCTGACTTTGGGACACATTACTGGTCAAGCCAT
>RRZU012282932.1_pt1 | contig 13002 bp, 11 predicted proteins | sample 2165561 | NCBI WGS metagenome assembly RRZU01 (sample SAMN10456909, study PRJNA506462) | wastewater metagenome | isolation source: wastewater sludge | place: USA: Moscow, Idaho
AATGCTTCAGAACATTCTGACCGTAGCTCGTCCGGTATTTCAGACGCCCGAGCAGCTTGACCAGCTCCGGATGCAGTCCGTGGATACCGGTATCGAAGCAGGCCTGCTCCCCGGTTTCCCTGATCTGCGTTTCCAGATCCTTCTGAGCTTTTTTTACAGTTTCTTCGATTCTCGCCGGATGGATGCGCCCGTCAAGAATCAGTTTTTCCAGCGCGAGTCTTGCGATTTCGCGTCGGATCGGGTCGAAACCCGACAGAATGACAGCTTCCGGCGTATCGTCGATGATGAACTCGACGCCCGTGAGCGTTTCGAGCGCGCGGATGTTGCGTCCTTCGCGTCCGATGATACGGCCCTTCATTTCGTCGTTTGGAAGATTGACGACAGTGATCGTGTTTTCTGCGACATGATCCGCAGCGCACCGCTGGATTGTCTGAGCGATGAGCTCCTTGGCCTTTTTTTCTGCATCGGTTTTCGCTTCGGTTTCGATCTGACGAACCATCACGGCAGCTTCCGCTCTGGTTTCCTTCTCGATTTCATCCATCAGGATGTCCTTGGCTTCGTCGTGGGTAAGACCTGAAATTTTTTCAAGTTCGTGGACCTGCTGTTCATAGAGACCGTCGATCGTCTTCTGTTTCTTGTCGAGGTCTTTATTGCGCCGATCTAGTTTTTCTTCATTGCGTTCGATCTGCGCGAACTTTTTGTCCAGGTTCTCTTCTTTCTGATGCAGTCGGTTTTCGAATTTATTCAGTTCTCCGCGTCGGCTTCGATTCTCTTTTTCTAATTCTTCTTTATATTGAATCGATTCTTCCTTCGCATCGAACAGAATTTCTTTCTTTTTTGTTTCCGCCTGCTGCTTTGCATCGCTTATTATCTGGTCTGCTGACCGCCCTGCTTCCGAGAGCTTCTTATCGGTCTGATTCTTATTAACATAGTATCCGATCAGAACACCCGCGATCGCGGCAATCACCGCAGCTAATATGGCTATCATGGTCATGATTGTAAGCGTTACCTCCTCCTTGTTTTATTTTTTTCTTATATCAGATTTACAGATATTTATACAAATATCTTACTAATTTTACTCTGTACTGTAATCCATGTCAAGAATTCACTCTCGATGTATCAGTTCAGGATGTAGACGGATCTGTTCGTAATTCTAACGAAAAAAAACCAACCGCACGGTTGGTTTAGTCAGTTTACGACAGCTGCAGTGCCGCCGAGAAGCAGTCTGCGGCGCGCGCTTCGTTTTTTTCGAGGCCTGCATGGCCCTTCTGATAAAGCTTTCCGAGCAGTGTGAACGCATCAGGTTCCTTCAGCGCTGCCGCTGCACGGATCCAGTCAACGGCCGCGCGCACGTTTCCGGGCGCCCAGGCCTTTTCGGGGCGTTCATATTTCGAATACAGACAGGGAACACAGCCTTCTTCACAGCCTCTGCGGAGCCATTTTTTAGAAGAAGGACGCGCGGTCCTGTCGGACAGATGATACTTATAATAACGATACAGCGCGAACGGCGCGTCTTCAGCTCCTGCTGCATAAGCCGCTTCGTAGCAGCTGATGCTTTCAGGATTCAGACGAAAACCGGTCGTCAGATAATGAACGGTTTCGTGACCGAGGCCGGTATACAGCAGCGCTCTGCCGTCTCCGGACTTCGATGCGAGAGTAAGCCAGTGCATGCCTTCGTCAAGATCCACCGGCACGCCCCACCCGAGAAAATAGGATTTTCCCGCAATAATCTGCGCATCGATGTCTCCGCCTGCCGCCAGCGCGACCAGACTTCTGTGTACTCTGGCGCCTGCCTGCTTGCGCAGCGCCGAAAATGCGAGCCGGTCTTCCATATCCGGCAGCGTATTGCCGTCGAATTCAGGATTCAGTTCGTTTTCGAAGCATGTGTTCAGACTGTCAAAAAAAGCTTCTTTATAAATAATACATTCGCTTTTATACTCTTTTTCCAGTGCTGTCAGGATCGTCTCCCGTTTCGAACCGTCACTGAGCATCTTCCTCAGATTGAAGCCGAAATCTTTCGTCGTGTAGACATGATTGACGAGACTGCGCATCTCCATATAGTTCGTTCTGTCCGTATCGTGAACGACTCCTGCATATTTAAGCATTCTGTCGTACAGACCGCAGACCGCGAGAGAAAAGATCTCGATCTGTTCTTCCATTTCTCCCGTGCGGGAAAGCACCTTCGCGGCGCTAGAATCTGCCATTCAAAACTCCGTTCTGTCAGTCCAGGCCCGCAAACAAGTCGGAATAGCTGATGTATAATCCGCTGTAAATCCCCGCCTTGATGCGTCTCGGTCCGTCAATCACTTCCGGGATAAGACCCTTCTTTTCAAAATTGTATAGATAAAGCTTTTTCTTCCGGACATCGAAGAGCCAGTATTCTGTCACTCCGCTGTCCATGTAGACCCAGGGCTTTACGTAGAAAGCGTTTGGATCCTTGTTGTCGTAGACGAAATCCGCGACCCAGTCGGGACTGCCGCTTCCCTTTTTCGAAACTGAAAAAGGCGGGAACAGGACCGTTGCCGGCAGACTCTGAGACGTATATGTTTCTCCGGCCTCATGAACCGTGTCCAGCGGCTTGTTCGTAAGCTTGTATTTTTTCGCACACTGCGTCAGATTTTCCATAACGCGGCGCGCGCGGTCATCGGGTTCCGGTCTTGTCAGCGCACAGCCATTTATCAGTTCGCTGTTTTCCGGAGGAACTGTGAGCGTTCCTTCTTTTAACATTAGTCTGTTTTCCATAACCTGATCCTTTTGTACAGATACTTTTGTACAGATAAGTTTATTATAGCATAAACTTCTGTCCGCAACCGCCGTCACAGGCACTCCCCTGAACAAGCCCGGAGCGCTCCATTTCGGCGACAAGATCATCTCGGATCTTCCACCAGCTGCTGTTCCAGTTAGCGGCGATACAGTTTTCTTCGGGAATGCGCCCCACAAGCCGGTCGATGACGATATCCGGTCTGAGCGCGGCGAGCAGCGCGATGGTCCTGCGCTGAAAATCCTCAGCCGTGAGAAGAGAAACCTCGCCCTTCTCATACATCTGCGCGAGCGCCGTTCCCTTTTCAATGTACAGCGAATGGCATTTGACGTGACCGCCGAACCGGTTCACCATCCCGGCGGCTTTGAGCACATCTTCGTCGCTGTCCCACGGAAGATCGGTAATCAGGTGAGTACACAGATCGAGACCTGCAGCCCTCACCTCATAAGCCGCGCTCTCATATTCCGCCGCCGTATGACAGCGGTTGAGTATCTGAAGAGTTCTGTCATTCGAGGACTGAAGACCGAGCTCGACTGTCACGTCCGTTCCCGACTCCTGCAGTCTCTTCATAAACGCGAGCTTCTCGTCGTTCAGACAGTCCGGACGTGTGGAAACCGATATCCCGACAACGCCGGGAAACGCCGCAGCTTCCGTCAGATACCGCTCGAAATCCTCATCCGCAAGCCACGTATTCGAAAAACTCTGAAAGTACGCGATGAATTTTTTCGCTTTATAGCGCTTTCCGATATAGTCCGCATTTTCCGACAGCTGTCCGGTCACTGTCTCCGATTCGTCCCGCAGCTCATATCCGCTTCCGCTTTCGCCGCAGAAAATGCACCCTCCGAACCCCCGCGTACCGTCACGGTTAGGACAGGAACACGGAATATTGACAGGCAGCTTATACACTTTTTCGCCGTAGCGATCCCTGAGAAATTCTGAATAGGGTCTGTAAGGAATCATCTTCTTCTCCGCCGGCAGTCTGGCCGGACTAAAAAAGCGCCCATTGGGCGCCTGTTCGAAATCTATGCCGGATTCCGATAATTTTTAAGAAATTCAGGTACTGTATTTTCTTCCGCGCTGATACTGAGCACGAACTTGATCTTCATATTTTTCTGAAGCTCATTGAGCTTATCCAGGAATCCTTTGACGCTTTCCGGACCGTCTGCCCGGAGGATCCTGAGTAGATTATCGATATAGACACATTCGACATCATAGTTGCCTGCAATAACGCCGCAGACAAATCCGTACAGCTCGTCGGTTCCTTCAATATGGAATTCATCGGTGTTGATAAAACGGATATGTGTGTCGACTGTCGCTCTGTATTTATCTCTGTCGTTGATGAAAAGCACTGATCCCTTGGCATTGGCTAATTCACCGTTTGCCATGTCGATCATTTTTTTGGTTTTGCCGCTTCCTTTAGCGCCGTAGACAAACTCTATCATGGCTGTCACCTGCTTTCTTAAATTCTTGGCTTCATTATAGCATGAAAACGAATGTATTCAAGCCGGACCCTGTTTCGTTTTTCAGCATGCACTTCAAAAGATTCTGCAGCGTAAGTATTAACCCGGCTTATTCTGAATTATGATATGATAATTTTATGGACAGATTAAGTAAAAATGAAATGATGGTCATCCTGGACGAACAGCTTCAGAATGCCCAGAATATACAGAAAAAGATCATTCCGAAGCCTCAGGCGTTCAATTCGGACTATTACCATTTTTATGCCTATCTGAAACCCTTCAGACGTGTCGGAGGCGATTTTTACGACTTCCACATGCTCGACGGCGATCAGGTAAGCCTGATTCTCGCCGACACGACCGGCCACGGTCTGGATGCCGCGATGATCACAAGCATGGTCAAGCTCATCTATACGTATGCGATGAAGGATCCCGTAACGCGTGATTCACCGAGTCAGCTGCTCCGTCAGCTTGATCAGGATATCGAAATGCAGCTCACCTCCTCGTTCTTTTCCGCATTCGCGCTTAAGCTCGATCCGCACCGGAACGAGCTGCTGTTCGGAAACGCCGGACACCCGTCGGGAATCGTCATCCGCAAGGATCTTGAATTTATGAATCCTACGCTTCCACTCATCGGTATCCATCAGATCATGTCAATGCTGTCCTATAAAGACGTAAAAATGCCGTTTTCCAGAGGAGACAAGCTCCTGTTGTACACTGACGGTCTGCCTGAAGCTGTGAATCCGGACAACGAACCCTTCGGACTCTCACGCATCACCGCTATTATACGGAAATATCAGGATATGCCTGTCACAACACTCTGTCAGCAGATCCTGCAGAGCTTCTTCGAGTTTACGGAAGATACGAACGTCGCGGACGACGTCTGTCTGCTGGGACTTGAATACGATGCTATCGACTGACAACGCGAATTCCGTCCGCGAGGAGAACTCCGATATTGGAACCCTGTAAAAAAAGAATACTGATCATGACCTGCTCACACGGCTCCGGTCATAAAATGATCGCAAACACACTTAAAACTGAATATGAAAAAGCCGGCTGCGAGGCCGAACTTTTTGACGTTTTCCGTGAATTTAACAAAACGTTCAACTACTGCTTCGAAAAAGCCTATCTGCTCTCCTACGGAGCCTTCGGCTGGGCTTACAAATATCTGTACTATACGACTGAAGATAACATCGAACGCGATTTTGACAAGACCGAATGGTACTGGAAGCTGTTTGAGGATACGGTTCTGAACATCATCGCCGACTTCAAGCCGGACATGATCGTCAACACGTATTCGTATCGCATCGTTCCGATTCTGAAGCGCGAGCATTTTCCGGAAATCCCGGTAGTGTCCGTCGTCACCGAATTCTGTCTTCCGGGATTCTGGGTCCATCCGGATACCGACCGCTACTACGTCGCATGCGAGCAGAGCCGCCAGAAGCTCATCGGAGAAGGAACAGACCCGGACTACGTCGTCACCTCGGGCATCCCCGTCAGAAGCCAGTTCCGTCTTCCCCTGGACCGCGAGTATCTGATGATGAAATACGGCCTGGATCCGAACAAAACCACGCTGATCATCTTTGCGGGAACCTACGGCGTTCTGAAAAATCTGACGACCATCTGCAGGGGGATCGATTATATCGAAGACCTCCAGACCATCGTCGTCTGCGGAAAAAACCGCAAGCTGAAAAATCAGCTCAAGCGGGAAAATTATAAGAATATTCAGGTTCTGGGCTACGTAGCCGATATCCACGAAATATTCTGCTGCGGCGACTTTATGGTAACGAAGCCGGGCGGAACCGTACTCTCGGAGATTGTCGCGACAAAGATGCCTGTTATCCTGTACGATCCGGTTCCGGGCCAGGAGCGTGAAAACGCGGAGCTGTTCCGGGATGCAGGAGCAGCAGTCATCGCGGAAAACGCGGACCAGGTCTTTCACCACATCATGCATATCCGCGGCTATAAGAAGCAGCAGGATTCGATGCGTGAGGCTCTGCGGAAAATGGATCACGGGGATTCTGCGAAAACGATCGTCGAAGACTCGCTGCATTTTGAAGAATCCTACCGGCCGGGCATTATTCCGTTTCCTGAAAAAGTTCCCGAAACCGATCGGAAGGCTGAGAATATCGACTGAAATAAAAAAACACCGGCATCAGGTGTTTTTTTGTTTCTGCTGTTCCTTGAGCATCGCATCTTCCGCGAGCAGATACGTGAGCGTATAGAAATTGTCTGTGATGCTGACATTGTTCACGATCACATTTTCCGGCAGATCCAGGTCGATCGGAGCGAAATTCAGAATCGCTCTGACACCGGCTTTGACCACACGGTCCGCGACGTTCTGCGCGGCTTCTCTCGGAATCGCGAGGATGCAGATGTCCACGCTGTTGTTCGCGACGTAGTCTTCAAGACCGTCCATCCCGTAGGCAGCGATATCCGTTTTTCGGGCGATTTCTTCCGGATCCACGTCGAAAATCGCGTTGATCAGGATGCCGTCCTTCCGGTAATGATTGTACTTTGCCAGCGCCTGGCCTATATTCCCTCCCCCGATGAGAATACAGTCGTACGTGGCGGAAAGTCCCAGTATCTGCTTGATCGCTTCTTTAAGTTCAAGAACACGGTATCCGTACCCCTGCTGTCCGTAAGCGCCGAACGAGTTAAGATCCTGACGGATCTGACTGGCCGTCAGTCCCATCAGAGATGCGAGTTCTTTGGAAGAGATCTTTTCGACGCCTCTGTCTTCGAGATCCTTTAGATACTGATAGTATTTCGGGAGCCGTCGGACAACGGTCATCGAAACATTTTTGGCATAACTTTGCACTAATCGTCCCTCCTGTCAGAATTATTATATCAGGCTGTTAAAAATGCGTCAATCTTACTTGAATACGTTTCATAAAAACGGAGGACAATAGTGCGGGTCCATATAATGTTACAATAGTAAAAACGGTTCCGCAAGGGACCTTCTGTAACGAATATATAAAACGAATATAAAGGATCCTTATGTACATCAACACCGAAAACCTCGACTTCTCATACGGAGTCGACGAAATTTTAAAGGGAGTCTCGTTCAGAGCAGATCAGAAAGAGCGGATCGGACTGGTCGGACGCAACGGCTGCGGCAAGTCGACGCTGCTCAAGCTGCTCTCGGGAAAGCTTACCCCGGATTCCGGACATATCAGCCGCCGCTCCGGTCTGACCGTCGGCTATCTCGAACAGGAACCCTCGTTTCCGGATCAGACGACACTGTACGAAGTCTTCTCCTCCGTATTCGAGGAGCTGGACCGCCAGGAAGCCCGCATGCGCGAGCTCGAACATCTGATCGCGGACAGCGAAGGCGAAGAGCAGGCCGCCCTGCTCGAGGAATACGGAGCGCTTCAGGAGCATTTTGACTCCGTGAACGCCTACAGCCGGGAAAGCCGTATCCGCGGAATCTCTTCGGGTCTGCGTTTCTCTGCAGAAGACCTGCAGAAGCCCTTCGAGGTGCTCTCCGGCGGTGAAAAGACGAGAGCCGCGCTGGGGCGCCTTCTGCTTGAGGAGCCGGACCTGCTGCTGCTGGACGAACCGACCAACTACCTCGATATCGACACGCTGCAGTGGCTTGAAAACCTGCTTCGGGGCTACCCAGGAAGCTTCATTCTGGTCTCACATGACCGCTACTTTCTCGATGCGGTCTGTACGCGAATCGACGAGGTTGAAAACAAAAAGCTCGTCACCTATCCGGGCAGCTACACGAACTATACTCAGAAGAAGGAACAGAGACTTCGGGAGCGCAACGCCCAGTACGCCACGGCAATGCGTGAGATCGACCGTCAGAAGGCCATTATCCGGCGTTACCGCGATGTGAATTCCAAGCAGAGCTCGAGACATGCGCGAAGCAGGGAAATCGCTCTGTCAAAGATGGATGTCCCGGAAAAGGATTTTGCGGAGCAGGACGCCCATTTCGAATTCACGCCGAGAGTCCGCAGCGGCAACGAGGTCCTCGAAGCGGAGAACATTTCGAAATCCTTCGGTAGTCAGAAGCTCTTCGAAAATGTCGGCTTCCAGGTCATGCGGACCGACCGCGTGGGTATTATCGGACCTAACGGAGCCGGAAAGACGACGCTGTTCAACATCCTGCAGCGCAGAGAGATCAAGGATTCGGGCAGGATCCGTCTCGGCCGCAAGGTAATCCCCGGCTGCTACGACCAGGAAAACCGCGAGCTCGACGCATGGAGTGACAGTACGCTTATCGAGGCGCTGCGGGGCGAAGACGCGACGATGAACGACGGCATGTGCCGCAGCATCCTCGCTTCGTTTCTGTTTACCGGCGAGGACGTGTTCAAGTTCGTCAAAAACCTTTCCGGTGGGGAGCGTGCCCGGCTTCAGCTGGCAAAGCTCATGCTCTCGGAAGCCAATTTCCTGCTGATGGACGAACCGACCAACCATATCGACATGCGTACGAAGGAAATCCTCGAAAACGCCCTGTCCGCCTATCAGGGGACGCTGCTGTTTATCTCACACGACCGGTATTTTCTGAACCGTGTCGCGGACCGCATCCTCGTCCTGACACCGCACGGTGTCGAGGAATATATAGGCAACTACGACGATTATCTGCGCCAGAAGGCAGATGCGGAAGAGCGTGCGCGCCAGTCTCTCGACAAGCCGGCGACAGCCACAAGGACACAGGCGAAGGCAGACCGTAAAAAGCAGAAGGAAGCCGCCGCGGAGCTCAGGAGCCTGAAGAAAGCGGCGGCTGAATCCGAAAAAGCGCTGGAGGAAGCGGAAGCGGAACTCGCCCGCCTCGAAGATCTGATGTGCGCCGCGGACTTTTATGACGATCAGGAACAGTCCGGAATGGTGCTCGCGGAGTACACGAAGCTCAAGGACCGTATTGCCGTCCTGACCGACGAATGGGAAGAGAAGACGCTCGCCTGGGAAGAAGCTTCGACCGAAGACTGACTCGAAGACTGATTCAGACTGAAACGGATTTTTCGGAATTCCATCGTGTATATTATTTGACTCATTGCGCAGTTCAGATGAGAATAGAGACAGATGAGAAATCAGCGTTACTGATATTATTGATTCACATGTATAGAAAGGAAACCTATGGAACAGAAAAAAACAATGTCTACAAAAAAAATAGTCTGGATCGGGCTCATGGCGGCTCTTGTCTTCATCGGGACATTCCTGAGAATTAAAATTCCGATCGGCGGAGATTCGACGATGCTCCATCTGGGCAACGTGTTCTGCCTGCTGTCAGGACTGCTGCTGGGCGGAATTCCCGGGGGACTTGCCGCAGGGATCGGATCTGCGATCTTCGACCTGAGCAGCGAATATGCATCCGAATTCTGGATCACGTTCATCAACAAGTTCGCGATGGGCTGGATGGCCGGATGGCTGTGCTGGAACGTCTTCCCGCGCCTTAAGACCTTCAAGCCGGGAAGCCTTTTCCGTCCTACCCTGTCCGTTATCGCAGGCAGCCTGACGTACACAGTCCTGTACGTCGTCAAATCGATCATCACGTCGCGCTTCGTATCGGGACTTCCGTGGGAAGCCGTATGGCCCGTCGTCGGCGTCAAGCTGGCAGTTTCCCTGACAAACGGGATGATCGCCGTCGTCGTAAGCCTCGTACTGTATTTCGCACTCAAGCCCGCGCTGACCAAAGCGCACCTGATGCTGCCTGCAGAGTAAAAATTTCCGGGAAACCGGCAGGAGAAGAACAATGAGCCGCTGGTATAAAGTCAAAGGTTACGAACCGAAAAAGCCGCAGCAGGGCGCTGTCAGAAACAACGACGAATACAAGATAATCGCCCTCGACATCGACGGAACGCTTACAAACGAAGAAAAGAAGATCACGCCTAAAACGCGAAAGGCGCTCATCTCCGCTGAAAAACGCGGGATCCGGCTCATTCTCGCGAGCGGACGTCCGATTGCGGGACTCCGGGAGCTTGCGAAAGAGCTTGAAATGGACAAGTATCACGGCATCCTGATCGGCTTCAACGGCGGCACGGTTGTCGACGCGCAGAGCGGAGAGATTCTGTATCAGCGGGTTCTCGATCCCGAATATGTGGACAAGATCCTGCGTCATGTTGCACAGTTTGACGTTACGCCGATGATCACCCGGGACAACGATCTGATCACGGACGATCTGAACGGTTACAAGGTGGATTACGAGGCCGCGATGAACGGCATGAACAAGGTGGAAATGAAGGATCTGATCGGAAGCATCGACTTCCCCGTCTCGAAGATCCTGACAGCCGGAGATCCCGAATACCTGCAGCAGCACTTCAGGGAAATGAAGGAGCCTGTGGCAAACGACGTAAGCTCGATGTTTACCGCTCCGTTCTATTTCGAATTCACGCCGAAGGGCATCAACAAGAGCACGGCGCTTCACGGCGTTCTGACGAAGCTCGGGATCCCCAGCGGCGAGATGATGGCCTTCGGAGACGCCCAGAACGACGCGGAAATGCTCGACATGGCGGGCATGGGAGTCGCGATGGGTAACGCGGACGACGCGCTCAAGGATATCGCGGACTACATCACGCTGTCAAACAACGACGACGGAGTCGCCCACGCGGTGTCCGAATGGACCGAATAACAGCATTATACGAATAATAGATGACGAATAGCTTTCAGGCGAAAGCCTGAATCCCTGTTCGTCAGAGAAGCGGCCGGTTTGCCGCAATAAAAAAGATCCGGAAATCCGGATCTTTTTTATTGCTTAATACCAGCCCTTGAGCTTCATCGCAGCTGCAATTTTCTTGATCGCATAGTTGAAAGCGGCTGTACGCATATTCGCGCTGCCTTCTTCTTCCATGATCTTGTAAATCGCCTTGAACGCGTCGACGAGGAGCTTTTCTTCTCTTTCGAAGACTTCTTCCTTTGTCCAGTAGTAGCCCTGGAGATTCTGCGCCCATTCGAAGTAGGAAACGGTAACGCCGCCCGAGTTCGCCAGTACGTCCGGTACGAACAGAACGCCCTTGTCTGTCAGGATCTTGTCCGCTTCCGGTGTCAGAGGTCCGTTAGCGCCTTCACTGATGATCTTGCATTCGATCTTGTCCGCATTTTCGCCGGTGATCGCTCCGCCCAGACCGCACGGAAGGATAATGTCGCAGGGTGTTTCGAAGATCTTCGCCTTGTCAAAGGGTTCTGCGCCCGGGAAACCGGCCAGATCGCTGCCGTTTTCTTCGTAGTACTTCATCAGCGCTTTGATGTCCATGCCGTCCGCATTGTACAGACCGTTGCGGCTGTTTGAGATCGCGATGATCTTGCAGCCCTGATCTTCGAGCCATTCGCAGGCATATGAGCCGACGTTGCCGAAGCCCTGGCAGCAGACTGTAGCGCCCTTCAGATCGACGCCCTTGACTGCGGCAGCTTCTCTGACCATGTAGCCTACGCCGTAGCCTGTCGCTTCGGTACGGCCCAGTGATCCGCCCAGTTCCAGCGGTTTGCCGGTCAGTACGCCGATAGTCTGTGATCTTGTGATCGCTTCGTATTCGTCGAGCATCCAGCTCATGATCTGGCCGTTCGTGTTGACGTCCGGTGCCGGAACGTCCCACTTTTCGCCGAAGGCCGGGAAGATCGCCTTGATGTAGCCGCGGGACAGATGTTCCAGTTCGTTCTGGGACATTTCCTTAGGATTGCATGTGATGCCGCCCTTGCCGCCGCCGTACGGAATGCCGGCTACTGCGCACTTGATGCTCATCCAGCCGGAGAGCGCTTTAACTTCGCCTTCGTCTACGCCGGGATGAAATCTGAGTCCGCCCTTTGTCGGTCCAAGCGCACTGTTGTGCTGTGAACGGTAGCCTGTGAAGACTTTCTTGCTTCCGTCATCCATCTGAACCGGGAATGAAACTTCATAGAAACGATTCGGAACAGCCAGCAGATCGTAGACTTTTTCCTTTTCGTCGATTTTCATTTCATCGATCGCTTCACGCAGCTGTTCTTTAAACATTTCATATTCCTGCATTGCCATACGTATTTCCTCCAACTTTTTTTCAAGAGCAATTATATCCTTAAGAGCCCTTTCACACAATGAAGCACAGGTTTTAAACCAAAGATTGTATACAAAAAACTTTAGCCGATAACGCTAAAAAAAACAATCCGGCTCCATCAGCCGTTTGTCATGCCCGAATATTCCGCATACTGGGGCGTACCGAGCGCGTAGCCGCCCGCAACCTCGAGAAGGGTTCCCGTCACATAGGTGCTCAGGTCCGACGCGAAGTACAGAACCGCCTTCGCGATGTCCTCCGGCGTGCCGACACGGCCCAGCGGGACGTGCCTTTCGAAGGATTCGATAAACTCCGTGCTCATGTTGTCCATCAGCGCCTTCGTCGCGATCATGCCCGGCAGGACCGCGTTGCAGCGGATATGGTATTTACCCGTCTGTTCGGCTATATTCCGCGTCAGAGAGTTTATCGCCGCCTTAGCCGTCGTGTAGGCGATCCGGCTCAGATCGGGGACGACGGAGCCGATTGACGAGCTATTGATAATGCTTCCGCCGCCGTTCTGGATCATAAACGGAAGAACGGTCTTGCAGGGAACGTATACGGACCTGAGGTCTCCGCTTACGATTTCGAAAAACTTTTCCGTATCCCCGTTCAGAATATCCTTATCGTACCTGACCTCCGTCACCCCGAAGTTGTTGACGAGAATATCGACGTGACCTTCCTGTTCGGCTACGGCTTTCCGCGCTGGCGCGGTGGCCCGATGAAGTGGGCCGACATGCAGGGGCTGGACAAGGTGCTGGCCGACATCCAGGAATTTGCCAAGGAAGACGCGCTGTTCTGGCAACCGGCCGCACTG
>RRZU010640308.1_pt1 | contig 13001 bp, 10 predicted proteins | sample 2165561 | NCBI WGS metagenome assembly RRZU01 (sample SAMN10456909, study PRJNA506462) | wastewater metagenome | isolation source: wastewater sludge | place: USA: Moscow, Idaho
ACAAGGTCCGCCTGATCCGTGACCGGCTGATGCGCCCCGAGCTGCTGCCGGCCTTCGAGATGTCCGACGCCACGGTCGAGGGCTTCACCGCGCGCATCCGGGAGGCGCGCCCGCGCATGGGGTTCGGCTACCCGTCGGCGATCAGCCACATCGCCGGCTACGCCGAGAAAAAAGGCATCCGCCTCGACGACCTCGGCGTGAAGGTGGTCTTCGTGACCTCCGAGCGTCTCTACGACCACCAGCGCGAGATCATCAGCCGGCTCTTCGCCTGCCCGGTGGCCAACGGCTACGGCGGGCGCGACGCCGGCTTCATTGCCCATGCCTGTCCGTCGGGCTCGATGCACATCACCGCCGAGGACATCATCGTCGAGATCATCGACGGGGAAGGGCGGGTCCAGCCGCCGGGCGTGTCCGGCGAGATCGTCGTGACGCATCTCGCGACCCGCGACTATCCATTCGTGCGTTATCGCACGGGTGATGTCGGTGTCCTGAGTGAAGATCCTTGCCCCTGCGGCCGCGGTCTGCCGGTTCTCAGCGAGATCCAGGGTCGCAGCACCGATTTCGTCATCGCCGCGGATGGCACCGTGATGCATGGCCTTGCGCTGATTTATGTTCTTCGGGATATTCCGGGGGTGGCGTCCTTCAAGATCGTCCAGGAGACGACCGCGCTCACCACGGTGTTCGTCGTGCCGGGGCCGCTCTTCGAGGCAGCCGATGTCGGACGCATCCAGGAGGGCCTCAAGCGGAGGCTGGGGGCGTCGGTGACGATCGACGTGAAGGTCGTCGACACGGTGCCGGCGGAGGCGTCCGGAAAATTCCGGTATGTGACCAGTCGCGTCGCGGCCTGATCCTTTTGAGTCCATCCTTTGGCGGAGCTGATGATTGTGTGGGGCGATGTGAGTGCGTGATCTACTGGTAACCCTCCTGTTCTGTTACGGTGGGATCAAGGCTTTGCGGTATCCCTTCATAGCGGCCCTGCTGTGGACGTGGATCGGCCTGATGAACCCCCACCGCCTTGGCTGGGGGTTTGCCTACAACCTTCCCTTCGCGATGATCTCCGTCGGGCTGCTGGTCATCAGCATGATGGCCCACCCGAAGCTGGTGCGCTGGCCCTCGAGCGGGCCGGTGAAGGTTCTCGTGTGCTTCCTGGCCTGGATGGGAATCACCACCCTGGCCGCCTTCCACGTGCCCGAGAGCGCCACCAGCTACGTCAACGTGCTGAAGGTGCTGGGCGTGACCCTGCTCGTCGGGTGCGTGATCCGCACCCGCGAGGAAATCCTCGCCTTCATTGCGGTCACCGTGCTGTCGGTGGCCTTCTTCGGCATCAAGGGGGGCGCCTTCACCCTGATGACCGGGGGCGCCTACCGGGTGTGGGGCCCGCCCGACAGCGTGATCGCCGACAACAACGAGCTGGCAATCGCGCTGGTGGTGTCGATCCCGCTGCTCTACTACCTGATCCTGCGGGCCGAGGAGCTGGTGAAGTTGCCGATGATGTCGCGCCTGAGCCCTAAATGGATCAAGCGCTTCCTGTTCGTCAGCATCGGCCTGTGCGCGGCGTCGGTGCTCGGCAGCCATTCCCGGGGCGCGATGCTGGCGATGTCGTCGATGGCCGTCGTGCTGTGGTGGCGCAGCAAGTCCAAGCTCACCATCGGCATCGTGCTGCTGCTGCTCGCCCCGGCGCTGATCATGTTCATGCCCTCCGAGTGGGGTGAGCGGATGGGCACCATCAAGACCTACGATTCCGACGCTTCGGCGATGGGGCGCCTGAACGCCTGGGGCATGGCGATCAACATCGCCAACAGCCGCATCGTCGGTGCCGGCTTCGCAACCGACACGCCCTTCGTCTATCACATGTTCGCGCCCAACGCGAACGAGGTGCTGGTGGCCCACAGCATCTACTTCCAGGTGCTGGGCCAGCACGGCTACATCGGGCTCGCCCTGTTCCTGACCTTCTGGATCCTGACCTACCGGACCGCCGGGCGCCTGATGAAGCTGGGGCGCGGGCATCCCGACCTGGTCTGGGTCACCGAGCTGGGCGCGATGATGAAGGTCAGCGTGATCGGCTTTGCCGTGGGGGGCGCCTTCCTCAACCTGGCGTTCTGGGACATGCCCTACTACCTCATGATCATTCTCGTCGTCACCGAGAAATGGGCCAAGGGCATCCTCGGCGAACAAAAGGCCGCGGCGCCTGGCGACGCTCCCGGCCTGAAGAGCGGGGGCCCGCTGGCGGCCTCCTGATAACCGGAAATGGAATCGATGAAATCCCTGGATCCCCAGCTGAAATCCGTGCTGCCCGGCATGCAAGCCCATGGGGCGGAGACCGGCTCGCGCCAGGTGAGCCCGATGCTCGCCTGGGCCCTGATCGTGGCGGCGTGGGCAGCCCTGCTGTTCGTCTTCCGCCCCTACGTCGAGATGGTGCTGGTGGCGTGGGAGACCCTGCCGAGCCATGCCCACGGCTACATCGTGCTGCTGGTGGTCGCCTATCTCCTGTGGACCAAGCGACAGCACCTGGCGGCCACCGTCTGCCGCCCGTCCTGGAAGGGCTTCACGGCGCTGGTGCTGTTGTCGGTGGTGGCGATGGCCGGCGAGCTGGCCTCCGTTGCCGCGGTGGTGCAGTTTGCGCTGGTATTCCTGATCGCCGCTACCGTCTGGGCGGTTGGTGGTGACCAGATGGCCCGGGCGTCGGTCGGCCCCCTCAGCTTCCTGCTGTTTGCCGTCCCGTTCGGCCAGGAGGCGTTGCCTGTCCTGATGAACTGGACGGCGGACGCCACGGTCGTCGCGCTGCGCTACTCCGGTGTGCCGGTGTTCCAGGAGGGCCGCAATTTCGTCATTCCCAGCGGCCGCTGGTCGGTGATCGAGGCCTGTGGCGGCATCCGCTATCTGCTGAGCTCGATCTTCATCGGGGCCGTGTACGCCTACCTCACCTACACGCGCACCTCCAAGCGGGTGCTGTTCATGGTGTGGTCCGTGGTCATGCCCCTGCTGGCCAACTGGCTGCGTGCCTACGTGATCGTGATGGTGGCCCACTGGACCAACAACGAGTGGGGCCTGGGCGTGAGCCACCTGGCCCTTGGCTGGATCATCTTCGGGATCGCCGTGTTCATCGGCTTTGCGGTGGGAACCCGCTGGCGCGACCCGCTGCCGGCCGCTCCGGGCGGTGTGGCGCCGGCCGGCGGCAGCTCGCTGGCGGTGGCGCTGGCCGCCACCGTGCTGGCGGCGGCCATTCCGCCGGGGGTCGTGGAGGCGGGGCAGGCATTCGCCGCGCGCTCGACCAGCACCGATGAGCCCCGCCTGCGCTTCGACTCCCTGGCCGACCTGGAGCGCGACGACTCGTCGGCCGAAGGCATCCGCCCGAGCTTCCCCGGCGCGCGGGCCGTGCATCAGGCACGCTACAAGACCAAGGGCGGCGACACCGTGGACGTCTTCGTCGCCTACTTCCGCAATCAGGTGCAGGGCGCCGAACTGGTCAACGTGGGCAACAAGGTGGAGCCCACCCACGACTGGAGCTGGTCCACCTCCCGCAAGGTCAGGCGCGACAGCGGCTCGGTGCCGGATGTGCGCCTGGAGGGCTACGTCAAGGGCGGTCGCCACGCGGCGGTCTATGAGGTGTATTGGGTCAACGACACCACCACCACCAGCGATGCGCTCGCCAAGCTCCATGAGGCCATCTCCCGCCTGCGCGGGCGTGGCGACGACTCGGCGGCGATCATCCTGACCATGTACAGCCCGGAAGATCTCGAGTCGGCCCAGGGCAAGACCGAAGCCTTCGCCGCCGAGCGTCTCGACGGCCTGCTGGCGGATCTCCGCCGTACCTCGGGAGCCAGCCAATGAGCACGGTCGCAAAGAACGGGGCGGCGGAGGGCAACGCATGCCTGATGGTCGCCAGCATCTTCACCCCCATCCAGGGCGGGTCGGCGACGGTGTATGCCAACCTGTGCCGCTTCGCGCCGCCGGGCAAGATGGTCGCGCTGGCAACCCGGCGCTATTACCACGACGGCGCCGAGATCGCCGGCTGGCGCGAGCACGACGAGCGCTGCGGCTTCCCGGTCCACCGGCTCGACCTGCTGCGGCCCGAGATGGCGCCGCCTCCGGCCAACAAGCTGGTGTCGGCGTGGCGTTTCCTGACGATCGACATCCCGCTCCGCTTCAGGATCGTCACCACCGTCCATCGCCTCATCCGCCAGCACGGGATCGGCGTGATCTGCATCGGCGAGCTGGTGTCCACCGCCTGGCTGGGCGAGTTCTGCCGGCGTTTCTTCGGCACCCGGATGGTGCTCTACGTGCACGGCGAGGAGATCACCCAGCGCATGGGCGCGGGCTCCTTCGGGCGTCGCCGCGGTGAGCACCTGCGGGGGGCGGACGCGGTGGTCGCGGTCAGCCGCTTCACGCGGCAGGCCCTCATCGAGCAGATGGGGGTGCGACCCGAGCGGATCTGCCTCATCGAGAACGGGGTCGACACCCGGCGCTTCTCGCCGGGGCCCGATGATGCCGGGTTGCGGGCGCGCCTCGGGCTGGCGGGCAAGCGGCTGGTGGTCGCGGTCGGGCGGCTGGTGCCGCGCAAGGGTTTCGACAAGACCATCGCCGGCTGGGCCCAGGTCCAGCGGGCCCATCCCGACGCCCACCTGCTGATCATCGGCGACGGGCCCCAGCGGGCGGAGTTGCAGGCGATGGCCGACGCCTCGCCGGCGGCGGCCTCGATCACCCTCGCCGGCGCCCTCGATGACGCCGATCTGCTGGCCGCCTATCGCAGTGCCAGCCTGTTCGTGATGCCCAACCGGACCATGCCCGACGGCGACACCGAGGGCTTCGGCCTGGTCTTCCTCGAGGCCAACGCCTGCGGCCGGGCGGTTGTCGGCGGGCGGGCGGGCGGCGCCGTCGAGGCGGTGAAGGACGGGGAGAGCGGCCTGCAGGTGAACGGTGAGGATGTCGACGAGATCGCCGGGGCGATCAGCCTCATCCTTGGCGACGACGCCCTGCGCGCCCGGCTCGAGGCCGGCGCCCTCCGGCACGCACAAGCCAACAGCTGGGAGACCCGCGTGGGCATCTTCCAGGATCTGTGCAGCAACTTGCTGCGAACAGGAGAAAAAAATGTCTGAACCGCGCACCTTGCTGGTGATCGCGGGCGAATTTCCGCCTCTCAAGACCATCGGTCGAATCCGCACGGTAAAGTTTGTCGAGCAGCTCCGCCAGCATGGCTGGCGCTCCATCGTGATCACGCTGCAGCCCTCCGGCAACGAGGGCAACTACGACCCGTCCCTGATGGCCGAGATCGCCGACGGGGTGGAGGTCGTGCGCGTGCCGCTGCGTACCAGCGAGGAGAACATCGCCAACGGCGTCAAGCGCCTCCTCGGACGCAAGCCGGCATCGCCGGCGGCTGTCGCCGCCGGTGCGGCGACGGGCGGCGTGGCGGTGGCCACCCGGGCCGCCCCTGCCGCGGCGACGGGCGGCGGCGGCCTGCTCGACCGGGCCCATGCCACCACGCGCTGGGTGCTGCGCAACCTGGTCGACGTGCCCGACGACTTCCGTCCGTGGGCGAGCGACGCCCTGAAGGTGGCCCGGCGCCTGTGTGCCGAGCGCCACATCGACGCCGTCTACACCACGCTGCCGCCGTTCTCTAGCATGTTCATCGGCCATGCGCTCAAGCGCGAGACCGGCCTGCCCTGGATCGCCGACTACCGCGACCTGTGGTACGGCGACGTGCTGCGGGAGTGGCTGCCCGAGTGGCGCAAGCAGCGCGAACTGCGCATGGAGCGCCGCCTGCTCAAGGAGGCCGACGTGGTTGTCACCGTCTCCGAGCAGAAAACGGCCTACATGCAGCGCCTCCATCCGGACATCAAGGCCCGCTGGGAAACCCTCACCAACGGCTACGACACCGAACTTTACGGCGAAAGGGCGCGTACGCGGCCTTTCTCCGGCGATACCATCGAGTTCGTGTACACCGGCCGCCTGTTCAAGAACCGGCGCGGGTACGCCTTCGCCGAAGCCCTCGGGCGGATCCACCGCACCGATCCCGCGCTGGCCGGCAAGGTGCGGGTGCGCATCCTCGGCGGGCTGGAGCCGGCGATCCGCAGACGCTACGACGAGATCCTCAAGGAATACGGCATCGCGCATCTCTATGATTTTGCGGGTGATGTCGCCTACGCCGAGGCCATGGACGCGCAGGTCAACTGCGATTACCTGCTGCTGATCGTCGATACCGGCGAAACCTCCGACGGGGTGATTCCGGGCAAGCTGTTCGAGTACGTCTCGGTCCGCCGCCCGATCTTCGCGCTGTGCGACCCGGGTGCGACCCAGCAGATCATCGAGCGCGCCCGCCTGGGCCGCGCGGTGCCCGCCGAATCGGCCGAGGCCTGCGAGGCGATGCTGCGCGAGTGGCTGGTCCGCCCGGTGCCCGAGAAGGTCGATTCCGACGACGCCTACCTCGCCCAGTTCGACCGCAAGGCGATCACCCAGCGCCTCGCGCGGCTCCTCGACGAAGTCGTCGATGGGCAGCCCGGAAAGGAAAAACGTTGAAGCCTGCCGCACTCAAGCAATGGGCAAAGGACATCGCGGCCCGCACGGTGTGGGCCTACGGGCCCGACGAGCTGATCGCCCGGCTGCGGCGGATCGGTGTGACGCCCGGCGACACCCTGATGGTCCACTCGTCCTGGCTCGCCCACAACGGCTTCAAGGGCAAGCCGGCCGATCTGGTGCGGGCGCTCAAGCGGGCAGTGGGGGAGGAGGGCCTGCTGGTCATGACCTCGATGCCCTACCACAACATGAGTTCGAGCCAGTGGCTGGCCCGCGGCAAGCCCATGAACGTGCTGCGCAGCCCGTCGATGATGGGGCTCGTCAGCGAGGTCTTCCGGCGCAGCGAGAACGTGCGGCGCAGCCTCAGCCCGACCCACCCGCTGCTGGCGTGGGGCGCGGATGCGGACGCCTTCATCGACGGCCACGAGCACACCGACCGGCCCTTCGGGGCTGCCTCGCCGTTTGCCCGGCTGCTGGAGCGCAATGCGCTGCTCCTCGGTTTCGACGCGCCCTTCGACACCTTCACCTACACCCACTTCGTCGAGGACCAGCTCGAGGCGACGCTGCCCTGCGCGCTCTACGAGCCGGCCCTGGTCGACGGCGTGGTGATCGACCGGGAGGGGCGCAGCCGCGTCTGCCCGGTGCGGGTGCTGTCGCCGGAGGCCAACCGCCTGCGTCGCGAGGCGCGGCTCATCGAACACCTCACCCGCAGCGGCGTGCTGCACGGCGGCAGGATCGGCAACACCCGCCTGCGCTGGATCCGGGCCCAGGATCACAGCCGCGAGTCGCGGCGCCTCGTCGAGGCCGGCGGGCATTTCTTCGATGTCCCGAAGGCGGCCGCGGCGGCCTGACCCCAACGAATTCAACGTATCAATCCTCGAAATCTGGAACTTCCCATGAGCATCAGTGCAACCCTCCGCGAGAAGCGCCTCGTCCTCAAGGACTCCCTCGGCATCGGCCTAACCCAGCCGGCCGACAACCGCGTCCACCTCGACGCGGCCATCGACTGGCTCAAGCGCGCCCAGGACGTCACCGGCAATGGCGGCGTGGCCCAGACCTGGCTGGTGCGTTCGCGGCGCTGGGCGCCGTCCTACCCGGAGACCACCGGCTACATCATCCCGACCCTGTATCGTTACGCGGCCATCACCGGTGACCAGGACTGCCGCGCCCGCGCCCGCCGCATGGCCGACTGGGAGATCGACATCCAGCTGCCCGGCGGCGGCGTGCTGGCCGGCGCCCTGGGCGACTCCGACAAGCCGACGGTCTTCAACACCGGGCAGGTGATCTTCGGCTGGGTCCGTGCCTTCGAGGAGGAGCGCGACGAGCGTTACCGCGAGGCCGCCGTGCGCGCCTCCACCTGGCTGTGCGACATCATGGACGACGACGGCTGCTGGCGTAAGTTCGGCTCGCCGATGACCGGCAAGGACGTCAACACCTACAACACCCGCTCGGCCTGGAGCCTGGCGCGCACCCACCAGATCACCGGCGAGCAGCGTTTCCTCGACGCCGCGGTGCGTAACTGCGAATGGGCCCTGACCCAGGCCCGCGCCAACGGCTGGCTCGAAACCAACTGTCTGCAGGACAACGCCCAGCCCTTCACCCACACCATCGCCTACGCCATGCGGGGCCTGCTCGAGATCGGCGACTACGCCGGCCGCGACGACTTCCTGGTGGCCGCCCGCAAGATCGGCGACGCGATGGTCGCGGCCCTGCCGGCCGATGGCTTCCTGCCGGGCCGCTTCGACGCCGACTGGAAACCCACCGTCAAGTGGTCCTGCCTCACCGGTGATTGCCAGCTTGGCATCAACTGGGGCCGCCTGTTCCAGATCACCGGCGATGCGCGCTATCGCGACGCCACCGCCCGGATCCTCGGTTTCGTCAAGAAAACCCAGCTGCTTGCGGACAAGGAGGAGGCCAGGATCGGCGGCATCAAGGGCTCCCACCCGATCAACGGCGGCTACCATCCGTGGCAGTACCCCAACTGGGCGACCAAGTTCTATGCCGACGCGCTGATGATGGACAGCGCCAACCGCCAGGGGGCGCTCTACAAATGACCGCGAGTACGCTCCCGGACCAGGGGCCGCTCGTCAGCGTGATCGTTGCCTGCTACAACAGCGCCCGCTTTCTGAGGCCAGCGATCGAGTCGGTGCTCCAGCAGACTTACCGCAACCTCGAACTGATCCTGGTGGACGATTGCTCCACCGACGATACGGTCGCGATCATCGAGGGCTACGCCAGGGACGACGCTCGCGTCCGGCTGATCCGCCGGGAAACCCGGGGCGGCCGGCCGGCGGTTACCAAGAACACCGGCCTTGAGCACGTGCGGGGCCGCTATCTGTGCTTCCTCGATCACGACGACTACTACCACCTGGACAAGCTCGCGACCCAGGTGAAGCTGCTCGAGGCCAATCCGGACTGCGTCGCCGCCTTCCATGAGGTGCAGTTGGTCGATGAGGGCGGCGCGCCCCTCAACTGCTACCTCGAGCGCTTCGTCAGCGAGGCGGCGGCGCATCAAACGCTGCTCGAGCCCGACGTCTATCGCTGCGACGAGAACTTCTTTGCCTTTCAGGTGGTGCATTACGCCGCGATCCACACGATCTCGGTGATGATCGCCGTCGACCGCGTGCCTCGGGACTGCCTGTATTTCGACACCCGTTACCAGGTCTGCGACGACAACGACCTGTGGGTGCGCCTCGGGCTGGAGGGCCGGATGATCTATGTCGACCGCATCCTGTCCTTTTATCGTCAGCACGGCACCAACATCACCCGCAACCAGGTCAAGGTGCAGGAAGACATGCTGATCTACATGACCCAGGCCTTCGAGCGGGTTCAGCCGCGCATGGGGCAGGCGGATCAGGACGCCCTCAAGGCGCGGATCGCCCACTATTACTCCGACCTCGGCTGGCTCTATCGCCGTCGCCGCGAGAGGGCGAAGTCGGTTGGCGCTTACCTGAAGGCCTGGCAATGGTCCTCCGCCGGAGCGCACCTCGTGCACGCGGCGAAGGCCTGCTTCGCTCCGCGGGCGTCATGACAACAGAGGCGGCCACCGACCGCGCCAACGACGGCCGCCCGGACTTTCGCGAAGCACGACCAGCATGAATAACGATCAAGCGAGACCGCTCAGCATCAGCTCCTTCCCGAACCCGTTCGATGGCAACCCCTACCTGGGCCTGCTGTACTCCCACCTGGAGGCGGCGGGGGTGCGCTACGTCCGCTCCGGTCACTTCGGGCAGGAGTGGCTGAGGGAGCAGCGCGGGAAAATCGATTTCCTGCATTTCCATTGGGTCGGCGGGCTCTACGAAAAGCCTGACGGCACGGTCTCCCTTGCGCGGCTGGCGGTTTTCGTGCTGAAGATCTGGTTGGCCCGCGCCCTCGGCTATCAGGTCATCTGGACGGCTCACAACCTCTACCCCCACAACCGGAAGCGCGACTGGAAGGCCCGGCTGGCCCGGCTGCTGTTCGTCAACTCGGTGAACATCGTGTTCGTGAACTTCCCGCGGGCGGTGGACGACATGCGGCGGGTGTTCCATCGCCAGAATGGCGTGTTCGTCGTGCCCCACGGCAACTACCGGCCGGTCTATCCGCAGATCCCCACCGCGGCGGCAGCCCGGGCTGCGCTGGGCCTGCCGCCCGATGCCTTCATCTACCTGCTGTTCGGCGGTATCTCGCCCTACAAGGGCGCCCACGACGCGATCGAGGCGGTCAGGAAGGTCGAGGGGCGGGACGCGCTGCTGGTGGTGCTCGGGCAATGCCCGTCGCAGGAATACGCCGAGCGCCTGCGATCCCTCGCCGGGGACGACCCGCGGGTGCAGCTGCGGATCGGCGCGCTGGACATCCCCGACGACGAGGTGCTGCTCTGGATGGCGGCAAGCAACGCCATCGTCACGCCTTACTCCGACATCTACACCTCGGGCACGCTGCACCTGACGGCCACCTTCGGGAAGCCCATGATCGTGCCGCGGCTCGGGGTGTTCCAGGACATGGCCGACCAGCCTTTCGTGTTCTCCTACGACCCGGCCGACGGCGCACGCCAGCTGCCGCAGCGCATGCGTGACGCCGCCGACGCCGACCCGGCGCGGGTCGCCGCCGCCGCCGCCCGCTTCGCCGACGCCCACGAGTGGTCCGATATCGCGCGCGAGGCGGCCGAGGTCCTGGCCCGCGGCCGCCGCGCGGCGCGATGAGCGCTCTGCGTCGGGCGTCCGCGTCCGCCATGCCCACCGTTGCCCGAGCGGGTGACGGTGGCGTCCGCCCAGCTCCAGGTGACCCATCGTGAGTGTAAGAAAATCCCTGTTCCTGTCCTTCGCCCAGCGCAACGGCACGCTGCTGATCCAGTTCATGTCCTCGCTGCTCATCGCGCGCCTGCTGACGCCCCATGAGATCGGGATCTTCTCGATCGGCAGCGTGATCGTCGCCTTCTCGCACGTGGTGCGCGACTTCGGCGTGGCCAACTACATCGTCCAGGAAAAAGACCTCACCCGCGATCGGCTGCGCAGCGCCCAGGCCATCGTCTGGATCGCCAGCCTGTCGATCGCCACCGTGCTGGCCGTGTTCGCCGACTGGGCCGGGCGGTTCTACGCCGAGCCCGGCGTGACCCTCACGATGCAGGTGCTGGCACTCAACTTCGTCATCATCCCCTTCGGCTCCGTGACAATGGCGCTGCTCGTGCGCAACATGGATTTTGCGAAGACGCTCCAGATCAACCTGGCGTGCTGCGTGGTCCAGAACGCCACGGCCATCGGGCTGGCGTGGGCCGGCTTCGGCTTCATCAGCCTGGCCTGGGGCGCGGTGGCCAGCACGCTGCTGTCGTCGGTCGTGCTGCTGTGGTTCCGTTTCCCCGGGCAGTCGTGGTTGCCGGGGCTGCGGGAATGGCGGCATGTCTTTTCGGCCGGCTTCAAGCTGAGCAGCAGCACTTTCCTGTACGACATTGGCCAGGGTGGGCCGGAGCTGATCTGCGGCCGCACCCTCGGGTTCGAGGCGGTGGCCTTCTTCAGCCGCGGCTTCGGCGCCGCCTCGATGCTGCTGCGGGCACTGGTGGATGGCATCGTGCCGGTCGCCAACGCCTACTACGCCAAGAAGGCGCGGGAGGATGCCTCGATCCGCGAGCCCTACCTGACGGCCATCTCCTACCTGGCGGTGGTGGCGCTGCCGGCCTTTGCGATGCTGGTGCTGCTGGCCAAGCCGCTGATCCTCGTGCTTTACGGTGTCCAGTGGGAGTCCGCGGCGCCGCCCATGCAGATCATGGCAGTCGGTTTCGGCTGCATCGCGCTGGCCAACATCTCCGGCGCGGTGCTGGTCGGGTCCGGGCAGATCGGCACCAACCTACGCATGAACGCCATCTTTCAACCGCTCAAGGTGGCCATGGTGTTTGCGGTCTCCTCGTGGGGCCTGTCGTGGGTCGCCTGGGCGGTGGCGCTGGCTGACGTGGGCCTCGCCACCTACAGCATCGCCAAGGCTAACGAAGTGGCCGGTGCGTCGTGGGGCGATCTCACCCTGGGGCTGCTGCCGGCCGTGTATGTCGCGGCAGGGACGGTGCTGGTCTCGTTCGGAGTGCTGAGCCTCATCGGGAGCGTGCAGCCGTCCGTCAATCTGCTGGTGGGCGGAGCGACCGCGATGGTGACCTGGGGCGCGCTGCTGTTCGCCCTCCGCCACCCGCTGGCGGGTGAGCTGCGCGCCCTCCGTCGATCGCGGGCCTGAGGCCTCGCTTGTCAAGGCGGCGGGGGGCTTCTAAGATGGCAACCCGCCCATGCCCCGGAGTTTTCGAAGGTGAACAAGGCTTTCGTCAAGGAAAGCGACCAGGACGACGACGACGCCCCACCCGGCGCGCCGAGCCTGCCGCCCGGCACACGTAACTACATGACCCGCCGGGGCTTCGAGATCCTCAAGGCCGAGCTCGACCAGCTGGTCCGCGACGAGCGCCCGCGCCTCGTCGAGACCATCCGCTGGGCCGCCTCCAACGGCGACCGCTCCGAGAACGGCGACTACATCTACGGCAAGAAGCGCCTGCGCGAGATCGACCGGCGCATCCGCTTCCTCATCAAGCGCCTCGAGACCGCGATCGTGGTGACGCCCTCCGAGCAGGAGAACACCGAGCAGGTGTTCTTTGGCGCGACCGTCACCGTCTGCGACGGCGACGGCGAGAACGAGCAGACCTACCAGATCGTCGGTGTCGACGAGGCCAATGCCTCCGAGGGGCGTATCAGCTGGATTGCGCCGCTGTCGCGGGCGCTGCTCAAGGCCCGCGAGGGCGACGTGATCCGCTTTGCCAGCCCGGCCGGGCTGCGCGAGATCGAAGTGGTGGAAATCCGCTACGAGTGAGTTGCGTGATGGCGGGCTCTTGAAACGGGGCGGGGCGTACCCATATGGGTGACTGTCTTTCGTTTCCTTGGAGTCCGTTTCATGACCGTCGAGCAAGCCGCCGCGCAAACCCTGAACTTCCAGGCCGAAGTGAAGCAACTGCTTCACCTGATGATCCACTCGCTGTACTCCAACCG
>RRZU011128203.1_pt1 | contig 13001 bp, 9 predicted proteins | sample 2165561 | NCBI WGS metagenome assembly RRZU01 (sample SAMN10456909, study PRJNA506462) | wastewater metagenome | isolation source: wastewater sludge | place: USA: Moscow, Idaho
CTGACCGGTAAACCCGGTGATCAAATTCAAACTCACCGCCAGAATGATATTGATGCAAATTAGGACTATGTTCAACTGCCAAAAGGCGCCGATCACTTCGCTCTCAATCAGTCCCATCAGCAATGCATATAGCGCAACGGCGCCAATAACTCCCATCAGGTCGCGCTTCATCTTGCTTCTCATTGACTGCTCACCTACACTTTCTCCCGGATGTTCTTGCCGAACAACCCGGCTGGTCTAAACAACAGAATCACAATCAAGATGATAAACGCCGCCGCGTCACGGAACGTGGAAGATAAAAATCCGCTGACCAGCGCTTCAATCACGCCGAGCAACACCCCGCCGACCATAGCGCCCGGTATTACGCCGATGCCGCCAAGCACCGCGGCGACAAAAGCTTTGAGTCCAGGCATAATTCCCATCAACGGATCAATCGAGTTGTAATAGATTCCGACCAGGATTCCTGCCGCCGCCGCCAGGCTTGAGCCGATAGCGAATGTGAAGGAAATGATCCTGTCCACATTGATCCCCATCAACCGGGCTGCGTCCGTATCGAAAGATACAGCGCGCATCGCCTTGCCTACCTTTGTATGGTTGACAACATAAGTCAGGATAAACATAAGAGCAAGCGAAATGACCAAGATCACAATTTGCTGGCTATTTACGACAAGTCCCATGAAATTGTAGGTGGCCGTCGTAAACAGTTCGGGAAATGTCCGCGGTTGCGGCGTAACCAGGATCATGCCGCCATATTCCAACAGCAGCGATACGCCGATTGCGGTAATCAATATCGCAATCTTCGGAGCGCCGCGTAGCGGTCGATAAGCCAGTCGCTCAATCAGCATCCCCACCGTTGATGCAACAACCATGGAAAAAATCAACGCCGGAAAAAATGACATCTTAAAAAACGTAGTGGCGAAATAGCCGGCATAGGCCCCCAACATATAAATATCGCCGTGCGCAAAGTTAATCAGACGTATAATGCCATATACCATTGTATAGCCTAATGCTATCAGTGCATAAATACTTCCCAGCGAGATTCCATTGATCAATTGTTGGAAAAATTGCTGAGTTAACGACGATGCTTCCATACTGTTTCCCCCTTTGATGATTTCAACGTTCACCAAACACCTACGCCTGTTTCGCCGTCAACGAATAGAAAAAGACTGCCCTGGATTCACTCCAGCTTCAGTCTCGCGCCGATTCGCCGTTGCGAATCTACCCTGCCGAACGTGACTGTGAACGACCGCTTGCATTTGATGTTGCTATTATATGAACACGCAGGACAAGTGTCAATATTGGCCGGACATTTCTTGTCTGCGACGATTGGATTCTTCATATAGCTTAATAAATTTGGTGATTTGTAGTAAAAAACGGGGCAAGACCATCGTCTTACCCCGCCATTGGGATTTTTCCGGCCTCAGTGCTGCTTGTCGATTGTAAGGCTGCCGGAGAAACTTCTGCAATTTGAATTCCATAGAACAGTTCGTTCTTACTTGCATAATTATAGAGCTAGTCCGAATTACTGTCAATCGTTTGCGCGTTTTCGTAATTTTTTGTTTTTCATTGCAGTACGAATGTCTTAAATCAAACTACTTTATACATGTTGATTGCTTCCGCATTGTTGTACATTGCCCAAATGCCTGATGGACATATACCGGAGCAAATCCCGCAACCGATGCATTTATCGGCGTCAACGACATACTCGAAGCCACCCGGTTCTTTGCTCGCAATTCGCGAAATCGCATTTTCCGGACACGATTTCATGCACATATGGCAATCACGACAAGTGCCGCAGCTGATGCACCGGCTATATTCTTCCTTGGCGCTGGGCAAATCACAGCTGTGGCATTTTTTGAAATAGGCGGTCTTGAGTCGGGTCGCCGGAATCTTGTTTTTTTGTTCACCGGCATATTGCGTTCCCGTCAAGTATGCGTTCACTGACAATGCCGCCTGCCGACCCATGCCGATCGCATCGACCAGACGTCCTGGCTTGGTCGTATCACCGGCTGTAAAGATCCCCTCGGCAACAGTCCAATCTGCCGCAGGTTTCAGGCAGCCGCGGTCCAGTTCTATTCCTTCCGGCAGAAAGCTCAAATCCGGGCTTTCGCCTATCGTTATGATCACCATGTCGCCCTTGATCAGTTCCCCTGTTTGGGTGATAATCCCTGCGTCTGTTATTTCTTTGGTGAACACGGGCCAGATCAGTTCGCCACCAAGTTCCTGAACATGGTCGATTTCTTTTTGGAAAGCGGCAGGCCGCTGTACGTCAATACAGACAACTTGCTCCGCTCCCATCTGGTAGGCGCCAACCGCGGCATCCATCCCGGAATTTCCGCAGCCGATGACGATGACCCGTTTACCGACTTTCACTGTTTCACCGCGGTTAACGGCTTTGAGAAAGTCCAGCCCTTTGACAATCCGTTCATGACCCGGCCAAGGGATCACTTTGGTCACATGGCCGCCGCTGGCAACCACCACCGCATCATTTTCACTGCGTATTGCGGCAAATTTCGCTTTATCAACCGGATAGTTTGTGACGAAGCGGACACCCATCTTTTCAATCCGCGCCAGTTCCATTTCAAGCGTCTCATGGGGAAGCCGCGAGCGTGGGATCACTTGTTCCATCTTGCCGCCCATCGCTTCATGCGCTTCATACACTGTAACTTCATGTCCGTCACGAGCCATTTGCCAGGCTGCCGATAATCCGGCAGGGCCGCCTCCGATCACTGCTACCTTTTTGCCGGTTTTTTCCGAAACAGCGGGCATCTGCACATCAGCCGAATACGTCCCCAGTCGTCCGATTTGGGCGGAAATATCGACCTGGCTACGAGTACACTCATCCATGCACAAATTCATGCAGACCGCCCCGCACACGGAGCCAGGAAACGGTGTATACTCCAGTACCAGGCGATAGGCTTCGTCAACTTTGCCTTCGCGCAGCAAATTGAACCGTTGTTGGGACGGAATGGAAGCCGTACAGTTGAACTCGCACGGGGCCATATATTTCATGTTTTCCCAGAACGGCACCCTTTGCCGGTACTTTCCTGTAGCCACAAGGCCCATCACTTGCCAGTCGTCGTCGCAAACATCGCCAAAGATTCCACCCGGTACCCATTCTGTCTTTCTGTAGCTAAGAATGTCTGCGGATGCTTTTTTCGGCCGTTCCTCATAGGTCCATGGCACCACCTTGCGCCATTCATTCCAGCGGGTCAGCTCCGCCTGCAACTCCGGCCTGCCGATATCAGACAGAAACTCGGTCATGCCGGTCGACAGGTATGCGATATCCTCCGGCCCCAGCGCACTTACTTTGACATCTTTGGTGGACAATCCATGACCGTCGCCGCGGAAGTATAACTTTCCGCCAACCATGCCGACACAGGAACGGTCGCCAACCACCGAGGCAAATTCTTCACTATCATAACCACAGATTACCGCCGTACCGCCGGACATGAACTCAAAGGAAAAACTGCCGCAATTCTTTAGCACCCAGAACTCCGGCGCCGTATACAGAGGATCATACTTCATCAATGAACCGGAACGCGTTCCGACCCTGCCACCGACAAATATCTTGCCGGAAGCGGCGCAGTGCGCCGAGGTATCGCCGCCATCACCTTTCACTACGATCTTTCCGCCGGCATTCAGCCAACCGACATCCGCCGAAGCGGGCCCTTCAACAATAATCTCAGTGTTTTCCAGGCACATGCAGCCGACGCGCTGTCCCGGATTGGTCACGGTAAACCTTAGCATTTTCCCTTCCGGATGCCATAGCGGCCCACCAATATCATGCTGACCGGATGCTTCGATGGAAAAATCGGTTTCACCGGCTTCGATCGCTGCGTTGATTGCTTGCAGCAAATCCTGGGTCGACATCCGTTCGTTATTTTGCAGTGTATTGATTTTATACATACCCGCCACCTCCTAGCACGCGTAGGTGATTGACAATTTGTCAGCCACCGCACGGTCGTTTGTTACCAACGCATCCGAACGTCCCACCGGTAGCGAGCTGTTGCCGACAGGCGCCATCAATTTCTTGAACTCCGCATCAAAGGCAAGCATGTATTCGACGATGTTTTGCGCCGCCCGGTCGATGTCGAGACGTTTGACCAACCGAGGATCCTGCGTGCAGATTCCGGTCGGGCAAAACCCTGTGTTACACGCATTGCAGCGGCCCTTTTCATTGCCGACGCAGCCCATCAGCTGAATCAGCAGTTTCCCCATAAAAACGCCATTCGCGCCAAGGCAGATCATTTTGAACGCATCCGCAGCAGCGTTCCCTGTCATGCCAACGCCGCTACCGGCCCAAAGCGGAATCCGTCCGGGACTGCCCTGCTTCACTGCCGATTGGTAGCAGTCGCGCAACTTGGATACTACCGGATGGCCGGTGTGATCGAGTGAAACCTCATTCGCCGCCCCTGTTCCGCCTTGGATTCCGTCAATGAAAAATCCGCCGCAGATTTTGTAGGGGTCACGCAAAAGATTGTTGTAAGCGGAAACAGAAGTCGCTGAGGCAGCACATTTGATTGCGACAGGCACCCTGAATTTGAAGGCCGCATTCATCGACATGAACATTTTTTGCACGGATTCTTCAATCGAGTAGAGGCCCTGGTGATTGGGCGGCGATAACAAATCCGCCTTGGGTACGCCGCGAATCGCCTGGATATGTTCAGCAACTTTCGCCGCCGGCAACAATCCGCCGTCGCCCGGTTTGGCGCCCTGACCGATCTTTATCAATATCCCTGCCGGATCGACCTTCATTTTCGGTAACGCGCGGACAATCCTGTTCCAGCCAAAATGACCGGAGGCGATCTGGATAATGCTGTACTTCAGATACTCTGACTCCATGAGTTTTACCGGCATGCCGCCTTCGCCGGAACACATCCGAACCGGCATCTTATGTTTTTCATTCAAATATGCGGTCGCCAGCGATAGCGCTTCCCAGGCACGGGTCGACAGTGCGCCGATCGACATGTCGCTGAAAATCAGCGGATAGATCCAATGAACCGGCGGCACCCAGCCCTGCATCTTGATTTCGCCATTCTCCACGGTGAACGGCAACTCTTGCGGCAACAAAACCCGCCCGAACGGCGCCAGCACATCAAAAGTATGCCGCTCCGAGTCCAGCGACGGATCCGTCATCTGTGAGATGCGACCGACAACGATCTTGTCCAGGACACGCTCCGCATTGAGATTGGTGCGACCACCGCGTTTGAGCGGATTGCCGCCAGCCCTCCCTACTACATTCAAGCGCGAATCTTCGTTGCGAACAGGTTGAATCGCGTTGTTCGGACAGACTTTTTCACACATGCCGCAACCAACGCAGGCATTGGCCACGGAATTCTTTTGCCGAATTACCGGGACTGCAATATGGCGTTGGTTCGGTTCCGGTTGGTGTCCGGTTGAGACAGTGATTGAACGCCGCTCAATTCGCGCTTCAATGGCATTGAACGTACAGGCGGCAACGCAGCTGCCGCACATCGTACAGCGGTCCGGCGTATACTTGATCTTCCACGCCAGGTCATTAAACGTTACATCTTGCGTTCTTACTGTTTCCATCGTTGCACCTCCATCCCCGGCGTAATCATTACGATTTCACGTTCATTCGGATAAATGTCCTTGCTTTGGTCACGGTCAGGCAATATTACATTCAGTCCGCAAACCTCTGAAGATATCGCCATCAGTTCTTTGGTGCCGCCCACTACTACCGGTCGCAATTTTTTCGAATCACAGCAGGTCATGATGCTTCCGTCCGGCAACATGGCGATAACGGTGTTGGGCCCGTTGATTTCAAGATGTCCGAGTGTTTGCCTAATTGCCGTCAATTCCCGTTTGTCCGGTCGCTTCTCCACTTCTTCAAATGGTAGCGGTGTAATCACATGCTTGTAATACTTGAGCGGCCATTTTAATTCATGCAACACATAATGCAGCGTATAAAGGAAATTCTGTGAATCGGATTCAAAGCCGATATACCCTCGGTGCAACGATTTCTGATACTCCTTGTTTTTTGTGTAAAAGGTGTTTTCACCATTGGCGCACAGCGTGTAGCCTTGCAAAAAGAAAGGATGCGCCGCATAGCGGACAATTTCATAATTGGTGTTCTGACGGCACTGCACGACAACGTTGCGAGCCATCAAGTCGCCCCGGTCTTCCCATAAACCGAAATATGTCGCAATATCCCGCGGGTCGCCGATTTCTTTCAGCGTGAGCACATCCGGCCAAAACGAAAAAATATAGCCATGATCATCTTTTTCCAGCATCGTGCGCAACGTCAGCCTGGTGTTCAACAGAAGGTCTTCTTTTTGGTCCTGACTTGAGTTGTTCAGATAGTCCGGATAGTCATAGGCAGTAAAAATATAATAAGGCATGGCCTTGATATCCAGCCCCGGGCGGTTATTGACTTTGGGAATCCACTCGTGAAGAACGCGGAAGCCGCTTTTGTCCATATAATCCTGAACGATTTTTGCACCTTTCTGGGTACATGCAAGCGACATCAGCGGCTTATCCTTATAAGAACCAAATTCGCCCTCCAGGTCCTGCATCACCATGGCGAATCCGGAATTATCATGCCCCTCCTGCTGCGGCAACATCAAAGACAACGCTTTGGAAGCATGAACGGGATCAGCACTTTTGATTGCACCGATTCTGCACATCCAAAATCACACCTTTCCATTTTTTCTTGTTTATCGACGCGAAACACCGCACTAGTCTCTCTTGCAAAATCAAAAAGACTCTGCAAGAAGCCCCTTTGCCGGGACCTTCCGCAGAGTCTTTTATACTCACGGTGTACGCTCACGCGCTGTGCCGCTCGGTCCTGACCGCCACTTTGCGCGGAACCCTAGGCACACTCCCTTGACACGTTTGTGTTTTTAGGAAACACGAATCATGTCAAGCTAAATTATAGGTATGGTTTCTTATACTGTCAACATGTATATTTAAATGCAGTTTATTCTGACAAGTTCTTCAAGGCCGCGCCAGCGCGCCGGCAATCACCATCACGCACAGTATAATTATTCGCATCAAAATATTCCATCAGTGGGATGACCAGTCGTCGTGAGGTGTTCAACAAATCACGTATTTCGCCAACACTTAGCGTTTCATGCTCGCAAAAGTGCTGCTGAATGATTGCCTTAATGTACTGCATTGTATTTCTGTATACGTGTACTCCCGATAGCCTTAGTATGACTTTTTCGCGCAACATCCGGTCAAAAAATGGCTTGATTTGTTCCTGCGGTCGGTTCATTTTTTCAGCCAACCATTGCGATGTCACATCAATTAGTTCTTTTTCCGGCACAACTGCTTCCATTAGCTTTTTCAACTCTTCGGTATTTCCTCCATGTTTTTTTGCATGGGACGCGCTCGCAACGTGCTCTCCCTGGATGACGCACAATCCTTGCGCAATACAGTCGCTTAAAAACCAGTCCGCAATTGTGGTCGCAATATTGATTTTTTGTCGCAAGGTTTCTTTTGACATGCCCGGCTCAGCCGGTTTGAGTCGATGGTATTCCGCCAAAGTCTCCGTAAGCTCCGTTTTCATTCTTGTCATCGATTCTGCCGCAACATAATAGCTGCCGGCCTGTCTGACTTTGCCTTTTTCTATCAAACTGCCAATTGCTTTTTTCACAACTACCGCTTCGATATATCCGGCGGCTTGCTGCCATTCCTTTAGGCTAGGCGGTTTTTTGAACAACAGCAGCAGAAATAGCAATACACTTTCAAAATCTTGAATTCTTAGTGATTGTTCCAACCTCAACAGTTGTTCCTTGCGTCGACTCCCACTTTCAGCAATTGCCAACAGTGTCACGCCGCCAATCAGATCTTGCGGCGAAAACCTTCGTAGCAGTCCCTGGTCAGCGAATGCGGCAGCAATCTCTTGTTCCAGGTGCAATCTCACCAAATTCGGCGCAGGGGCGTTTTCACTTTGTTTACGGAAAGATACTCGCCCGATAAATTCGCCTGTTCCCAGGTGAAGCCGAATACGTGTCCCCGAAGCAAATTCTTCTTTCCATTGTATTGCCGCTTCCCAAACGGCGCCTACCTGACAATAGCCTTCTTCGCTAAGGAACATGCCGCGCCCGACGTCTGCAAGCCCTGCCCCTGCCAGCTTCAGTGAGGCACGTTGTCCGGCGCCAACCCTATCGCACGCTTGATTATGCGATTCAATTTCCCTTACCTTAACCGGAATATTATCAGGATAAACGGTCAGTCCTGCTCCGGTCAAAACGGAGCCGCTCATGACCGATCCTGTGACAATCAAGCCTTGCCCTTTCAGATTGAACGCCCGATCTATCCACAACCGAAAAGGCGAAGCCTGATTTCTGGGCGAAACCACCTGAGCGACATCGAACAAGGTTTTCTTGAGGCTGTCCACCCCCTCGCCGGAAAAGGCAGATACACGGCAGATCGGCGCTTGTGACAGGAATGACTTGTCCAGATAACTTCGGATTTCTTCTTCCACCAGTTCCAACCAATCTGCTTCGACTTTGTCTATTTTGCTGATAACAACGAGGCCCGCCTTGATTCCAAGGCAGCGCAGCATTTCAAAATGTTCGCGCGTTTGCGGCATGATTCCTTCGTCTGCAGCAACCACGAGCATCACCATATCAATCGCGCCAGTACCGGCCAACATGTTTTTTAAGAAACGCTCATGCCCCGGAACATCGACAATCCCTAGCGTCAGTACCTCAGGATAGTGTATCGCCGCAAAACCGATGTCGATGGATATGCCTCGCGCCTTCTCTTCGCTAAGTCTGTCAGTATCCGTACCTGTCAGCGCTTTGATCAAGGCGGTTTTCCCATGATCTACATGGCCGGCGGTGCCAACAATCCGGTGCTTCATGCCGGATTACCGGCAATCTGTAATAAGCGTTCTGCAAGAATGGCTTCATCTCCCGGCAAAAGGCACCGAACATCAAATATCAGCGCATCATCACGAACCAGGCACACGATGGGAATTCGCCCAGAACGCAGTTGTTTTGCCACCGAGCCGGCAGATTGCCCGCTCGGTTCAACTTCGATTCCATACCCAGCGAGCTCGACACCCGGCAACGATCCGCCGCCAGCCAAAGAGCTTGTCTTCACGACCCCAATCCGCCAGTTGCAAGCAGCTATTTGATGCAGGCAAGCAGCCGTCCTTTCCGCCTTGTCCTGCAATTGCTGCGCCGAAGCATGCAGCATGCTCCAGCCCGGAATCGTTTCGTTTGCCGACCCTGTCGCATATTCTGTCAATGTTCCTTCCAGCGCTGCCAACGACAATTTATCGATCCGCAACGCACGCAGCAACGGCTCTTTCTTCAAGGCTTCGATGTGACGCTTTTTCCCGGCAAGCAATCCGGCTTGCCCGGCACCAAGCAGCTTATCGCCGCTGAATGTCACGAGGTCAAAGCCTGCTGCAATGCACTCCTGCACTGTCGGTTCCGCAGTCCCCTGAACCTCGAGCGGCTGCAGTGTTCCGCTGCCTACGTCATTAATCGCAACCAGATTGTTCGCATGTGCCAGTTGACACAGTTCGGCCATTGCCGGCTGTCCGGTAAAGCCTATAACGGCAAAATTGCTTGTGTGCACTTTTAATATCGCAGCGGTTGCCGGGCTGATTGCCTTTTCATAGTCTCGTATATGCGTCTTGTTTGTTGCGCCGACTTCCACCAGAACCGCTCCGCTTTGCCTGATTACATCCGGGATCCTGAATGCACCACCGATTTCGACCAACTCGCCGCGACTCACGATCACTTCCCTTCCGCGGGCAACACCTCCCAATGCCAGCATGACCGCGGCCGCATTATTGTTGACGACCAGTGCGGCTTCTGCACCCGTGAGTTCAATAAGGCGCTGTTCTACGTGGCTGTATCGCTCGCCTCGCCCACCCGATTCCAGGTCGTACTCCAAATTGCTGTAACCTTCCATCACCGTCATTACTTGTTGCCGTGCCCGTGCGCACAGCGGCGCTCGACCAAGGTTGGTATGCAAGACCACGCCGGTTGCATTAACGACCTTCTTCAGGCTCTGTTCGACCATCAGCTCTGCCTTTTCCCAATATCGTTGCAATATCCAGGCGAGCACCTGTTCTGTTTCAAATGTCGGCGCCAAAGCTCCGCTCTGCGCCAGATGACGAAATTCGGCGACCGCGCTGCGCAATGTTTTGACTGTGGTTTCGTGATCCAGCCAGTTTGCGCGGCTTTGTTTTTTCACATGCATCACCAAGAGTTCAACGGCAGGAATCCGGCGTAGAGTTTCGTTTGTTTTCATTGCGTCCCTCTTTCTTTTGCAAACTTTTTGCCAAACAGGTCTCTTACTTTTAAAATTAGTCAGAACCTCCGGTTTTCCTTTATATTTTCAAAAAAAAGTGCAGCCCTTGATTATGGGCCGCACGTTCACGTGTTGTTCATTTATTGCCTTTTATTCCTGGGATTGCCGCATCTCACAATTGCCTTTGAATACGGCACCTTCGCCAATGATCAGGGTTCCGACTTTCAAATCGCCGATTACTCGCGCCGAAGGCATCAGTTCAAGCTTTTCCTTCACATCCATATTTCCGGTTACCGACCCTGCGATCATCGCATTTTTCGCGCTAACCGTCGCTTTGACTTTGCCGGCTTCGCCGATAATCAAATCAGCTGTCGTAGCAAGGTCTCCTTCGAATTCCCCGTCAATCCTTAGCGCCCCAGAAGAAGTCAGACTTCCTTTAAGCGAAGTCGTATGTCCAATCAGGGTTTCGACCTGGTCGGAAAACTCTTCATTCTTCTTGCGACCAAACATATTTCAGCTCCTATCCTTACTCGCTAAGATGATATATTGGAATCACATGAACCCGGCCGGGTTGACTGCCGTACCATTGACCTTGACTTCATAGTGAACATGAGGCCCGGTACTAAACCCAGAACTGCCCATATAGGCGACAATCTGACCCTTTTTCACTTTTTGTCCGATCGAAACAGCGTTCTCCGAATTGTGCGCATATGACGTCGTAATTCCATACCCGTGATCGACAACGACTTGACGTCCATATCCGCCGTTCCAGCCACTGGCAACAACGACCCCTTCTGCTGTCGCAACAATCGGCGTGCCGGAATCAGCAGCTACGTCAATTCCCGGGTGCCAATCCGAACCGCCCCACCGCCAGCCAAACCTTGAAGTAATAACCCCTTCGGATGGCCAAATTGATGGAGTTGCAGCAATCCTTGCGTTTCTTTCCACCAAGCTTTCACGCAATTTGGCCAGGCTTTCGCCTCTCACCTTCGCGCTGACTTGCAAGTCCTTGACCAAATTGTTCAATTCGTCTGCATTCGGCCGAACAACCGGTCCGCCTTCTCCCGAATGCGGTGCGCCCGGACGGACCACGCCTGAACGTGATGTTCCCGTAGACTCTTCTTTGTTAAGCAGACGCCGAACTTCGGAATCAAGCTGGTTAAGCTTCGACATTTCGTCTTGCAGAATCGCCGTGTTTTTTGCGAGTTGATTCAACTGACCAGCTTGAGCCATATTGACCGAACGCAGTGTTTGCAGTTCGTCGAGTTCTGCTTTTGCCTGATTGACCGTATACTGGTAATGAAACAATCCGGCCAGGGAAACAAGGGTCAAGACCCCGACCGTTGCAGCACAGGCTTTCACGAAGCGGATAGGCATCTGGAAACGGTAGACTTTCTTTCCACGGTGCGGAACTATCATTAAAGTGTAACTTCTTTTATCAGGTTGTGTTTCCTTTTTTCTCAAGAACAAGCCTCCTTTGGACAACTACGTTGCGAGGGTGAGCACTCAAAACTATTCGCCACGTTGGTTAAAAATCCTGCAATTTTTGATTTGAACTATTATTTTTTCGCCGCCGCTTCCAACGCTTGTTTTTCTTCTTTTGTCAACATATACGTCGATTCTCCTGCAACAATCGGTTTTGCATATACCCTGGATTCTTCGCGTCCATAAATGCCTGATAGAACAAATCCATTGCGCTCCGCGTCGGTCATCGCCAACGAAAAACTAAGATCGCTTCCGGTGTTGTCAAACGCGTTGAACCGAATTAACCCCAATCGTTGAAGGTGTTTCATTCCGTCTAAGCTTAACAGTCGTTGCTGATTTTGCAAATCGCCGACGCTCTGTTTCAGTTCTTCGATTTCCCGAATCCTCGCCAGCATCATTTCTTCAATCGATTTTCCCTCAGCGCCTTGCATCATTTTTTGATACGAACCACTGAGACGATGCAACTTCATCGCCAGATACAACGACGATAAGCCAAAAAATGTGGCAACGATAACCAGGGCATAAGTCAAATGGGTCAGCTCAACCCCTGACAACGGCTTTACTATTGCGGCTGCTTCCATGGTATCCCCTTCCAAACATCACTAGGTCTGCCAAAGCCTTTTAATTTTACACCATTTTTTCTTTACAGATATCCCCAAAACCGAAACAATTGCCTAAACTACGGGGGTTACGACGATTTTATTCTTCGTTATTATCTGTTCCTGCTGTGTGAAAGAACAAACTGGCCGCTTGATCTTCGCTCAGCAACTTCATTCGCACAACAACCGTATGAACCGGTTTTTCTGTTAGCGCAGCAATTCTTGCCACCTGCACGGCGCGTTCATAACCAATCAACGGAATCAACTTCTCGGCTAGCAACGGTGTCTTCTCAACCGCAGCCACCCCGAACTCCGCATTTCCGCGAAGACCCGTGAGGCAGCTATCTGATAATATTTGTACAGCAATTGTGAGCTGCTGAAGCGAATCTATCAGGCAAGTTGAGATGAGCGGGAAACAACGAACCACCCCGTTCATCCCGCCATTCACCGCCGCAGTTAACGTTGCGTCGCTGCCAATAATATGAAAGGCAATCTGGCTAATCGTATCCAGCGAGACAACGTCTTGCCCTGCCGGGTTAAACACGCTGCTGGTGCATCGTTTTGGCAACTCAAGCTCTTTACTTAGGCAGCCATTTTTTCTCAACTCATTACAAAAACTCAGCAATAAACTCGCCGCTGTTTTCAGCAGGCCAGAAAGCCCTTCATACAAATCCA
>RRZU012338041.1_pt1 | contig 12995 bp, 9 predicted proteins | sample 2165561 | NCBI WGS metagenome assembly RRZU01 (sample SAMN10456909, study PRJNA506462) | wastewater metagenome | isolation source: wastewater sludge | place: USA: Moscow, Idaho
ACAGCATCATCGACACCATATGCCCCCCACCGATGATAAACCAGCCGTACATCAGGGACAGCTGCGCATAGCTGATTACATTGACGCACAGAAGAGAAAACAGCTGAGACAGGAAAATATCCAGCGGTTTCAGATAGCCGATTTTGAGTGCTCCATAAGTATTGGAAAAGAAAAAGAGCAATATGAAATACAGAGCAACAATCAGCAAATGACCGTTTACATTAAAACGGTTATGTGTTTTCCATGCAATATGATGATAATAATAGGCGAACCAGTCGTGCGCATAAAAAGCAGTCAGCACGCACAGTCCAATCAGCCCAAGCGCCAGAATAATCAGCCGCTTGACAGAATCGTTTTTCTTCATCTTCCGTTCTCCCGCTATATTCTTCTCCACACAGCGCGCACCGCCCACATACAAAAACATGCTGCGCTTGCGATCACCGACATTTTTTCCTGTTTCCGGTAAAGTCCCCAGATTCTTGTAATCGCCCGGAGCTTGTTCGAGGAAAGGGATTTTTCCGGTCTTCTGTAGATCACCAAATTTTCCTTTAACCCGTAAGCGACGTGTCCGTTTCTTAAAATCTGCCACCACATCGCCGTGTCCTCGCTCGGCACGTCCGGCATCTGCAAAAGCGCCTTGTCAATTTTTTCACAGTCAAACAGCACCGTGCTTGTAAAAATGACCGTCCGGCTGAGCGCTTTCTGATAAGTCAACTGATCGGGAACCCGCACGATTTTGCCGGTTCCGACCGCATGCTCGTCTCCAAATTCATACGAGCAAAATACAAAGGCTGCGTCTTTTTCCCGCAAAAAAGCCATTTCTCGTTCCAGCTTGTCCACCCGCCAGATATCGTCCGCATCCATAAATGCGAGATAACGTCCATTTGCATGTGCTGTCCCGAAATTTCTTGCATTTGCCGCGCCCTTTACCCCGTCCGTCTGGGAAAGAAGCCGAATTCGCGCGTCTTTTCTGCAGATTTCTGACACAAGACCTGCGCTCCCGTCCGTAGAATGATCGTCTACCACCAGCAGCTCCCAGTCCGTCCATGTCTGGCGGCGAACCGATTCCAGCGCTTCCTCCAGATACGCCTGGGCGTTAAAAACCGGCATCACAATGCTGATCAGGTTCTCATAATTCATTACAGTTCTTCCTTTACCAGATAAATCGGACGCTTTTTCACTTCCAGATAGGTCTTGGACAGATACTGTCCCACGATTCCCAGGCAGAAAAGCTGCACGCCGGAAACCAACAGAATAATACATACCATCGACGGCCAACCGGGCGTCGGATCATGGTAAATCAGGTTTTTGATAATCAGGGCAATGATCGCCACAAATGCTATAATGCAGAACACAACGCCCATGATAGACGAAATTGCCAGCGGCACTGTTGAAAATGCGGTAATTCCATCCAGCGAATACAAAAACAGCTTCCAGAAGCTCCATTTTGTCTCGCCGTGGGTGCGTTCCACGTTTTCATACTCCAACCACTTCGTCTCATAGCCGACCCAGCCGAAAATTCCTTTCGTAAAACGGTTATATTCGCACATCGAAAGAATCGAATCCACAACCTGTCTCGTCATCAGGCGATAGTCGCGTGCGCCGTCCACGATCTCCGTTTTGGAAATTTTATTCATGATGCGGTAAAACATCCTTGCAAAAAACGACCGGATCGGAGGTTCGCCTTTTCGGGTCACACGTCTTGTCGCCACACTGTCGTAGCCCTGCTTAATGTAGGAAAACATCTCCGGTAAAAGGGACGGAGGATCCTGCAGATCAGCGTCCATCATCACGACATAGTCCCCCTTTGCTTTCTGGAAGCCCGCATAAATTCCTGCTTCCTTGCCAAAGTTGCGGGAAAAGGACACCAGATGCACCCGTTCATCCTTTTCGTGAAGCTTCCGAACCTCCGCTGCGGTATTGTCCTTGGAACCATCATCAATATAAATAATTTCCAGCTCCAGTTTTTCCTGCTCCAAAAAAGCGGAATTTTTCATCATTTCCTCATAAAAAATCGGAACGTTTTCCTCTTCATTATAGCAAGGTACGATTACGCTCAGTAACATGTTTCTCTCCTGTAGTTGCGTCCATTCTTATCTTGTCCGCAATTCTCGCTATGTATTCGCTGTTTGTCGGCCTCGGCGCGCCCGTCTCCCGGCTGAACCCGAACAGATCCTCAAACACCTCCGGATTGCCCCGTTCCCAGGACACCTCCACCGCGTTTCGGATCGCGCGTTCCACCCGCTGAAGCGTTGTTTTGTAACGCCTTGCGATCACCGGATATAACAGCTTCGTCACGCTGCCAACCAGTTCCATATCCGAGACAGCCAGCAAAACCGCCTCCCTCAGATAATAATATCCCCTCAAATGCGCCGGAATCCCAAGTTCCAGCATAAACGCCGATATCTCCCGCTCCGTTTCGAGTGTTTCTTTCCATTCTGCAGCCATTTCTGATTCCTCCTCTGAGTCTTTTTTCCGCACCAACAGTGTGACCGCACTGTGAACATTCTGCCGCTGCTTTCTACTTTATTCTAACACTCAGATTTTGGAAACCAAACGGAAAACGGTCGTGATATTTCGCGTTTTTTCGCCGTTTAAAGCCGTTCCGTCCTGCCTTCTTTTTCCAGCGTCTCAACGACTTCCTTGACGCGCTGTGCCTGATCGACAGGGCAGACCAGAATCGAATCCCTGCCCTCTACGATGACCAGGTTTTCAACGCCGACTGCGGCGATCAGCTTTTTACCGCCGTATACAACGCAGTTTTTCGCATCCAGAAGCAGCGTATCGCCGGAGCTGATGTTACCGGCAGCATCCCGGGTGCGCACTGCATCCAGCGTATCCCAGCTGCCAACGTCGTTCCAGCCGAAATCTCCTTCCAGCATCAGAACACCCTTTGCGCGCTCCATAATGCCGTAATCCACGGAAATCTTCGGGATGGTCGGATAAACCTCATGCAGAACCTCCTGCTCTTTTTCTGTGCCGAGCGCTGCCCCGATCTGTTTCAGACAGGCGTACACATCCGGCAGAAGTTCTTCGAAATAGTGAAGAATCGTGGAGGCTTTCCAGACAAACATGCCGCTGTTCCACGCATAACTGCCGGATGCCAGATAGCTTTTCGCCGTTTCCAAATCCGGTTTTTCCACAAATTCTTCTACCTTGCGCCATACTTTTCCAGCCGCTTCCACGCTGCGGATATAACCATAGCCGGTCGAGGGAAACGTCGGATGAATCCCGATCGTCACAAGTGCGTCCGTCTCTTCCACTGCACGAACCGCTTCCTTCATCACGCGGGTGTATTCCGCCTCATCGCGAATATAAGCGTCCGCCGCAAAAATGCACATCACGCCGTCACCGTATTTATGCAGAATTTCCATCGCCGCATAACCGATACACGCTGCTGTATTGCGCGCCGCAGGCTCTGCCAGAATATGATCTGCCGCAATTCTGCCTGCTGTGCGCTCCTTCATCATCTTTGCCTGTGTCTCATTGGTCACAATAAAAATGTCCTTCTGATCCATCAGGTCATGCTGTCTGTCGATCGTCTCGTTAACCAGAATATCTTTGCCGGACAGGTTTAAAAACTGTTTCGGCTCTGCCTTTGTACTCAGCGGCCAGAAACGGGTTCCGCCCCCGCCTGCCATAATTACGCCATAGGTTTTCATGTTGTATTTCCTTTCTGAAATGCTGCGCTTCCGTCAGCCCATTCCATGCATTTTTACAAATCCTTTTCGGCTTTTTCCGGATCGCTTCTATTTTGCCGGATCATTTCGGCTTTTTCCGGAAGCCGTCCCGAATCGAGTTGCCCCGCAGCTCGATATCCTGTACGATTGGGGATGACGGGAATTTGTTATACCCGATCTGCCCTCTGTCCGTCGGCACATAGATCGTCACACCATCCACCTCGTACATCTCTGCAGATCCATCTACATAATCCTGCTGCCACAGATAATACGGCTCATATGCCAGCTCCCGAACCATCTGTATCAGATTATACCCCTTATAGGTAAAAAATGCTACCAGCAATCCCACAAATGCCCAATATCCGGCATTTTTCAACCATTTACGCCCATTGTGTCCCTGTTCTGAACCAGCCAGCTTTTCCGCCGCCATACAATACAGGCTTCCAAACACCGTCAGCGGCAAAAACAACACATAAAAATATCCGTACCGCACCAGCGGCGCCCCGAGCTGCCAGAAGAAAAAACCGACCACTGCACACAGCTGAAGCAGGGAAAAACACAAGGGCGTAAGATGTGCGACTCGGCGGGCGGGCAAGGGTGCGCCGATTTCTCGTTCAGACACAGCGCCGTCCACATGGGGCGCGACTGTCACCTGGCCTGCTCTGACTGCGCGCACAGCTCCGAGCACCGCCAGCACTGCACTCACCGGGATCGCTGCCCAGCCTGCCAGCACCAGAAGCTTATCGAATCCAGCCTGCGCTGCAAACCAGTTCGGCAGCCACTGCTTCAACGGCTGATCCAGCTGATAAACATTATAAATCTCCCGCGCATACGCCTGGATTTCCTTTGCGTCGCTGTTCGCATAGCCTTTGGAAATTTTCCAGTCTACCGGAAACCAGTCCAAAAACGTAAACGGATAAAACAGCCAGCCGGAAATCAGCACATTCCGCGCCAGATACGGAAATGCAATCAGAAGTCCCAGCGCAATATAGCCTGCAATCTGCAGCCATTTTTTCTGCCTAAGCAGCAACACCGCCGGATACAGAACCAGAAGCAAAATTACCGCTGTGGACAGCTTCACCGTCGCCGCATACACCAGATACAGACTCAGCAGCGCGTAAGGCACAGTTTGCTTTTCCCCGATGGGACAGTCCCTTTCCTGCTCCCACAGTTCCACCCAGGTCATTATTACCCAGAATAAAACCAACATTGCAAAATAATCGGACGCCGGGGAAACCATCTCCCGGAACACTGCTATCAGATAAAAGATCCCGCCGATAGATAAAAAATCCGATATTCGCACTTTTTTTCGTTTCCAAAATGCCATAAGCCCTGCCGCGCATTTACACGCGCACAGCAGCGCAAAAAATCCAGCCACGCAGTGCATCGGCCGTCCGATCAGCCACGTCTCGCTAAAGAAGGCGCTGAGTGCAAAGGAAGCGCTGTTGTAACCGAACCGGCTGTGCAGATTCGCAAGCCCCGGCACAACTCCGTACTCTTCGATCCATCGAATTGCCTGTGCATGATACAGTCCCGTATCGTAGTGCATATAGCCCCTCGACGAGCCGTATGCAAATAAAAGCGTCAGACCGGCATACAGCAGCCAGACGGCTTTGTTTTTTTTGCGCCAAAGGCTTTTTGAGTTTTCAATCCCTTCGTCGCTTCTTTCCGTTTTTTTCTGACATGCCTGTATTTTCGAAATTTTGAAAAAATCCGCCAAATCCCGACGCAGCAGCATTCCGCCGATGACCGCAGCAAAAACGGCAATCAGGCTTGCCCAGAAGCCAACGCCGGCAAACAGGCTGAAATACTCTGCATACACATTCAATACGAGCAGCCCCGCCATCATATAGGTTACTGCGCTATGAATCTGACAACCGCCCTTTTTTCGAAACGGTGCAAGACACGCAAAGCCCATCAGAAACGACAACGTCGCCATATACGCCCATTCCATTAAAATCATTATCATAATTTTGATACCCCTGTCTGATGCATTAAATGTACCATTGCCCCCATTTCATGTCAAGGAAATGGAGGTGCTCCATTTTCCGGGTAATTTTCTTGCTTTTTTCCCTCACTGACACTAAACTGAATCCATATACAGATCAAAATCATTCATTGCTTTCCAGGAGGACTCCCATCTTATGACAAATATAATTTCATTCCAGAAGCCCGGTATCACTCGGATCACTGCAGCGTTTTTTGCAGCCTTTGCACTATGCGATATCGGTTCCATCCATCCGGCAGATATTTTTTCTGTCCTGATCTTTGCAGGCATGCTCCTCCTTTTTTCTCCAACGCTGACGCAAAGGCTGACGAATATCGGAGCAGCTTCTTCTGTGCTTCCGCGCCATTTTTATCCAATATGCAGACTTCTCGCAGTTCTCTACACCTTATTTTATGCAGCAGCAAAGCATGCTGAACTGTCCGGCAGCTTTGACAGCCGCATATTCAGACTTGCATTCCTGGCGGCTGCGGTTATCGGTCTGTATTTTATATTCTTCCGATTCTGTGAACTGTCCATGCTGTTTCTTGCATCCAGACAGCAGCGGCGTTTTGCCCAAAACACTTTGCAGCAGCCTGACGGTGCATGTCCTGTACCCCCAGCCATATCTGCAGCGCATGCCCTGTCCCGCAAACAGAAGCTGCTCTGTTACTTCGGTCTGCTCTTCTGCTGGCTGTTCTGGTTTCTGTACCAGTTTCCCGGTGTTCTGACCCCGGACAGCATCAGCCAGTTTTCCCAGGCTACCGGCCTGATCCCGTTCAGTAACCACCACCCGATCCTGCACACGCTTTTGTTCTCCCTGTTTTACCATATCGGATTTTTTCTGACCGGAAGCATAAACACCGGAATCGCCTGTTATGTATTGTTCCAGATGTGCACTATGGCCGCTATTGAAACCTATACGCTATCCCTCCTCGCAAGATCAGGCGCTTCACGCCTCTGGCTGATTCTGTCTTTTTGTTTCTGGGGGCTCGTTCCATTTCACGCAATTTTTGCTGTAACCGTCTGGAAAGATATTCTTTTTTCCGGATTTATGCTGTTATATCTTTGCTTTTTATATGAACTGCTCTGCAACCCGGATAACCGTCCGGGCATTTGGGCAGGGCTTTCCCTTTCCGGCTTTTTCGTCTGCACCCTGCGTTCAAACGGGCTTTATATCTTCCTGTTCACCCTCCCGTTTGTTCTGTTCGCATTTCGCCGGACATGGAAAAAAATGTTTGCCGTGCAGGTCGGCATACTCCTTTTATCCCTGATCCTCACCGGCCCTGTATACACTGCCTGCCATGTTGAGCGTGCTTCCTTTACAGAATCCCTCTCCATTCCTCTGCAGCAGATTGCCTGTGTCGTTTCTAACGGTCGACAGCTGAGTGCAGAGCAGGAAATGCTCATCGATGATGTAGTCGATACTTCCCTGATGCCGGAGTATGACAATCCGGTTATCTCCACTCCCATCAAGGCACTCGTCTCCTACAACCATGCCGATGCGATCATCCGGAATCCTTCAAAATATTTCACCCTCTGGATTCAGCTCGGTATTTCTTACCCGGGCGACTATCTCCAGGCCTTTATCGATCAGACAAAAGGATACTGGTTCCCCGCCCCGGCTGCTTTACGCACGAATGAAGGGATTTCTCCGAACGAAATCGGACTTTCCTGGCCGCATCTTCTGCGGGGTCAGTTTCCGGTCAAAATCAGTGAAATTCTTTTAAAGCTTCCTGATATGCTTCCGGTTTACGGTATTTTGTGGAGCATCGGCGCGTACTTCTGGGCTGTCCTGTATTTTGCCGCATATCAGTTTTTATACGGACAGCGGCGGTTTCTCGTGCTCTTTGTACCGTTTATCGGAACTGTACTTACCCTGCTTCTGGCAACTCCTGTCGCCTCCGATCTGCGCTACGCTTATCCGCTCATCCTTGCCGCGCCGTTTTTCATTGCGCTGCCGTATTGCCGTCTTCAAACCTCCCGTCTGCAAAAATGAGATGGGAAACGTTGTAAAACTGACAAAAAAAGTGTAAAATAAAAAATCAGGGGATGGCATTTTGCCTAATTTAGTTTCCAAAGAGAAAGAGGTATTTTATGAACTTTTTTAACGCACTGATTCACAACACGGTTTTTATGTCCGCAGTTACGGGGTGGTTCGCTGCACAGGTCATCAAAACAGTGATTTATACCTGTATCACCAAAAGCTTTGATCCGGAACGTTTAGTCGGAAGCGGCGGCATGCCCAGCTCCCATTCCGCCACTGTCTGCGCACTCGCAACCGCAGCCGGAATGCAATACGGCGGCAGCAGCTTTGAATTCGCCATTGCCGCTATTGTAGCGATTATCGTTATGTATGACGCCAGAGGGGTGCGCCGGGAAACCGGTCTCCAGGCACAGGTCATCAATGAAATGATGGAATTCTGGGAAAAGATGGGGCAGCCGATCTCCTACGAAGAAAAGCTCAAGGAATTCGTCGGCCATACCCCTTTACAGGTGTTTGTCGGCGCGCTGCTCGGCATCCTGATCGCCGTATTGTACGGCCTGTTCCTCGGTTAAATCTTTATCTGCTTGCGCCTTCCTGCAGACAACTTTCGTGTCTGTAGGAAGGCGCATCTGCGTTATAACGTTTTTTCCCGTAAAAATCTGCCCTCCTGACACAGAATTTTCACAGTTATTCTGTATAGTGATAACTAAGAAATTTGATGGAGGACATAAAATGAGCCAACAAAAAGTAGACCGTTATAAACAGGAAAAAGCGCATCGCAAAGAACGTCTGGAGAAGGAAAAGAAACGAAAAAAGCTCCTTCGCATCTGCAGTTATTTCGTACTTGCAGTAATCGTACTTGCGATTGCTTTTGCAATTTACCGCCACTATACTCCCAAGACAGAGACGCCGGCAGAAACAGAAACCACTGTCGAAAGCGTAATCGAAACAACTACAGCTGAAGAAGGCACTGTAGAAGAAAGTACCGCAGCCAAAACAGAGGACACAGATACGGAAAGCACCTCTGAAGAAACCGCTGATATAGAAAGCGCTGCAGAAGAAACAGATGCGGCTGGCACGGAAAGCACTGCAGCTGATGGGGAAGCAGCCCAGGCGGAAAGCGCTGCTGAGTAAAACGATTATCATGAAAAAACTCCCATTTCCGGTGACAAATGGAGAATGATTCCTTCTTCATTTGCCACCGGAACGGGAGTCTTTTTATTCCTGATAATAGCATGCTCACAGAGCATGCATTACTTTCTTGCTATCAAATACAGGTCACAATACAGCAGCTCTCTGATCTTTTCCATCTTCACATCACCGCCCATTCCATCTGCAACAGCCTGCAGCGCCTCCTCAGTCTGCTCCATTCTGGAAACATATACAAGCACCTGATCCGCCTGCCGGATTTTATCATCCTCCACAGTCGAAACATCTGCAAGGCTCGCAAAATAAATTTCATCATACTGCATCAGCTCCAGTGAATCGTCCCAGATCATCCAGGTCAGGTTGGGATTATAAAAATAAACGACCGGTTTCTCTTTATGCTCCTGCGCAAACGCGATGCTTTCTGTGTCCTCTTCATAAAGAAACAGCACCTTTCCATCCGCCAGCCCTCGAATCTGTCCTGTTGCCAGCACCAGAAATACCGCCAGAAGCACATAGCCGGCTGCTTTATCGTGCACGGACCGTTTTTCCGGAGCAGATGTATCTCTGGTATCGCTGATTTTCCCCGCAGCGCTTTTTACAGCAGTCCCTTTTCTCATAGTCAACACGAAAAGCTTCTGTCCGAGCAGTACAAATATAACCATCATCAGCAGCAAAATCAGCCCGTAGACCGGAATCTGATATCGGTTCGCTTCCTCCGCCGTCAGGAGCGCTGTTTTGGTCACGACAAGGAAATAACCGAGTACTGCTGCCGCCGGAATCCAGAAAACACGCCGTGCTTCCCAGAATGATTCGCGGAAAGCGTCAGCCTGCCGGTTCGAATTTTCCTGCGCGGCTGCGTACTCTTCTGTCTGTTGCCCAGATTTCTGCGCGGCTGCGTACTCTGCTGTCTGCTTCCCAGATTTCTGCACAGTCGCAGCGACAGCTTTCCGTCTGGCTTTCATCCGTCCAATTCCCCAGACCGTCAGCGCCATCAGGACAAGCAGCAGAACAAATCCGTACAGCATCGACCCGAAGGCATATTCATTGAGCAGTCCTGCGAAGAACCGGAATCTTCCAAGCGTATTGCCAAGGTCGAAGAACGCACCCATCGCTTCCGTCCCCCGGTATCCCCGAAAAATATGGCTCAGACACGCCGGATAGCTGACTACGGCAAGTACCATCGCTCCGATCACAGCAGTCGCATAAATGAGGCAGTCTTTCCATTTCTGCCCCCAGCTTTTCTGCTCTGCACGTTCCAACAGCAGATACAGCTCCATCGCCGCTGCCAGGAAAAACAGATAAACAGCAAAATAGTAATGCGTCAGAAAACCAAGATAAACAACCGCCATCAGCGGCAGATAAAAGGAAAACCCGCGTTTTCTCTCCTGCAGGCTTTTTACATGCAGCCAGGTCACGAGCAAAATCCACAGAGCCAGAAGCATATACATTCGAACCAGCATAACGCCGGAATAAACCGCCGGGTTAAAACCATACAGGAGGCACACTCCGAAAATCATCACTCGCGTGATACGCTCCGGAACGTCCGCCGCCGTTACACAGGTCTGCGCTTTCCCACCAGGCGCAGCCGCGCTCCTCAGCGCACCCGTCACAATCCGCCGCGTCAGCTTCGCCAGCACACTCCAGCTCAGAACGAAAAGCACTATATTCAGTCCAATTCCTGACCATTTGCTGAACCTTCCGGGAAACAGCGAGCATACCGTATGCAGCAGCAGATAGTAAAACGGCGGATGCACGTCATAGGTCTGCATGCGCGTAACCGTCCCATACTGAAACCGCTGCCCCGGCAGAACCCGGAATTCGTCCGCAATCTCGCTGCCCGGCTTCCACTCCCGGTCGGTCGGCACCAGACCGATCGACACGTTGGAGGAATAATAGGAATAATATTCATCATAATGGAACCCTGCTTTTTTACTTCCAAAATAAAAAATCGCAATCAGCTGCACCAAAAGCAGCATACCAAGGATCAGATACCAGTTTCGTTTCTTCACATTCCCTCCTGCCCGCAGACGCAGATTTACGTTCTGCAGTTCTATCATGCGTTGTTTTTTGATAAACATTTCTTTTTATAATAGTACCATGTTCTATTTTAATTTATTTTTCTGCATAACTCAAGGAAGCATTCGCACAGTTTCGTAAAACAATAGAATGCACGCTCTGCGAGCATTCTATTGTCATGAATTCAGTTCGTCCATGCCATTCTGCAGACACGTTCGAAGGAAGCAGAATAGTTCGTGGATATAGCCTGTATCCCCGACTATCTTCCACCTTTCAAAGAACTCTTAAAGGATCTGAGTGAGGCTTTATCGTATACAGGAATAATTAAGATTTAATATCGTTTTATGTAGTGACAAACCAATTTTGCTACGCTATAATTGTTACAGTTGTGTGACGCAGAGACGCTTCACACTTTTTCGCGCGGGCAGTTGGATATCCTGTGTATGGATTTCCGTTTCCCGCATTCGACGATTTATAAGAAAGAGAGGAACCAAAATGAAGAAACTGGCTGTATTTCTGCTGACCGGTCTGACATGCGCATCCATGCTGTTCGGCTGCGGAAGCAAAAATGACACCGTAGAAACCGTTCCGGTAGCTGAGGTGCAGGAAAGCACTGCCGCTCCTGCTGAAACAGAATCTGAGACGGAAACAGAAACCGTTGATGAGGATGTTCCTCCGGAAGAAGGCATGGTAAAAAGTGACCTGACCGGCGAATGGATCAGCGGCAATCTCGCAGATCAGCGTCCGATCGCAGTTATGATCCCCGATGAAAATGCAGCGCTCCCGCACTACGGGCTTTCCAATGCTGATATCCTGTATGAATGCAGCGTAGAAGGCAACATGACCCGTCTGATGGCTGTTTTCAAGGATTGGAAAAACATTGAACGCATCGGCAATATCAGAAGCTGCCGCGATTATTATGTTTACTGGGCAAAAGAATGGGATGCAATTTACTGCCATATCGGCGGTCCGTTCTACATTCTGAACGCGATCAATGATCCTACTACCAATAATATCACCGGTGCTGTTCTGGCAAGCGACCCTTCCCAGAAAAAAGGTCTGTATGACGCAGCCTTCTACCGCACCAGCGACCGTAAAGCTCCGCATAATGCTTATACAAGCGGCGACCGTATCGACAAAGCCGCTCAGGCCCTCGGCTATTCCGAAACCTATACTGAGAACTATCAGAGCGATCACTTCAAATTCGCTTCCACAAACAATCCGAACACGCTGGAACAGTACGGAAGCAGTGCAATCCCTGCAACCAAGATCGATCTGGCAGGCGCTTACCCGATTACCAAGACCTATTTCGAATATAACGAAGAAGATGGTCTGTACTATCGCTTCCAGGGTATGCAGAAAGGCGACCAGAAGCATATGGACGGCGCCAATAACAAACAGCTGGCATTCAAGAACGTTTTAGTTCAGTTTGCTTATTATGAAACCCGTGATGCGAAGGGTTATCTGTCTTTCCAGTGCCACGACGACACCAAAGACGGCTACTACTTCACAAACGGCAAGGGCATCCATGTAACCTGGAAAAAGACCAGCGACTTCGCACCGACCAAGTTCTATGACGACAACGGCAACGAAATCGAAATCAACCCCGGCAAGACCAACATCTGTGTAGTTGAGCAGGGTAAATCCATTGACGCAGAATAATTTGTTCTGACATATCAATCGCCCTATCCAGCAGGTATTTTTTAACTGCGGATGGGGCGATTTTTACTTTTTAATACTCTTTCAAGTCATTTCGGACAAATCATGTCGACTTTTTACAAGTTACGTTTTAATGCAAGACAGAATCCACTTTTAAAACCATTTCCAGTGTCCCAAGAGCGCTGCTATCTCTAGTGACCCCATCTGAAAACTATCATCGTCCGCTTCCTTCTGATGATTTAAAAGTTTTTCTACCTCTGCTGTGCTCATCAGAAGATCATCAGCAATCTTCTCTACGCTCTCGCCCCGCTGGTATTTGCCCGCTGCAAGGTTCGCAAGACCTTGTTCGATTCCTTTCGCCAGAGCTTCCTGATAAAGTTCTTTTGACCGATAGGTTAATACCTTTCCTCCCATAACTTCAGCTACCTCCTTTGCCACATTTTTATATTTTGACGCCAGTTTTTCCACAACAGGACGAGTCATCTCGCAGAGCGCTCTACCTGTGACTGACCTCATGCGT
>RRZU010096544.1_pt1 | contig 12994 bp, 22 predicted proteins | sample 2165561 | NCBI WGS metagenome assembly RRZU01 (sample SAMN10456909, study PRJNA506462) | wastewater metagenome | isolation source: wastewater sludge | place: USA: Moscow, Idaho
CAGCCTGAAGAAGGGTCCCTTCATCGATGCGTCGTTGGCCAAGAAGGTCGACGTGCAAAACGAGTCGGGAAGCAAGAACGTCATCAAGACCTGGTCGCGCCGTTCGATGATCAGCCCCGACATGATCGGGCACACCATCGCCGTGCACGACGGTCGCAAGCACATCCCGGTCTTCATCTCCGAGGCCATGGTTGGGCACAAGCTGGGGGAGTTCGCCCCGACGCGTACCTACCGTGGTCACGTGAAGGATGACAAGAAGTCGCGTCGCCGCTGACGGCACGAGAGAAGGAATGGATTTCATGAGCACAGAAAAGACGCGGCCCAGCCGCCGCGCTGCGCTGCTCGGGGACCGTCCCGGTTCGTACGCCATCGCGCGTCACGTCCGGATGTCCCCGACCAAGGTTCGTCGTGTCGTCGACATTGTCCGCGGCATGGATGTCAATGAGGCCCTCGCGGTCCTGCGGTTCGCGCCGCAGGCGGCGTCGGATCCCGTCTACAAGGTGGTCGCTTCCGCGGTCGCCAACGCCGAGAGCGCCGAAGACCTGCGAGGCGATGACCTGTTCATCAGCCAGGCTTTCGTCGACGAGGGCGTGACGCTGCGCCGTATCCGCCCCCGGGCCAAGGGTTCCGCGAGCCGGATCAACAAGCGCGCCGCACACATCACTGTCGTCGTCGAGCCCAAGGGCACGAAGGGAGCCTGAGCATGGGACAAAAGATCAACCCGATTGGCTTCCGCCTCGGCATCACCACCGACCACACCAGCCGCTGGTACGCCGACAAGAACTACTCCGAGCTCGTCTCGGAGGACGTCAAGATCCGCGCTTGGCTCACCAAGAACCTTGAGCGGGCGGGCATCAGCTCCATCGAGATCGAGCGTCGCTCCGAGCGCGTCACGATCTTCCTGTACGCCGCGCGTCCGGGCATCGTCATCGGCCGTAACGGCGCCGAGGCGGAGCGCGTCCGCGGCCAGCTCGAAAAGCTGACCGGCAAGCAGGTGCAGCTCAACATCCTCGAGGTCAAGAACCCCGAGATCGACGCCCAGCTCGTCGCGCAGGGCATCGCCGAGCAGCTCAGCGCCCGCGTGGCGTTCCGCCGCGCGATGCGCAAGGCCCAGCAGTCCGCCATGCGTTCGGGTGCCCTCGGCATTCGGATCCAGTGCTCCGGACGTCTTGGCGGCGCCGAGATGAGCCGTTCGGAGTTCTACCGCGAGGGTCGCGTGCCGCTGCACACGCTCCGCGCCGACATCGACTACGGCTTCTACGAGGCCCGCACGACGTTCGGCCGGATCGGCGTGAAGGTGTGGATCTACAAGGGTGACGTCTCGGGCAACCGCGCCGAGCGCGCCGCCCAGCGCGCCGCCCGCGCCAACGCCGGTGGCGGTCAGCGTCGTCCGGGCCGTGGCCCGCGTCGCGATGGCCGTGGCGGCGATCGTCCCGAGCGCGGCGGGCGCCGCCGCGCCGAAGCCGCAGCCGAGGCCCCGGCGGCCGAGGCTCAGCAGAGCGAAGGAGCGTGACCCGATGCTGATTCCCCGTCGAGTCAAGTACCGCAAGCAGCACCACCCCAAGCGTGATGGCATGGCCAAGGGTGGCACCAAGCTGGCGTTCGGCGAGTTCGGTATCCAGGCGCTGGAGTCGTCCTACCTGACCAACCGCCAGATCGAGTCGGCCCGTATCGCCATGACCCGTCACATCAAGCGTGGCGGCAAGGTGTGGATTAACGTCTACCCCGATCGTCCGATGACCAAGCACCCCGCCGAGTCCCGCATGGGTTCCGGTAAGGGTTCGCCCGAGTGGTGGGTCGCGAACATCAAGCCCGGCCGGGTGCTGTTTGAGCTGTCCGGCGTGCCGGAGGACGTGGCCCGTGAGGCCATGCGTCTGGCCATCCACAAGCTGCCCTTCAAGGCGCGCTTCATCAAGCGGGAAGCAGGTGAGATCTGATGGCGCAATCCCATGCCGCCGCAGACCTGCGCGGCCGTAGCCGCGAGGAACTCAACACGTTGGTCGCAGAGCTGAAGGAGGAGTTGTTCACGCTCCGCTTCGCTGCTGCCACCGGACAGCTGGAGTCCCACGGACGCCTGCGCGAGGCCCGCAAGGACATCGCCCGCGTTTACACCGTGCTCCAAGAGCGCAACCTGGGCATCGTCCCCGACCCCGACGTCGAGAAGTAAGAGGACTCAACCATGAGTGAGACGGTCGAGCGCAACGCTCGCAAGGTCCGCGAGGGCGTGGTCGTGAGCGACAAGATGGACAAGACCATCACCGTCGCAGTCGAGCAGCGCGTCAAGCACGCCCTGTACGGCAAGGTCATGACCAAGACCCTGAAGCTGAAGGCCCACGACGAGGACAACGCCGCCGGTATCGGCGACCGCGTTCGCGTCATGGAGACCCGGCCGCTGTCGGCCACGAAGCGCTGGCGCCTCCTCGACATCGTCGAGAAGGCCAAGTAGCACCCCGCCGGTGCCGAAGACGAGCTGACCCCGGATTGGAAACCCGACCAGCGCAGACCTTCGGCGCACCACACGTGTGTGGTAGCCGGCATCAGTCCGCCAGGCCCGCAAGGGAACCGGCGAACAAAGGAGAGAATCAATGATTCAGCAGGAGTCGCGACTGAAGGTCGCCGACAACACGGGTGCCAAGGAACTCCTCTGCATCCGCGTGCTCGGTGGCTCGAAGCGTCGCTACGCAGGCCTGGGCGACCGCATCGTCGCCACGGTCAAGGACGCCATCCCTGGTGGCAACGTGAAGAAGGGCGATGTGGTCAAGGCCGTCATCGTCCGCACGGTGAAGGAAACCCGTCGTCCCGACGGTTCCTACATCAAGTTCGATGAGAACGCAGCCGTCATCTTGAAGAACGACGGTGAACCTCGTGGGACGCGCATCTTCGGGCCCGTGGGCCGCGAACTGCGCGACAAGAAGTTCATGCGCATCATTTCGCTGGCACCGGAGGTGATCTGAGATGGGTAAGTCTCTTCATGTGAAGAAGGGCGACCTGGTCAAGGTCATCGCAGGCGCCGACAAGGGCGTTACCGGCAAGGTGATCAAGGTCCTCCCGAAGGAGAACCGCGTCATCGTCGAGAGCGTCAACCTGGTCAAGAAGCACACCCCGTCCACGCCGAACGCCTCCGGGGCGACGACGGGCGGCATCATCGAGACCGAGGCGCCGATTCACGCGTCCAACGTCGCGCTGGTGCTGTCGGGTAAGGGGCCCAAGGCCAAGACCACGCGTACCGGTCACAAGCGCGTCGAGGTGACGAAGACTCGCCCCGACGGCAGCACGTACACCGCGGAGCGTTCGGTCCGCATCGCCCGCAGCACCGGAGAGGAGATCTGAGATGGCTGAGTCCGTCAAGGAACTGCCCCGCCTGAAGAAGAAGTACCGCGAGGACATCCGTCCGGCGCTGAACGAGCAGTTCAGCTACGCCAACGTCATGCAGATCCCCGGCCTGGTCAAGGTCGTGGTGAACATGGGTGTGGGTGAAGCCGCTCGCGATTCCAAGGTCATCGACGGCGCGATCCGCGATCTCACCGCGATCACCGGTCAAAAGCCGCAGGTGACCAAGGCTCGTAAGTCGATCGCTCAGTTCAAGCTGCGCGAAGGCATGCCGATCGGCTGCCACGTGACGCTGCGTGGTGACCGCATGTGGGAGTTCGCCGACCGTCTGCTGACGCTGGCGCTGCCCCGTATCCGTGACTTCCGCGGCCTGTCGGCCCGCCAGTTCGACGGTAAGGGCAACTACACCTTCGGCCTCAACGAGCAGGTCATGTTCCACGAGATCGATCAGGACAAGATCGACCGCGTGCGCGGCATGGACATCACGTTCGTGACCTCGGCCACCACCGACGAAGAGGGCTTGGCGCTTCTGCGGCACCTGGGCTTCCCGTTCAAGGCTCCCGAGAACGATCCGAAGAAGGCCACCGCCCGCAAGCGCGCCTTCACTGGCTCCAAGAGCCAGATCAAGAAGCAGATGTCGAGGAAGTGAGCTGATCGATGGCTAAGACCGCACTGAAGGTCAAGCAGGCACGCAAGCCCAAGTTCGCCGTCCGCGCGTACACCCGCTGCAACAAGTGTGGCCGTCCGCGTTCGGTGTACCGCAAGTTCGGCCTGTGCCGAGTTTGCCTGCGTGACCTCGCGCACCGCGGCGAACTGCCGGGCGTCACCAAGTCGTCTTGGTGACCAGCCCTTACTCCCACGAATCCTGACGCTGAAGGTCCCCGGGCAGTCCCGCCCGGGGAAACCACGGCGAGAAAGAGGCCGAACAAGCCATGACAATGACCGATCCAATCGCAGACATGCTCACGCGTCTGCGTAACGCCAACCAGGCGTTCCACGACTCGACCTCCATGCCGCACAGCAAGATCAAGGTGGGTATCGCCGAGATCTTGAAGCAGCAGGGCTACATCACGTCCTATGAGGTCATCGATCCCGCCGAAGGCGAGGTCGGGAAGACCCTCAAGGTCACCCTGAAGTACGGCCAGAACCGCGAGCGTTCCATCGCTGGCCTGCGCCGCATCAGCAAGCCCGGTTTGCGCGTGTACGCCAAGAGCAACGCGTTGCCGAAGGTGCTCGGCGGCCTCGGTGTCGCGATCATCTCGACGTCGCAGGGTCTGCTGACCGATAAGGAAGCATCGCGCAAGAGCGTCGGCGGCGAAGTGCTCGCCTACGTTTGGTGAGAGAGGAGCTGAACAGAACATGTCACGCATTGGAAAGCTCCCCATCACCGTTCCGGCCGGGGTCGAGGTGAAGCTCACCGGACAGGACGTCGAGGTCAAGGGACCCAAGGGTTCCCTCAGCCTGACGGTGTCTGAGCCCATCACGGTCGCGAAGAACGAGGCTGGCGAGATCGAGGTCACGCGTCCGGACGACGAGCGGGAATCCCGCTCGCTGCACGGCCTGACCCGCACGCTGGTCAACAACATGGTCATCGGGGTTACCGAGGGCTATGAGAAGAAGCTGGAGATCGTCGGTGTTGGTTACCGCGTCATCAGCAAGGGCCCCACGCAGTTGGAGTTCAACCTCGGCTTCAGCCACCCGGTGATTGTGGACGCCCCCGAGGGCGTCACCTTCGCCGTGGAGAAGCCGACCGCGTTCTCGGTGCAGGGCATCGATAAGCAGGTTGTTGGCGAGGTCGCTGCCAACATCCGCAAGCTGCGCAAGCCGGAGCCCTACAAGGGCAAGGGCGTGCGATACGCCGGCGAACATGTTCGCCGCAAGGTCGGAAAGGCTGGTAAGTGACGATGGCGATCTCCCTGTCGAACAACAAGGGCATGGGCGCTCGGACGAAGGCGCGGCTGCGCCGACAGGTCCGGGGCCGCAAGTCGATCTTCGGAACCACGGAGCGTCCGCGACTGGTGGTCACCCGCTCGTCGCGCCACATCGTGGCCCAGGTCGTCGACGACACCGTCGGCCGCACCCTGGCCTCGGCGTCCACCATGGAGGCCGACTTGCGTGCGGCGTCCGGTGACAAGAGCGCCAAGGCCAAGCAGGTCGGGGCTCTCGTGGCCGAGCGCGCCAAGCAGGCGGGTGTGGAGAACGTTGTGTTCGACCGCGCCGGCAACAAGTACCACGGACGGATCGCGGCGCTCGCTGAGGGCGCTCGCGAGGCCGGCCTCGGATTCTGATCAAAGCGGAAAGGACAACAATGGCGAACGAAAACGCGAACGCCCGTGGCCAGCGCGGCCAGGGCGGCGGCGAGCGTCGCGGCCGCGATGATCGACGTGGCCGTGACAACCGTGAAGAGAAGAGCCAGTACCTCGAACGCGTCGTCACGATCAACCGCGTCGCGAAGGTCCACCAGGGTGGTCGTCGCTTCAGCTTCACCGCGCTGGTCGTGGTGGGCGACGGTGACGGCAACGTCGGCGTGGGGTACGGCAAGGCCAAGGAGGTGCCTGCGGCGATCGCCAAGGGCGTCGAGGAAGCGAAGAAGCACTTCTTCCGCGTTCCCCGCATCCAGGGCACCATCCCGCACCCCGTCCAGGGCGAGAAGGCCGCAGGGGTCGTGCTCCTGCGTCCGGCGTCCCCGGGTACCGGTGTGATTGCTGGCGGTTCCGTCCGTGCGGTTCTGGAGTGCGCCGGGATCTCCGACGTGCTGGCCAAGTCGCTGGGTAGCCCCAACTCGATCAACGTGGTGCACGCCACGGTGGCCGCGTTGCAGCAGCTCGAAGAGCCTGAGGCCGTGGCGCGTCGCCGGGGCCTGCCGGTTGAGGACGTCGTTCCGGCGGCCTTGCTGCGGGCTCAGAAGGAGGGGGTAGCCTGATGGCTAAGCTCCGCATCACCCAGGTCAAGGGCGCCAACCGCGCCAAGAGGAATCAGTCCGAGACGCTTCGCACCCTCGGCCTGAAGAAGATCGGTGACGTGGTGGAGCGTGAGGACACGCCGCAGTTCCGCGGCATGGCCAACACGGTGATCCACCTGGTCTCCGTCGAGGAGGTTGAGTGACATGGTGCTGAAGGCACATCACCTGCGCCCGGCGCCCGGCGCTAAGACCGCCAAGACCCGCGTGGGTCGTGGCGAGGCGAGCAAGGGTAAGACTGCTGGCCGCGGTACCAAGGGCACCGGCGCGCGCAAGAACGTCCCCGCGGCGTTCGAGGGCGGGCAGATGCCGCTGCACATGCGGCTTCCGAAGCTGCGCGGCTTCTCCAACCCGTTCCGGGTCGAGTACCAGGTCGTGAACGTCAGCAAGCTTGCTGAACTGTTCCCGAAGGGCGGCAAGGTTACCGTCGCCGACCTCGTCGAGAAGGGCGCCGTTCGCGACGGCCGTCTCGTCAAGGTGCTGGGCAGCGGAGAGGTCTCGGTCAAGCTGGAGGTGGAGGCGAACGCCTTCACCGCGTCGGCGAAGACCAAGATCGAAGCTGCCGGCGGAACTGCAACGCAGATCTGAGCAACACCGAACAACAATGCCGACGGCGGGTCCCTGCGGGGGCTCGCCGTCGGCGTTTGTGTGCGTCCTGGTTAGGCTGGCGGGCATGTGCGGGAGATTTGCGGCGTCGTCGAGCACGGAGGACCTGATCGATCTGTTCGGGATCGAGGAGGTGGCCGACCCCGCTGTGGCTAGCTACAACCTGGCGCCGACCGATCCCATCCCTGCTGTGCTGGATCGCCTCGTGGCGGATGCGGACGCGCCCATGCGCACGCTCGTCAGCCCACGGTGGGGACTCATCCCCTCGTGGGCGAAGGATCCTTCGGGTGCTGCACGGCTCATCAACGCGCGAGCGGAGACCATCGCCACCAAGCGCTCGTTCTCGGGCTCTCTCTCACGCCGACGCTGCCTGATTCCGGCCGACGGGTACTACGAGTGGACGCCGAAGGTGGAGAGCGGCCGTACCGTCAAGCAGCCGTGGTTCCTTCACCCGAGGGAGGGACTGTTCGTCATGGCTGGGCTGTATGCGTGGTGGCGTGAGCCGGGCACGGGCGCCTGGCTCCTCACAGCGACCATCATCACGACTCAGGCCAGTGATGCGCTGGGCCACATCCACGACCGAATGCCGATGACGGTTGCTCCTGCTGACTGGGATGCCTGGCTGGACCCTCGCCTCACCGAATCCCAGTGCGCGCTGCCTCTCCTGGCGACGCCTGAGGACATGTCGGTCCACGCGGTCTCGCGCGCGGTGAATCGGGTGGCCAACAACGGACCCGAACTGGTGCTCCCCGTGGAGGACGTCCCCGCAACCTAACCCCGGCGTGTCCCGCCGCCGATTCAGATGAGGGCTCCCAGCGCGGAACTTGGTACAGTCAGACAGGTTGGGCTCTGGCCCCGCCCGCAGTACCAGACTTCACCGTAAGGAACCGGATGCTCTCCGCCTTTGTCCACGCGTTCAGGACACCTGACCTGCGTAGGAAGATCCTGTTCACCTTGGCGATCCTCGCGGTCTTTCGTCTGGGATCCGTGATCCCGGCACCCAACGTGAACTTGCAAAACGTCAACCAGTGTCGCATCGAAGCGACGACGGGCAGCGCGGCGGGCATCTATTCGATGATCAACCTGTTCTCCGGTGGGGCGCTACTGCAGTTGGCGATCTTCGCGTTGGGCATCATGCCTTACATCACCGCCTCCATCATCCTTCAGCTGCTGACGGTCGTCATCCCGCGACTTGAGGCCCTGAAGAAGGAGGGTGGTTCCGGTCAGCAGAAGATCACCCAGTACACCCGCTACCTGACGATCGTCTTGGCGATCATGCAGTCCACGGCTTATGTCACGATGGCGATCACCGGACAGTTGTTCCAGGGCTGCTCGCTGCCGATCGTGTACGACACGAATCTCTTCCCGATCATCACCATGGTGCTCACCATGACTGCCGGCACCGGCATCGTCATGTGGCTGGGCGAACTCATCACCGAGCGCGGCGTCGGCAACGGCATGTCGGTCATGATCTTCACGCAGATCGCCGCAGCCTTCCCCGCCCAGGTGTGGGGGATTGCCTTGAGCCGGGGCACGATCGAGTGGAACGGCCTGACGCTGCCGAACGCGAACGGCTGGCTCGTGTTCGCCGCCGTGGTCGCGGTCGGCCTGCTGGTCATGCTGGGCGTCATCTTCGTGGAGCAGGCTCAGCGTCGGATCCCCGTGCAGTACGCCAAGCGGATGGTGGGTCGTCGCCTGGTCGGCGGCAGCACCACGTACATCCCCATGAAGGTCAACCAGGCTGGCGTCATCCCGGTGATCTTCGCCAGTTCGATCCTCTACCTGCCGGTGATGCTGTCGCAGTTCATGCCCGACAACCCGGTGGCCTCGTGGATCAACGCGAACATGAGCGGCTCGTCGCTGTGGCACAACCTGCTCATGTTCGTCCTCATCGTCGCCTTCGCCTACTTCTATGTGGCGATCACGTTCAACCCGGAGGAGGTCGCTGACAACATGAAGAAGTACGGCGGCTTCATTCCTGGTATCCGGGCGGGCAAGCCGACCGAGAAGTATCTCGCGTACGTCTTGTCCCGCCTTACGGCCCCCGGCTCGCTGTATCTGGGCCTGATCTCGCTCCTGCCCGCCTTTGCTTTCGTCTTCATGGGCACCTCGCAACAGTTCCCGTTCGGCGGCACCTCGATCTTGATCGTGGTGGGCGTCGGCCTCGACACGGTCAAGCAGATCCAAAGCCAGCTTCAGCAGCGCAACTACGAAGGATTCTTGAGGTGAACCTGCTGATCATGGGCCCGCCAGGTGCGGGTAAAGGAACGCAAGCCGGAGGGATCGCGGAGCACTACAAGGTGCCCGCCATCTCGACGGGGCAACTGTTCCGGGACAACATCGCGCTGGGTACCGCCCTGGGGCGCACGATCGAGGGCCTGATTGCCGCAGGCAATCTGGTGCCGGACGAAGTGACGAACGCGATGGTGTTCGACCGTCTGGCCAAGCCGGACGTCCGCAAGCATCGCGGTTTCCTGCTGGACGGCTACCCGCGGACCCTTGAACAGGCCGCCGCGCTGGATGCAGAACTGCAGCGGCTGCGGATGCGCCTTGACGGCGTGATCGCGTTGACGGCCGATCCTGCCTCTTTGGTGAGCCGCATGTTGAAGCGTGCCGAGATCGAAGGGCGCGCTGACGACAACGAGGAGACTATCCGGACCCGGATCGAGGTGTACGGCGCCGAGACCGCACCCCTGCTCACCCTGTATGGCGAGCGCGGGCTGCTCATCGACGTGGACGCCGACGGCACGGTGGACGAGGTGGCGCAGCGCATCCGCAGCGCCTTGTCGGAGAGGCTCGACCGACGGTGAGGTGGCGTGGGGTGGAGCTGAAGACTCCCGAGCAGCTTGTCGCGATGCGGCGCGCCGGGTTGGTCGTGGCTCAAACCCACGTGGCTTTACGTGAGGCCGCAGCCCCCGGAGTCACCACGGGTGAGTTGGACGTCCTGGCTCGTGAGGTGCTGGCCCGCCACGGCGCCACGTCGTCGTTCCTGGGCTACGACGGTGGCTACGATGATCCGCCCTTTCCGGCAGTGACGTGCATCTCCGTGAACGAGGAAATCGTCCACGGCATCCCGGGCGACCGGGTGCTGGCTGCTGGAGATCTGGTGTCGGTCGACTTCGGCGCCATCGTCGACGGGTGGCACGGCGACGGAGCGATCACGTTCGGGGTGGGGGAGTTGTCTCCCGCGGACGCGCGCCTGAGCGACGTCACCCGGGAGGCGATGTGGGCGGGCATCGGTGCCGCGCACCTGCGGGGCCGGGTGGGCGACATCAGTCATGCCGTTGAGCGCCGCATCCGCGAGGAGCCGCTGACCTATGGCATCGTTCGCGACTTCACCGGGCACGGCATCGGTAGTGCCATGCACCAGCCACCGGATGTTCCCAACTATGGCCGTCCGGGGCGCGGCACCCGGATCGTGGAGGGGCTGGCTCTCGCTATCGAACCTATGGTCACTCTGGGGTCGGAGGAAGGGCTGACCCTGGACGACGACTGGACGGTGGTCACGGCCGATGGTTCCCGGGCCGCACACTGGGAACACACCATGACCGTCACGTCGGCGGGTCTGTGGATCCTGACGGCGCTGGACGGCGGCGAAGCGGAGCTGACGGCGCGCGGGTTGCCGTACGGCCCTTTGGCGGATTGACCTGAGCTACGGCAAGGAGCGGATCGTGCCCTCAGACCTTGAGATCGCCCAGGGCGCAACCCTGCGGCCGATGACCGAAGTCGGCGCGTTGCTCGGCTTGGACGCCGACGAACTGGAACCTTTCGGGCGACACGCAGCAAAAGCCGAACTGAGTGCCCTTCACGAAAGCACTACTCGCGGTCGCTATGTGGTGGTGACCGCCGTCACCCCGACACCGCTGGGGGAGGGCAAGACCACCACCACGGTCGGTCTGACAGAGGGGTGTGGCCTGGCCGGGCTCCGGGCAATGGCCGTGCTGCGTCAGCCCTCGCTGGGCCCCGTGTTTGGCATCAAGGGCGGTGCCGCCGGTGCTGGGCTGGCTCAGGTGGTTCCCATGGAGGCGATGAACCTTCACCTCACCGGCGACTTCCACGCGGTGACGGCGGCGCACAACCTTCTGGCCGCCATGGTGGACAACCATCTGCAGCACGGCAACGCCTTAGGCATCGAGCCGCATTCGATCACGTGGGGACGCGTCCTCGACATGAACGATCGGGCCCTGCGCAACATCGTGGTGGGGCTGGGTGGACGTCTGGATGGGGTGCCGCGTCAGAGCCGGTTCGACATCACCGCCGCGTCAGAGGTCATGACCATCCTTTCGCTGTCTGCTTCGATCGGTGACCTGCGGGCACGGCTCGGGCGGATCGTGGTCGGATTCGACCGCGACGGCCAGCCGGTCACCGCCGAGGACCTGCACGCTGCGGGAGCCATGGCGGTACTGCTCAAGGACGCCCTGCGTCCCAACCTTCTCCAAACTCTGGAAGGGCAACCTGCCCTGATCCATTGCGGACCCTTCGGCAATATCGCCACCGGGAACAGTTCCATCCTCGCCGATCGACTGGGCCTGCAGCGCAGCGACATCGTCATCACGGAGGCCGGGTTTGGTGCCGACCTCGGGTTCGAACGATTCGTCAACGTGAAGTGCCGCACGTCAGGGTTGACGCCGGACGCGGCGGTTGTCGTGGTGACGGTGCGAGCGCTCAAGGTGCATTCGGGACGCTTCACGGTCTCCGCCGGCAAGCCCCTGCCTCCTGAGATGCTGGAGGAGAGTCCCGGCGACGTCGCTGCGGGCCTGGCGAACCTGGCGCATCACCTCGACATCGTCGCGGACGCTGGCGTGCCTGCGGTGGTGGCCATCAACGCGTTCCCCGACGATCACCCCAGCGAGCATGCCGTCATCGAGCGCTTCGCGCACCAGCGAGGCGTCCGTGTCGCCATCACCCGACACGTGGCCGAAGGGGGAGGAGGAGCCCAAGATCTGGTGCGTGAAGTCCTGGCAGCGACCCAGGAGGGCAGCCACCTTCGGTACACCTACGATCTCGAGGACGCCCTCGAGGTGAAGCTCCGCAAGCTCGCCACCCTCGTCTATGGCGCCGCGGATGTCGAACTGACTCCTGCGGCGGCTGCGGATCTGCGCCGCTTCGCTGCGCTCGGCTACGCGGGGTTGCCGGTACTGGTCGCCAAGACGCACCTGTCGACGACCGCGACCCCAGCCGACCGTGGGGCGCCCACTGGGTGGGTCCTGCCCATTCGGGAGGTGCGGCTCGCGGCGGGCGCCGGCTACGTCTACGCCTTGGCGGGGCAGACGCAAACGATGCCTGGGCTCGGGGCGCATCCGGCAGCCGAACGCATGGATCTCACCGATGAGGGGCGTATCGTCGGCCTGTTCTAGGGGGGCGGGGTCGGTACTGTGGTGGCATGGCGGAGCTCTCGCGGTCATCGAAGTATCGGGCCACACCTGACCTTCCGCTCCCCGATGGGGATCGAGAAAGGCTTGTGGAGCGGCTCAACGCTGCCTACGCGTCGGGGAACATCTCCGAGGATGCCTACCCCGGCTTGCTCGACGCGGTGTTCTCCGCGACGACGCTGGGCGATGTCGCCCCCGTCGTGGGGGCGTTGCCCGGCGAAGTGACCTATCAGGTTCCGGCCGTGATCGACACCGGCAACCAGCGCCCTGGTGAACTCGCGCAGGCGCGGGCCGCCTCCCCGATGCTGGGCATCGCGATTGCTGCGGGTGTTGTGCTGGCCGTGATTGTGCTGCTGACCCTTGTGTGGTTCTTGTTCTAGGAGGCATCGCCAACGCGGCGAACGGCCGGTTGTCACGATTTGGGTGCGGGGGTGCGCCGGAGTAGCATAGGCAGTCGGTCACCTGTGTCCACAGGCGACGCATGTCTGCAACCAAGGAGATCATGGCTAAGAAGGAAGGCGCCCTCGAAATGGAGGGTACCGTCGTCGAGGCTTTGCCCAACGCGATGTTCCGTGTGGAACTGACCAATGGGCACAAGGTGTTGGCGACCATCAGTGGCAAGATGCGGCAGCACTACATCCGCATCCTCCCGTCTGACCGAGTGGTCGTCGAGTTGTCGCCCTACGATCTCACCCGCGGCCGCATCGTCTTCCGGCACCGGTAATCC
>RRZU012254779.1_pt1 | contig 12994 bp, 5 predicted proteins | sample 2165561 | NCBI WGS metagenome assembly RRZU01 (sample SAMN10456909, study PRJNA506462) | wastewater metagenome | isolation source: wastewater sludge | place: USA: Moscow, Idaho
ACTGGATATAGCTGCAAATTACAGCTTACTTGAAACTGACAATTACATGTTCAATGCTACTTTTCGCAACAGATATGATGATGAACCCAATGCATTCTCGAACAGGAAAAGCACAATATATTCGTCTGACGGTTCTGCTCCACTATCGATTTTGGACGAATCAAGTGCAAAAAGTAATACACCGTCGTTAGACTTGTATTTTCAGAAAAATCTAAAAAACGAACAGTTATTGATCTTCAACATTGTAGGCACTTATATTCATTCCACATCAACCCGGCTGTATCAGGAACGCAGGGAGGAAAATCTTACGACAGATATTTTTTCAGGTGTCAAAGGGGATAAATATTCATTTATCGGCGAAGGTATATATGAAAGAAAAATAGCGAACGGAAAATTATCGGCAGGATTAAAGCACACGCAAAGTTATACGAACAATATTTATAGCGGAAATGTAGAGACTGATATAAACCTCAGATTTGCCGAAACATACGGATATGCCGAATATCAGTTCAAAAAAAGCAAGTTCAATTATACATTCGGGCTAGGACTGATGCGAACGTACAACAGTCAGGGAGGGAACAGCAATATAAAATATATCCTGCGCCCGAATTTACGTGTATCGTATAATATCAACGACAATGCGTATATCCGTTACAACGGGCTTATTTCGGGGTACTCTCCTTCCCTATCCGATTTAAATAATGTGGAGCAAGAGATAGATTCTTTGCAGATTCGCCGGGGAAACCCGAATCTGAAAACAGTAGTATACTATGTCAATACGCTGAATGCCGGCTATAACAAAGGCATGTTCGGTATAGAGCTTTACATGAGATATAGCTACGACCACAAACCCATCATGGAACAAATAACATTTGAAGAGGGTAAGTTTATCCGTTCGAATATCAATCAGAAAGGATTTCACAGGCTGCACGCAGAAACAACTTTAAAGTTGAAACCGTTCAAAGATTACCTGACATTGAGCCTAACACCCGGGGTTAACCGTTACATAAGCTACGGCGAAAGTTTTACTCATACTTATACCAACTGGCGTGTACGCGGATCGATAGTTGCCAATTATAAACAGTGGTCTTTATCGGCAGAAGCATATGGCCGATGGAATGATTTTTGGGCTGAAACACAAGAGATCGGCGAACGTATACACATGATAATGGCGGGATATAGGGCTAACAAATGGAGTTTGAATCTTGGTATTCTGGAACCATTTTCAAACAGTTATAGTGTCGGCAGCCGCAACCGTTCAGCCTTAGTACCGACCCAGTCGGATGTATATACCAATAAATTGAATAAAATAATAATGATCAACTTCTCACTGAACCTCAATTTCGGGCGTCAATACAAAGTAGCAGATAAGCGATTGAATAATGATGACACTGACTCGGGTATCATGTCAGGAACGAAGAAATAACAAATTAGATTAAGAAATATATTAAGGTTAACTTAATATTGATTGTGTTTCTAAATAGCCTCCACAGACGAGATGTCGTGCGGAGGCTATAACTTCTTACAAAAAAACATGAGGCTGCAATACACTAATGTTTAAGCAACCCCATGTTTAATAACCAACTAATCTATACCTCTTTTATTTCTCGACCACAGTCAGTACACCTTTATCTATTCCGGCCGAAACATCGATTGTAAATACGTATGTTTTGCCTGTCACAAAAGATTTACCATCTATAATGCCTAAGTTTCCACTGTCGCGTCCATTACTTCCATTTCCAACAAATACGATATCACTTGTTGTGGTAAGAGTTTTGTCAGAGAATTCGCCACCCCAGTCTCTTTGGTGGAAGAACTTGAAGTTGATGCTTCCTGCTGTTACATTTGTTCCCGCAACAAGGGATACCTGATATTTTTTGCCACCGATATGAACCATACAGATACCTTTACCCGGATTCCATCCGGTAGTATTTGCAAGTGAAGGCTTGCCTATATTATCGCCGATAATCCATATAGCACCGCTACCGTCTGCTTGAAGGGAAGCTAGACCACTGCCCGACATAGCCTCTACTCTCAGGTATTTGTTACTGAAGTCTGCTGTTATGCGATACTTACCGCTGATAGCTGCAAATGTCAGATTATCTCCTGATCCGGTGAAAAAGTCAGGATCGATCCACCAGCCAGAGAAATCTTCAATACCGCTAACTGCAATTTCCTGTCCTTTTTCAAAATCCATTTCAACCTTATAGTTGTTGTCATCTACGCGAGTCATTCCTACATCGTTTATAGCGTAAGCTATTATAAACGGTGCCGCCTGATAGTCGAACGTATTGAAAGTGATAGAATATTCTCCCGCAAAATTAGAAAACGGAATATTATTGGATGAACCTTCTTTTATTGCATTATCCTCCCATCCAAATGTAATTTCATTTCCATTTGCGCCCATAGCAGGAGCTTTGATATATGCAGAAACCTTCATCGGGAAATTTTGTGTTACCCCATAATTATAAAGAGAATTACGCTCCATCCGTATTTCTTTGTCCGCAGTTACCAATGTCAGATATGGATAATCGGGACGGGTAAGAGGCAAGTCATACTCTTTTTCTGTGATTGTCAAATGAATATTCTGCAAGACCAGCTTCAATGTAGCTGTACCATTGGGTATATTTGCATAAAAAGGAACATAAATCTTTCCCGAATATTCTCCGTTGGTTTTAGTACGGATAACAGTTTCAGAAACCTTTTCATCGCTGTAGAACAAACGCACTTTCAGAGTAGAAAGGGGTACTTCGTTGTCCGAAACATCGATAGTAAACGGCAGACTGTCGCCAAACATGGCACTGCTAAAATCTGTTTTAGCATTTATTTCCGGATTTCCGGGAGCTTTCTCTTCATCCTCCGAACAGGCATTAAAAATAAGTGCCGCCGATAGAATGAATATGGAATAGATATATTTTTTCATGATTATAAGATTTATTTTTTCCATAAATATGATACAACTGATTTTACAGGAACTTCATATGTAAAGTTATTCGTTCCGTCACTGATTGTTATTTTTCTGGTTTCATTCGCATTGTTCAACAAAACGAGGGCATATGTACCATCGGTATTTTCAAACGCAGTGTATGTGAGTCCTGTAGCCGTATATCCTGTAGTACCTATTCTAGTGGCACCGGGCTTGACTACGGACGAAAGATGTCCGATAATGTAATAATGAGAATTTCGGGTTATGGTTTTGAAGTTTGCAATGTCAATATCTACCGCTCCATAACAAGTCTGGCATCCACCTTCTCTGTTAGGACCACGTTCTGTATCGAGCATCAAATTCCATACCATTACTGCTTTGCACCAGTTATTTACAGTACCCAAAGCCACTTCTTCCATATCTTCCATCAACCTTGTAGCCAGATTTTTTCCATCGTTCCATGTGCCGATAGATGTTTCTGTGAATATTAGTTCTTTATTCGGATATTTATCGTGAACGGTATTCAACTCGCTACGGCTTCCGCCATAATTATGAAATGCAGCTCCTGTAATATACGTTGCAGCTTCGCTATCGTCATATATTTTTGTGACATAATCTTTCTGATCGGCCATATTATCATAATTGTAATTATGATCGAACGAATATATTTTCACATCCAGACCGGCAGCTTTCAATTTTGGACCTAGAGCTGTCCTGATGAAATTACGTTGCTCATCCCAACCCATAAAAAGCGAGGCTGAATTTCCTCTATTCAATGGTTCGTTCTGAGGCGTAACTGCATCTATTTCTATACCATTCGCTTTCATCGCCTGTATCCACTTCACGAAGTATGTACCATAATCCTGATAGTAGGCAGGGTTGAGCTGACCGCTGGTCCAAGAGTTGAATGGTTGCAAATCAGTAAGATTATTAACCTTCATCCAACGGGGAGGTGTCCATGGCGATCCCAAAATTTTGATATCGGGATTGATTGCCAAAATCTCTTTAAGAATAGGTATCACATAATTGTTTTCTTCATTCTGCAAAGCAAAATTCTCGATGCCCGGAGTATCGCAACAGGTATATTCGCTCAACGAAAAGTCGGAACATCCGATTGAAATCCGAATATAGCTATATCCCATTCCTTCCGTAGGAGAAAAGGTTTCTTTCAGGAATTTAGTGCGGTCGGCCTGAGTCATGCGCAAAAGGTTGAAGCAGGTTGACCCTGTGATGGCCGCACCAAAACCATCCATACTCTGAAAACGTTGTGTCGGATTTAAAGTAATGGTGGTAGGTGACATGTTAACCTTTTCGTTGAAGTCGATTTTTTGCTGTGCAAAGTCCAAACTTCTAGTGTTAGTAGTAACATACAGCTTTACATCCCCTTTAATTTCCACAGGAGGATCGGGATCCGGCGACACAGGATTGTTATTGTTACCTCCGCATGCCGTAAGAGTTATCGGTAAATAACAAAAAAGGAAAAATATATTTTTAAAATTCATTTTATATTCTATTTAAATGAAAAGTCTCAATATTATTAATAGCCCGGATTTTGAACCAAATTTGGATTCTGGTCTATTACAGCCTGAGGAATTGGTAGCCTGTACGAATCCTGATTGAATGGATATACTTGTTTCTTTCGACCCGAATCTTTAGCATAAACAGCATTCATAACTTCTTCTACTTTATCCAGACGTACTAAATCGAACCAACGTTGACCTTCGAAAGCCAATTCAAGACGACGTTCTTTCAGTAAGGCTTCCAACATCGCATCTTTACTACTTTTTACAGATGAGCTCAATTTTGAAATACCTGCCCTTACACGTATTTTATCTATTATATTTGCCGCTTCATTCAGATTTGGAGTACTACTCATAATCAAGGCTTCAGCTTTGAGCAGAAGAACATCGGCATATCTGAATTTAATGATGCTACTGTTCGCCGAACGGCATTTATACATAAACGGATAGTTGTCTGCCGGATAATAGTTACTCCAAGTACATTTGTAATACACTATCGATTGTTGGTAACGAATATTGTCTCCCTCTGCTTGGTATGCTTTTATCAGATCGCGCGATGGAGTAACCCATTTTGCCCATGTAAAGTTATTATCCCAGTTTACCAAGTCGCGTCCGAACATCCATGTACACCAGTTTCCGCTTCCAGGGAAGAACTGAGCTTCAAGAATAGATTCCTTGGTATTTCTCATTTTAGCATCTGTATTATCAGCATTCATTCCGAACAGATCACTGAAATCATCAACCAGGTCGAAACCGTCGGCAGTTACCGCATCACAATACTGTATTACTTTAGCATAGTCTCTGAGCGGTTTTTCAGCATATACCTTTGCCAATAATGTGCGGGCCACAGATTTTGTAAACAGAGTTTTATCGGCAGCATTATTATCCTGAGCATAAGGTATTGCCTCAAGCAAATCTTTTTCTATTTGTTGGTAGATTTCCAGCTCGGTGCTTTGTTTTGGGAAATATTCTGGATACACCTCTCCAATAGTTTCGGATGTGATGTCTCCGGCTTCTGTTGTAATTAGAGGCAGATCACCCCACAGACGTACCATATCGAAATACACCATTGCCCTGAATATTTTTGATTCAGCACGATAAAGTTCTTTTTCGGCTGTAGTCAATGTATTATCGGTAACACTGTCGATATTGCATATCAGTTTATTGGCACGGGCAATATCTTCCATATATCTGTTCCAGTCACGGTTTATTACAGAGTTCGACCCTTCTATTGCATTATTTTCGAAAGGTACAACCTCAGCTCCAGTAGTGCCGGCATAAGCATTATCGGAATGAGAATCGGCAATCAGCAAGAGATCCATATACCAATGCTCCTGACGATCTCTCAATTGATTGTAGATCGTCTGCATATAGCTTTCTACTGCTGCTTTGTCTTTAAACACAGCTTCTTTTCCAGATTCCGTCACACCTTCGGTAACATCTGAATAGGTATCGATCGGATCTTTATCCAGAGAGCAGGATGTAGTCATACAAACTGAACTACTGATGATTAGTCCTAAGAATATATATTTTAACTTCATATCGCTTTTTATTAGAATTCAACATTTAAACCAAATACAAATGACTTGCTATGAGGATAAGTACCCCAGTCTATACCTTGTACAGCACCATTGTTTCCCCATTGATTTACTTCAGGATCCATTCCTTTATAGCTTGTCCATGTAAGCAGGTTGGTTGCCGTAAAATATGGCTGGAATCTGGTCACACCCAGCTTTTTGAGAAAATTATTTCTAAAATTGTAGGATAAAGAAATATCTTTTACTCTCAGATAGCTTCCGTCTTCTACAAAATATGTCGAATTTTTTATATCGAATGCGGCTTTAGGTACATCAGTAATCTGTCCGGGAACTCTCCAGCGGTCAAGAACTCTTGTCGACTGATTTTTACCATCATACATACCTTCTGTTTCTATTCTTGAAGCATTAAATATGTCATTACCGTAAGAACCTTGCAAGAAGATACTTAAACTAATATCTTTCCATGTAAATGCATTGGTCAATCCAAAAGTAAAATCAGGATTAGGATCACCAATATAAGTTCTGTCTGTTGAAGAGATCCTACCATCATTATTCAAATCACGGTACATCAGCTCTCCTGTTTCAGGATCAACCCCATCGCTTATGTATCCGTAGAAACCGCTCAAAGAGCGTCCCGGCTCGTTACGAACCACTGTTTCGTTGATCACATCGCTGGTTGTTGCTGCATTGTATATTTGTTGCAGTTCGAATTTTTCTAGTTTATTTTTGTTGAACGAGATATTAAAATCAGTAGTCCAGGTGAATGCACCTTGCAGATTTCGCGAATTTACAGAGAATTCGAATCCCTTGTTGGTCATTTCCCCTTCGTTGCGCTGAATTGAATTCGCAGCAGCAGCACCTGAAGGTAGCGTAACCCACATCAACATGTCCTTTGTTCTTTTGTAATAATAGTCCATCGTTACAGTCAATCTATTATTGAAAGCCGTAAGGTCTAAACCAACATTGGTTTGTGTGGTTGTTTCCCATGTTAGGTCTTTAGTCCTCAAATTTGCCTGAGTAATACTAGGAACAGAATTTTCTTTTCCGGTTTCGAACCATGCCTGTCTTTCAATATTGTAGCGTTGCAGATAAGCATAATCGCCAACACCTGATTGGTTCCCGGTTTGTCCCCAGCCTCCGCGAATCTTTAAATCATTCAGCCATTCAAAGTCTTTCATAAAACTTTCCGACGAAATACGCCATGCAGCAGACAGAGAAGGAAATGTTCCCCAGCGATGATCGGGATGCAGCTTTGAAGAACCATCGACACGGACGTTGGCGGTCAACAAATATTTACTATCAAAATTATAAGCCACACGACCAAGATATGACATAATGCCCCATTGGGAAGCACCTGAACCTGTATTGTTCCATGCTATTTTGTTTGCAGCATTCAAGGTCTGAATCTGAGCATCACGATAGTGCGAGCCGTAAATCCAACTGTTTGTATAATCTGAGCTAGTATACGATGTTCCTCCCATGGCCTCTATTCCATGTTTATTGAACGACTTGGCATAAGTAAGCACATTGTCGAAAACCAATACTGTATTTGTGTTACGACGATCAGAGCCTTCACCGAACTGATTGCGTCCCCATGCAGTAGATATAGGATCGAGGAATGTTGTGTTTACAGCATTGCGGCGGTCTATCGTAAACGATGATTTAAGCGTCAACTCAGGCATAAATTTAAACAAGAGATTACCTGAAGCAATCAGGCGGTTTTCTTTATTCTTGTTATTCTTGCTTCTGGCCATGTTCTCTATAGGATTTGTAATATTACCTATCCCGTAAAAGTTGTTATAGTATTGGTCTGGATTTTCGGAATCCCATACAGGAGCATAAGTAGGTGTGTTTATTACAGAAAGAACAACTCCACCACGATTGGCTCCTAATCCGGTAGTCAACCCGTTAGCTGTATTATCCGAATAGGTGATATTAGCACCTACCGTAAGCCACTTGCGCACATCACTTTCTATATTTGCCCTGAAATTGTAACGTTTGAAAAACGCTGTATTCAATGTTCCTTTTTCGTCCAGATAACCTGCCGACAGGAAATATTTCATCTTTTCGCTTCCATCGGAAATAGAAACCTGATAACTTTGCATATTACCGGTAGAATATGCTTCATCGAACCAATCTGTCTGATCGGTAAGCCCGTCAGGCAGAGATACAAGTCCGATTTCGTCCTGCAAATCTTTGTATTGCGCTGTATTCAACGACTTGATTTTTTCCGATACTTTGCTTAGAGTAAGTTGTGCATTAAAAGAGATTTTCGCATTTCCTCTTTCCCCTGCTTTGGTTGTAATAATGATAACCCCATTAGCCGCACGTGATCCGTAAATAGCAGCCGAAGATGCATCTTTTAGAACCTGCATACTAGATATATCGTTAGGCGAAAGGAAATTAAGGTTATCGACAGGCACTCCGTCCACAACATAAAGCGGATCATTACTTCCATTGAAAGACGTTGTTCCGCGCACACGAATAGAAAGTTCTCCACCCGGTGCTCCATTCGGCTGTATAACCGATACCCCTGCGGCTTTACCCTGAATAGCCTGTCCGGCAGATACAATTGGGCGTTGATCAAGGTCTTTTGTTGATACAGTGGATATGGCAGTTGTTACATCTTTACGTTTTACTGAACCGTATCCGATAACAACCACTTCTTCGAGTAACTCGGCTGATTCTTTTAATTGAATATCAATGGTATTTTTATTGGCAGCGACCTCTACGGTTTGATAACCGATATAGGAAACGACCAAAGTAGTACCTTGTGCTACACTCAGGCTAAAAGTTCCATCAATATCCGTTACTGTTCCGCTTCCTGTAGAACCTTTAGGCACAACAGAAACACCAATAAGGGTTTCGCCTGTTTTCGCATCTGTTATTGTTCCTTTTACATGCATGTTTTCCTGACTATATATTGGAATGGCAACTAGAGCAACCAATAATAGCATGCACACTCTAAAAATTAAATGATTTTTTAAGTGATACTTCATAAGTACATAGGTATTAAATTAATGACATTATATAACAAAACCGTTAAATGTATAAGCGCATACATTTGTTCACGGCAGTTCATATCTTCAAAACTATCACTATAATTACAGGAGTTTTTTTACATCTGTAAAAAAGTACTGGGCATAAATATTAAGTTATACACAATCAATTCATTATAATTTATGCATACTTAAAAAAAGTACTAAAAAAGTATTAAGAACAATTAATTTTTTTGACGAAAAGCGCCTATTTTTTTAACAATCTCTTCGAATTCCTCTCGAGATCCGGCAGCCTTATTTCTCACTTTAGTTCGGTAGTTATAAACCGTCCGTAAAGAATATCTCAGGAAATTTGCAATCTTAATACTGTCTGTAATACCGAGACGTATTAATGCAAAAATCCTCAATTCAGTATTTAGCAGCTCTCCCGCTTTTGGTACGATTTGTTCTTCGGGCAACAATAGGGCATTAAATTCTTGTATAAAGGATGGATATATATTTAAAAATATAGAATCGAAATTTTGATATAGCTCTTCCAACTCTGTTTCCACTAATGTCGTCGACTTAATCATTTTAAAGAGGTCGTCCAGCTGATTATTTTTGGCTTTTGCATTCAGGCTTTTTCGATAATTTTCGAGCTTTTCAATATATTCGGAACATTGGTCAAAAAAACGGGCTATATATTCTTCCTTAACATGGTTTGCTTCTTCCAAACTATTGTTAGAATCTTGTAAGTCTTGATTAAGTTTTTTCAATTCCTGATTTGTCCTGTATAATTGTTTTCTTATAACAGAGAGCCGTTTCATCTGCATGTATATGTATATTAATCCTGCAATTAAGCTCAATGATAATATACTGATTAAGATTAAATATGTTTGCAGTTTCTCTTTCTGAAGTTTTTCTTTTTCCTGATAGGTGGAATTGATGATTGGGTAAAATTCAGAACTTTCGATAGTCCGATAACGCACATTGCAATATATAGCATCTTCTATTGCCGATTGAATAAATTTGTACGCGCGATCAATATCTCCTGATTCATAACAGGTTAATGCTAGATTCTGAAAGGAGGCATTATCTTTTATACAGTTTGTAATATCAGATATAGCCGATATGGCAAAATATTTCCTTTGTAACTCCAGATTCTTTTGTTCCTTGTAAGCATAACCTAAGAAGTAAGCAATCAGGGCACGATTGGCATTATCATCTGTGGTTTTATCTAATAAGTCTTTAAACAACTTTGTAGCCTTTTCCGTATCGAGTTGATACAGTACTTTTGTTGCATATTCAATCTGATATGTCAGCGACTGAGTATCTAATACCGAAAGCAACGAGTCGCGGTATAACCCGCTTAAGCGATAATAAACGTTTTCATTATTGTTCAAAGCATAATGCGAGTAAAAGGCATTGTATGCCTGATAATATTCTGCTATTAAATCTGAAGGTAATTTATCTTTATCTATACTGTCCAATATGGTTTTAGCTTCGATATACATTCCCTTAGTGGAATATAGCCAGGCCAATTTTAGGTCTGTCTCACTTTTAAATCTAGGTTCTCCTATCTTTGTCGCAATCTCTTTGTTCATTAACATATAATGCACGGCCGAATCTGTTTTGAATTTGCTGTATTCCTTATAGATTCTTTGATTGAGATCGTATAATTGTCTTGCAGACAAATCAGGAAAAGACTGCAGTCTTTTCAGATTCAATATCCGTTGCTCTTTTTCTTTTACGTAAAGTTCTTTCTTAGATATAACCTCATCAAGCCGATCCATTATAGAATCCTTGATAACGGAGGCAAAGATATGAGAGCTATAACTAGTCAGAACGAGGAAAAACAATATTATTTTTTTCATTTATAATGAAGAATTAACGGCATTTTCTTGCGATTTTGTCAGATAATAATAATTCAGAGAGACGTTGATACTTTTCCACAACATCAAATATACATGTTTTTTTCACATTTTACAGCATATTTTTATATGTACCATCTTGATTTCACTCGTGTATTCAATAGATATCTACATTGCTCAATGCAGGTATTATAAATCTTGATCTTTAATTATTTTTGATCGAACCAAATGCTGATAAGAAGCTTTCAATCTAGAAGCTAGTCATCCTATTCGTTACTAGCCTCGTATTTTTTCTTTCTGTACAGGAAGAAAATCCCCATTATCAGCGACATCATCGTAATTGGGATGAGAATACTTAAAATGGCATATTTATCCCTGTTTTCATATGCAACAGACTTATTCAAAAGATACATCTGTTGCTGTTTTGTTCTCAATTGCATCAGTCCTTCGTCATCGGTAAGCCAGTTGATTGCATTGACAATAAATTCACGATTTCCGAATAACTGTTTCGATGCACGGTCATATCCCATTGGCAGGACTTGTGTCTCTTTCCCCTGCCCTTGTAGTTCGTTTGTAATAATATCCGAAGATGACACAACGATCATCCTTGTACTCTGACTTTTCTCGATCGTCTTATATGTACCGGCATTGATACTATCCGGAATTAGTCTATTTACGAAAACAGAATTAAACTCGCCTGCCAAGCTGACTGCTACCGGAACATAAGATTGACTAAAATAATCAGGCTGACTTTGAATATCCGACACATCAAAGTTGATAGGCTCAGGCACTTTCACCAGATGGGTCTTGCCCGAAGTTGTAAGCAGTATATTCTTTTTTACATTCGGAGAATTATTAACAATATCGATAGAACTTGCAAATCCGGCTTTTACATCTCTGATGTTTTTAGTTACCGAAAAATCGAGCGAAGGCATCAATAAAGGTTGAAAATAACTTGGGACAAGAGCAGTTGATTGAGAATCATTGCTAACCAGAAATGTGGATACGCACTGCATATCCTGTATCAAATCGGGATTTATACGAACTCCATATGAAAATAGCATGTCGTCCAGATTAAGATCATTCTTCATGCTGGCAGAATATCCTGATCGAGCTAATTCTTCATGGGAATAAAACGCTCCGTCGATCAACCACAATACTTTGCCTCCCCGCATTATATATTGATCGAGGATGTATTTTTCAGTATTACTGAATTTTGATAACGGCCCAGCGACAACAACAGCATCAAAATCATTAAGAATATTGATGTCATTCCCTATTTCGCCTCTATTGATAGAATAGTATTTGGACAATAACTCTTCTGCATCATAAACGCTGGTGCGTGACAATTCACCATGTCCTTCAATAAAGGCGATAGACTTAGGCTCGGCCTGATTCAAAAGCCGTATCGCGTCAATAAATTCATATTCGAGGCTTTCGATGGATATGTTCAGATTTTCTTCAGCAGTATTGCCTGCTATATTCTTCAACAAAGGAACGATTAAAGTATCTTTACTGTTAGTAATACTGGCATAAGGATATATTATTTTTTTACTGAGTTTACCCTCCCTGTCTGTTTCGTTCAGCATGATACCCGACATCCCTCTATCAGCCATATCCTGTTGAATATCGTTTGATACTCCATTCTCTTGATACGGATGTATATAATTTATTAAAAATATATTATTCGCATACCTGTCAAAGTCGTTTAATATATTGTCGGTTTCGTTGCGCAACCGTTGGAAACCATAATTCAGATCGCCGGTTAGATAAATATTGATAGTAAAAGTTTTACCTTTGTCTAAGTTTTCCAGCATATTTATACTATAATCGCTCAAAGTATAGCGTTGATCAGCGCTAAAGTCAAATCTATAATTGGGAATAAAAAATAAAATAACATTGAGAATGGACATTAGAACAATAAATATATACACTATTCGTTTTTGGATTTTGTACACTAAAACAAATAGTAAAACAAAGATAACGAGCAAGTTAAATATCGATAATATATCACTAACCTGAATAACACCCCGCCTCATTAATTCATAATGATAATTTAAGCCAAGAGATGTGATTACAGTCTTTTCTTTACCTGAAACAAAAAGCCCTGAGAGTAAATCGAACCCATAAAATACGAATAAGCATATAAAAATGGATATTA
>RRZU011344479.1_pt1 | contig 12991 bp, 14 predicted proteins | sample 2165561 | NCBI WGS metagenome assembly RRZU01 (sample SAMN10456909, study PRJNA506462) | wastewater metagenome | isolation source: wastewater sludge | place: USA: Moscow, Idaho
AAATTCGTAGATTTAGAAAAAATTGAAAAAAGTGACCAAAGAACAATATATAAAAAGAGTGGAATAAAAATTCCAAATTTTAATCTTATTGTAAAAGATTATTCATATAAGATAAATAATCAGTTAGTAAAAGATTTTGAAAAAGACCCTACTATTGTCCATCAAAATGGTAATCTTAAAGGAAGATTAACTTTTCCTCATTCTTCAGGAATTATGTTATTCATTAAAGATTATGAAAAATATACTAAAACAGATGTTTCTAAAATATTATCATTAGAAGAAAATATGTTTATTATTTGTAATAATTTAGAAATAGCAAAAAATGAAATAGAAAATTTCATCATAGATTTAAATCGACCATTTACTCAAGGAATAAAACCACCCATGCAGAACAATATTATAGAAAAATTGTATATGGAAAGTGATTCTAATGAAACTAGTTTTACTAATAAATTATCTAATTACAATTTGATATTAAATAATTTTAAGTCTCTTCCTGATTCAACAATTTTTAATAAAAGTAAACAACTTAAAGAAAATATTCTTACTCTTACAGAGTTTAGCCAAAAATCAATAGAATATGCCAATAAAAATCTTCCGTTTGGATTAGAAAATTTGATTGAAGAATTAAAATTAAAAAAATTAGAACTAGAAAATGAGAAATTTACAATAGGAGTATTTGGCTATTTTTCAAATGGGAAGTCCACTTTCTTAAATGCATTAATGGGTATAGATAATTTACCAATGGCAGAAGATAGATTAACTGCTACATTTACAAAATTAGTACACTACAAAACTAAAGAGGGATATATTTCGGGAGATGTAGAAGTATATTATAAAGATAAAGCTGAGATTTATGATATGTACAATGATTGCATTTTTGAATTAAAAGCATTTTTATCTGAATCTGAACATGAAAAATTTTATAATAAATTAGAAGATATAAAACAAAAAGAAGATGACAAAAGTGCATTACAAGATAAATTAAAATCAATAAAATTAAAAGATTATTCAGGAGAAAAAAGAGATAAATTAACTAATGTAAAAATTATTCTTAATACTCTTGTAAACAGCAATATCTCATTTGGGAATATAGAAAAAATGAGTTTAGAGTCATTAGCTAGTAATGTTACAGATTCTGAAAAAGCAATTTTTATAAGTGAGGTAATTATTTATCTTGATAACGATTTATTAGAAAATATAGAGATTGTTGATACACCAGGATATGGAAGTACTAATAGCTTAGATACCATAAAAACACATGAATTTGTAAAAAAATCTAATGTTGTAATACTTTTGACAAAAGCTACTTCTCCTTTACAAGATATGGAAGAAAAAAGATTTTTAGAAGAATATATGTCTTTGTATAAAAATGAAGATAGTGTTGTAAATTCTACTAATTTATTTATAGTTGCAAATAAAATAGATTCTACATCAAAATCAGTAGAACAAGTAAAAAAACAAATTAAAGACACTATAAATAATATGTATGAAGATGAATTAATAATCTCTGATAAAAACATATTTACTTTATCTTCAAAATATCATTTGGATAAATCTTTAGATAAAAATCCAGAAAAAAATGAAAATATTGATGAAAATGATTTGACAAACTTCAAAAATAGTTTTTCAAAATACTTAATAGAAGACAAAGATAAACAATTAATAACTCAAGGCTTTTCAAATATAGAAAATATTGTCGATAAAACTAAAAAAAGTTTTGAAAAACAAATGGATGATTTAAATCTGGATATTAATATAAGGAAAGATAATATTAAAAAATTTGAAGCTAATCGAAAAGATATTGAAGATAAATTAAATATTTATAAAGATTCAATTAGAAGTTTATCTGATGATTTAAGAAAAGAAGTAACAAATCAATTAAATAATCAACCTATAACAATCAATCAAAATAATACAAAACAAAATTCAATTAAGAAAATTGCGGATTATTTTAGATCATATATCAAAAAATATGATAAAGATATAAATGATGAAATTGCTTATGAATTCTATAGTCGATATTTAGAGTCAATAAATTCAGAAGTTTTTAAAAAAATAGAAAGTCAATATAAAATATTAATGACTTCAAAATTAGAAAAAATAAATAAGGATCTTGCAAATTATACAAAGCAGTTAGAAATAGATTATAATATCAGTGGTCTACAACAAAGCTTTACTGTATCAAAAATTTCTTTAGATGAAATTGGGAAAGTTGATTTAAGTAAAGGTTTTTTTAGAAAAATTTATGAATTTATCAAAAAAATTATTTCTGATGATAGATATGAAACATATGCAGAACCAATGGTTGAAGGATGGAATAATAATCCTAAAATATATAATACGGCAAAAGTAAATATTGATAATGCTATTTCTTCTGTATTTATTGAAATTAACAATATGCTAGAAAAACAAATTAAAGAATTGATAAATAATATAGATACTAAATTGAATGATGTTCTAAAAGCTTTAGAATTAAAGCAAAAAGATAAAGAATTTTTCAATAAAAAGGTCAAAAGATTTGAACAAGTGTTTGAAGAAATTGAAAGAAAGAAAAATGAAATAAAAAAACAACAAACAGAAATTTATGGAGAAGTGTTATGAAGAAAAAAATAGATTTATTTAATCAAGTTCAAGGTATCAAAAATATTTTTGATGAAATAAAAAGTAATGTAACTCTAAAAACTGGGGAAGAACAGGAAAATTTCTCAAAATTATATGAAAAATTAACAATATGGAGTGATAGATTAAAAGATACAAGATTTAAAGTTGCACTTGTAGGAACAACAAGTGCTGGTAAGTCATCTTTTGCAAATGCTTTATTACATAAAGATTTACTTCCAGAAGATGATAAAACTACTACTTATACATCTGCTTCAATCGAGTCAAGTGATGTAGATAAAGCAATAATTGAATTTTATTCTAAAGATGAATTTAAAACTAAATTTAATGAACTTTTAAAAGAAATAAAAATAGATAATCAAAATTATGGAACTTTAACTATTGGTCATTTTGAATATCTTTTTAATGATTTGGAAAATTGGCAAAAAGATCATGTTAATACTCAAGAAATAAGAAATATTTTAGAACAAAAAAAAGAAATTGAAGAATATTTAGGAAGTAAAACTATTGAATTATCTGAAATTTCAAAAGAATCTTTAAAAGGCTATATTACAAAACCTGAAATAGCAAGAGCTGTAAAAAGAATTACTATAAAATCAACACAATTTAAAGATATGGATAATTTAATCATCTATGATGTTCCAGGATTTGATTCTCCAACAAAATTACATAAAGAACAAGCTTTAAAATTTATGAAAGATGCTGAAATAGTAATTCTTGTACATGGATTTGGTAATAATTCGGATTTAAATGATTCTCAAGTTAGAATGTTAACTTCAACAAAAGATGAATTTGGTCAAGAATTAGCAAAAAAAATGATAGTTGTTGGAAATAAAATTGATAAAGAAATAGGAGAAAATGAAGAAGAAGCAAAAGATAAAATTCGAAAACTATCAAATGATTTAACAGATTCTTTAAAAAAGTTTAATGTTTATCACAATAAAAACTTTATTCCTATTTCTGCTAAAGGATATTTACAGGAAGAAAATATAGTATTTGGTGAAGAAATTACAAATAAACTTAAAAGATTGAATATATCAAACGGTTTTTCAGAATTTAATACTAGATTAAAAGAAATTTTTGAACATGATGCGTTAGAAGTTTTAAATACAGTAGTTAATAAAATATCTCATGAATCAAAAGCTTTTTTACAAGAGTTTAAATTAAATTATAATCCAATAATTGATGCAAAAAGAAAAAGAACCGATGAATTTGCCCTTGTTGATAAAAAGTGGAAAGAAATTCAAAAATTATTAAGAGAAGAACTATTTGAACAAAAAAATATAATAAAAGAAAATAAATATGATTTAGATACATCAATTAAAAACCAAGTAAATGAAAATTGGATTTCTAAAATTTCAGAAAAAGTTGATGATTATGTAAAAAATGAAATTATAAAAGGTACGGATGGTAGAAATAATAATATATCTGCATCTAAAATTAATGATAGAGTTAGAGAAGTAATATATAAAGAATCATTAAAGCTTATTATTAAAATCTCAACTGATACTATTGAGGAGAATTCTGGAACGGAAGAAAAAGAACTTTTTGAAATTCTTAGAAAAAATATTTTAAATAAAAATGAAAATTTAGAAAGGAATTTGAAAAATATTTTATTTGAAATAACTAATGACTATAAATATGAAACGAATTCTTATAAGCCATTAATTCATAGATTCTTAAATAATATTTTTGAAGTAATTATTCTTCATAGAATTAATGATAAGCTAGAAGGAAGAGGAAAAAGCTTCAATGATAATAGAGCAAATATTGAAGGATTACTATATATTACTGAAACTGATGATGATACAAAATCATTATTTGAACAAGACCTAATTCAGAAAATATTAATCCAAAGTGAAAATATAAAATTATCAAATTCTAATAATCCTCTTAATGAATTATTAAATCACGCAAAAGTATCTGTAGAGATAACTGAAGTTAAAGATGAAATAGTTAAAGATTTAGAAAACCTAAAAGAAATTTTCAATGATATTATCCTCAAAGCAATTCAAATAGAGACGCCCTTTAAAGACTCTTTACAAGACCAAATTCAAGCTATTTTAAATGACATTGATAGTGATAATATCAATAAATCAAAATTAAGAAGCTTTATTATTGAAAATATTGATGAAATATTTAAAGAAGAATATCGTAAGTTAGAAATTGATGAAGAGATGAAAAATATTCTAAATAATATTATTAAAAAGATTGATGACATTGAAGAAACTAGATAAATATGGATTAATTCCATTAAAAAACAATAATATTCATTTATCGGATAGTGTACATATTTTTGTCAATGGATTTATGAGTGATGAAGATGATGAATCATTATTTTTAGAATGGCTGGAAGGATTTAAATATATAATTCCTCCATCAGATAAATTATATTTATTTAGATGGGATAGTGGTTTAGATTATACAAAAATTAAAAATCATCTACCATTTAATAATGGAATAAAACAAGATTTAAAAAAAACTATTAATTTAGCAATAGGAAAAGTCCATCCTCTTTTAACAGTTGCAACATTGCCAATATTTTTTTTAGATGAGTGGAAAACTGCTAATTCAAATTCTACTCAATATGGAGAATTGTTAGCAGAAAATTTAAAAAAACTAGCTTTTAACAAGATTTATTTATATGGACACTCTTTGGGTACTAATTTAGTAAGAAATGCTTTAATGAAATTACATAAAGAAAATATTTTTATAGAAAAAGTATTTTTGTTTGGTGGTGCTTCTTGTTCAAAAGATACTAATGAATGGAGTAAAATTTGTAATATAACGAATCAAGGAATATATAACTTTTATACAAAAAATGATTGGATACTAGATAATTTATATAAACTAGCAGAACTTAATAGTAAGCCAATTGGTTTGGAACCTCTTTTTTTGAATGATACATTTAAAATTTTCAATTATGATGTATCTTATACTGTAAATGGTCATTTTGATTATAAAAAAAATTTACCAACAATTTTTAGAAATTTAAAATATTAAGGATATATTTTGCCAGTACAACCCAACCCAATTAAATTAGTTTGTCCAAAATGTGGATTTACAAAAATTGTTAAACCTAAAAGTGATGCTTTATCTGGTGAACTTTTTTGTATTTGTGAAAAATGCAATTTACTAATGATTGCAGAATTTTCAAATGGATGGGAAAAATAGATACAAAATCCGACACTAAGCTGTCAATACATAAATATATACTTCTTTTATTAAAATTATAAAAGAGGTTATATTTATGTCTTCAAAATCAGATTTTCCTTATTTTTCATTAGTATTTGATGATAAAAAAGTTATAGAATCATTTAATATTAAAAGAAAAGCCTTAGAAATAGTACATCAAAAAGAAAATAATTTGTTTATAGATAATCAATTATTTGATTTCTATTTAAATAAAAATCAAATTATAATTAAAAAATTAACACCAAAATTAATTTATAAAGATTTTATTGAAGATGAAAATAGTGATAAAATTTTTAAAATCATTTGTAAAAATGCAAGGCTAAATCCAAAAGAGAATTTTTTACTTATTCTTGAAAATTACCAATTTGGAAATTTAGAAAATATTTTTGAAGATATTTTGCTAATAATCTATAAAAATAGAAAGCAAGTGTTTTATCTAAACTCTAAATATAAAAAAGATTTATTTTCTATTCCAAGTAATTTATATATTCTAGGAGTTATTAATAAACGCTATTAATTTAAAAGTCTATTTTTAATCAAAAACATAAACAATGATAAACAAAATCTTTGTTATACTACGATATAAAAAATAAAGGTATAACAGTGATTCAAAAAAATGAAATTATTTCAAAACTAAAAGAATTAAAACCTCTTTATAGTAAAGAGGGTTTCATTATAAAAGGGTTATTTGGCTCATATTCAAGAGATGAAGCAACAAATAATAGTGATATTGATATTTTAGTAGAATCAACTCCAGATTTTGCTTTAAGATATGGTTTTAAAGCAATTAGTAGAATAAATGAAATAAAAGAAGAAATTAGCAATATCTTTGGTATACCTGTTGATTTAGCTGATAGTTCAGGCATGGGAAAAACTGCTAAAAAATTTATTATTGATAGAGCTATTTATGTCTAAAGAGTCTATTTCTAAAATATATTTGATTATCGAAAAAATTGAGTACATAGAAGAAATAGTAAAAAATAGTGGAAGTATCTCTACAGCTTTAGAAAATTTAGTAACTTTAAGACCTGCAATTTTAATGCACCTTACAGCCATAGCCGAACAATTCAATAAATTAAAACAAACTCATGCTGATGAAATTTTAAATCAATTTGATAAAGATGACTTAAAAGGTCTTTATGATGTAAGAACTTATATTGCCCACGATTATGAAGGTGTGAATCTTGCAATTATTGAATGGATAATTAGATTTGGTCTTCCAAAGTTTAAAGAGCAATGTTTAAAAATTATAGATAAACCAATTTAAAATTAAAACAAAATTTCATTTAGAAACTTCTCTAAAAATTACTTTAAAAATGTATTTAATAATTTATAATGAAATGAAAACATTGGATTTTCAAGTTTATGCATAATCTCTTTTAAATGCCAATAGTATTCTATTTGTTTAAATACATCCAAAAAATTTTCAACTATTTTTTTATAATGATTTTCAATTTTTGATATATCTTTTCCACCGCCAAATCCTTCTTCACTCCATATAGATTTATTTAAAGCTACATGAGTTTGAGTTTTATTGCACCAAGAATAAAGTATGAGTTTGAGTTTTTAAATTATTTGATACTTTTGATAAATAAAGTTTGAAATATACACCTGAACCAATTTTACTTTCATCATTCTTATCTAATAAAATTTCATCATTTGCATTTATTAAAAATGATTTATTGTTGAATTTTTCATTTTTTTTAAATAAATTCTTTAATACTAAATTATAAACATTGTTCATAAATAAAGCCTTTTAGTTTGTATATAAGGTATTTTAATTAAACAAATGGACTATTTTCTGTCCAAGAGTAAGAGTAAAATACAAAAAAAGGAGAAACTATGCAAAATCAAACTCAAGAAAAAACAGTTCAAGAAATGCTTGAAGAAATATGTGAATCAGGTGACAAAATTAGAAAACAAGAAGAGTCAAAAACTCAAAATGAAAACTTACAAAAAGCAGACAATCCAAAACATTGTGTTCCTTATGGAAATGGTTCACAACAAGAGAAAGATGAAATGGAACACTTAAAAAATATAAATCCTGCACTATATGCAGCTATTACTAGTTGGAATTAAAATATGAAAAAAGAAGTTGATATAGAAAAAAATCATTTAGCTCTATTGAACATAAAGATTATTTAAATCCAAAACATACAGATACAAATGCTAGAAAAGAGTTTTTACAGTTTATGCAAACAAATTTTCCAGATACAAAAATTGTGATGGTTTTTGATTTGGTAAAGATAGGATTTATCCAATATCCATATTTGGGAAGTTTGATGATAGATACTCCACAAAATAGTGAAGTTTATAATGCTTTGATTGAAAAATATGGCGACCCATACTCAAATGATAAAAGAGTAAATGAAGCTTTGTGGATTATGGATTATGAAAAAGCTGTTGAACTTAATATTGAAAGTATAAAAGCTTGGGAACAAATGTAAAAATATTAAGAAAATTTTAATACTTCCAGTGTACGATTACTTTAATTTAAAGTAGGAGTTAAAAATAATGAAAGAAATTGAAGATTTTTTTAATAAGGAATTATGTAATAATGTAGTTGTTTACAATGAATTTAGTTTGCAACACGAATTGGGTATTTATTTAAGAAATAATTTAAAAAGTAAAAAAGTTGAATTTGAAAGAAATGTAAAATATTTTGGTTTACAAAAATCACAATTTATAAAAAAAGAAATAGATATTTCAATTTATGATAATAAAAATTATTGTGCTATTGAATTAAAATTTCCTAGAAATGGACAATATCCAGAGTCAATGTATAATTTTTGCAAAGATATAAAATTTTTAGAAGAATTAAAAAGTAATGGATTTGACAAGTGTTATTTTATTGCATTAGTAGATAATAAAAAATTTTATTCATCAACAAATTTACAAAATACTGGAATTTATGCACCATTTAGAACAGAAGGTGCCAATCCTATCCCTTCATTAGATGGAACAATAATTAAACCAACAGGTGGAAATAATACATATATAATTTTAAATGGAATATATCAAGTGAAATGGCAAAAGTTTTGTCAAATTAATAAATGCTTAAATGATTGGCGTTATTGTATTATAGAAGTTACTTTACCTAAAAAAGGTAATGTTAGTGTGTCAAAAACACCATGTAAAGAATATGGAAAATAAAAGAGAACTAAAATTCTCCTTTTATCTCTTTTATCAGACCCCAATTTTCTCACTAGAAACACAGTGTAAAGCACCACCATTTTTTATAATTGAATCAAAATTTATAGGCTCAATAATACAATCTTTATAAATATTCTGAAGTTGTTCCAACGCCAAAATATCTTCTTTTATTCCATAAATAGGCATTATCAAAATATTTTCTATTTTGATAAAGTTTAGATAAGCTCCCCAATTTCTATCTTTTGTAAAAAAGCTATTGGTATATTTCATAGTTTGAATATTTAGATTATGTTTTTGCAAAGCTTTTAATAATTTATCATTAAAAGTTTTGGATTCAATAGAAAAATCATTTATTAAAACACTATTTTTATCAATCCATCTAACCATACTATCACTATGCCCATATATATCATAGGGTTGTTTTGGAATGATGATTAAATCATCTAAATTACATTTTAATTTGATAATTTCAATGATTTCATTTTTTGTTTTTGAGGGATTTTCTTTGAAAATTTTGTCTGTCATAATGGCTTTGTTTTTATATCTTACGAAATTACCACCATCAATAATTAAATCAATATGATTTTCTTCATAAGATATACTAGTTTTGGTATGTTTATATTCATCATTTTGTAAATAATCAGGTTTATAAATATAAGATACTAAAGTTCCATCATCAAGACAAAATGGCATAAAATCTCTAGTCCAAATATCTTTTGTATTTTCCAAAATTTCATAAGAAATATTATGTTTATTTAAAATCTCTACTAAGTTTTGTGATTCCTTTGGATAGTTATTAAAAAGAAGTTTTGATAGTCTAATTGTTTTCATCATCAAGTCCTAAAATATAATCTAAATTTAAAAGTAAAAGAGTTTTGTAGTTTACTTTAATTAAATCTAATAAGAACTTTTTATTAGTTCTTAGAGAATCATCCATAAAATATGGTGCAGTATGATTGTATTTTGAAAATTCAAGTAAAAATTCTTTATCTTTTTTCAAATTTACACTTATATGCTCACCAATTAATCTATCAAATCTTGAGACAAATAAAACTAATTCTTTTTCATCTTTTAAATATTCAGGTGCATTTTGTAAAGCATAAGGTTCATTAGATAAAACCTTTTCAACAATAGTTTTATATTCAATATTACTGTTTATTTTTTCAATAAATTTTTCAAAATTCATAAACTTACTCCTTTTTTGATAAAGAAATTTTAACTTGCTAATTAGACAAAAATATGTCTTATTGCAAAAGTATAATTCTCTTAAGGTAGTTGGAGATATTAAAAAGGAAAAATAAAATGCCACAAATACTAAAAACAATAGAAGAATATGTAGTAGAAACAAGAAAAAGAGATAGCTTTTTTATGGTTTTTAACACAGTGTATAACGATATTCATGCTTTTAATAAAGAGCCAGAAATAAACTCTTTAGATGGAATATGTACAGGTTATTTAAATAAAGAATTTACTGATAATAAAGCAAGAGATGAATTTTTACAATTTATGCAAAAATATTTTCCCAATACAGAACTTATAGAAGTTTTTGATTTAGTTGATTCATCATATATGACATATCCATATTTAGGAACTATTGCTATTGATTGTGAAGAAAATGATGAAGTTTATAATGCTATATGTAAAAAATATGAAGATTCAAAAGGAATGGCATTTTCAAATAATGCTGTTTTTTGGGTTATTACTTATGATATGGCTTTAAAATTTTATAAAGAAAGAAAAGAAGCTTGGGAAAGTGAGTTAGAATAAGATGTAATTTTTTATGATTATTAATATATTTATTTAAAAATAAAAAGGATTTAGTTATGAATAATGAGATTATAATGAATTTAGAAGATTATAAATCAATATTAAAATATAGTGGCAGAATTGATGGAATTGTTGGTACTTGCAATATAAATGAATTTGATAAACAGTTAGATAAATCTTTTAAATCTTCTTTATCTAAGGCAAAAGCCTTAACAATTAAATTTGGATTTCATAAGAACCAATCACTTTTTATAATAAGTGACTATGTGAGTAAAATGCAAGATTTAACAAATATCGATACAGAAATTATCTTTGGAACGGAAAACATTGATGATATAGATGAAAATTTATTAAGATATGAAATAATAGTTACTGGAATAGAATGATTTTAAAAACTAGATATTTAATTGTCTAAATTTATAAATTGTTTATTTTTCATAAAGTAAAATAATTAATATATATAAAAAGGTTTTAAATGCCACCAATTGTTCACAAACAAAACGATAATACTAAATACAACAGAATAAACCAAATCTATGAAATGTTAAAAAACAATGTTCATGGAATGACAATAACAGAATTAGCTAAAGAACTTGATGTTAGTACGAAAACAATACAAAGAGACCTTTATGAAGTTCTAAATGACTTTGGAGCTATAAAAGAGGGTAGAACATGGAAAATAGACCCAAAACTAACTCAAGATAATTTAGCTTCAAATGAAAAATTAATTCTTGGTATTTTAGATGAAATGGCAAAAGGTGCTGGTGGAATATTTTACTCAAAAGCTCACTCTTTATTATCACAAGTAACCCAACAACTAGAACATCCAATCTTTGCAAATATTAATGGTGAATATTTAGAAGAAAAAAGTATTGCTTTATTTGAACAAATTGAACTTGCTATTAAACAAAAAGTTGAAATAAAATTTGATTATGAAAATTATAACTTTCATGTAAAACCCCTTAAATTAGCATTCTTTGATGGATTTTGGTATTTATTGGCTTTTCATAAAGGGGAAAAAGAGATATTCAAAAAGTATCATTTAAAGAGTATTAAAAATGTACAAATTTTAGAATATACCTTTGAAATTCCCCAAATTGTAGAAGACAGATTAAGATACGCAAACTCTGTTTGGTTTAATCTTGATGAACAATTTGTAGTTAGATTGTTTATAGATAAAAGTATTAGAAAATACTTTGAAAGAAAGCCTTTACGTGGTCAAATAATAACTGGTGAAGATAAAGATGGTTCAATAGAAATAGAGATTAAATTAAGCCATGAAATGGAAATAATACCTTTGATTCTTTGGTATATACCATATATAAAAGTACTTGAACCGCAATGGTTGGCTGATGATGTTAAAGAAAGAGTTCAAGAGTATTTGAAAGATATATAATAAGATAATTTTGTTATAATAACACAGGTTATCATAACAAAGGTTTTTATAATGAAATTTTACAATAGAGAAAAAGAACTTGAAGTTCTAAAAAAAGCAGATAGTTTAAAATCACAAAAGTCAATAATGACAATGTTAATAGGAAGACGTAGAGTTGGAAAAACAACTCTTGCTTTACAAAACTATTCAAATGAAAAGGTTTTATATTTTTTTGTTTCTAAAAAAAATGAACAACTGCTTTGTGAAGAGTTCTGTAACGAAATAGTTGATAAATTAGAAGTAAAAGTTTTTGGAAAACTTACAAAATTTGAAGAGCTTTTTGAATATATTTTAGAGCTTGGAAAAACAAAATCATTTACACTTATAATTGATGAATTTCAAGAGTTTTTTAGAATAAATGAATCAATTTATTCATCTATGCAAAAACTTTGGGATTTAAATAAAGATACAACAAATATTCATCTTATAACTTGTGGTTCTGTTTATTCACTCATGAAAAAAATCTATGAAGACAACAAAGAGCCACTTTTTGGAAGATGTGATTTTAAAATAGATTTAAAACCTTTAAAAGTTAGTGTTTTAAAAGAGATTTTAAAAGATTATAACTCATATTCAAATGAAAACTTACTTGATTTTTATCTGCTAAAAGAAGGTGTTGCAAAATATATTGAACTATTTATTTTAAATAGTAGTTTTGATTTAAAATCGATGATAGATACAATAATTGATCCAAACTCAATGTTTTTAGAAGAGGGTAAAAATAGACTTATTGAAGAGTTTGGAAAAGAGTATGGAACATATTTTTCAATTCTCGCACTTATCTCTGATTCTAAGACTTCAAGAAGTGAAATAGAATCT
>RRZU010955152.1_pt1 | contig 12989 bp, 8 predicted proteins | sample 2165561 | NCBI WGS metagenome assembly RRZU01 (sample SAMN10456909, study PRJNA506462) | wastewater metagenome | isolation source: wastewater sludge | place: USA: Moscow, Idaho
ACCCGGCTGGAGCGCTTCTCGGCCGGGTCGGCCCCGGCGGCGACCTCGTCGACCGCCAGAGCCCCCGGATAGTGGTGGCGGAGGAGGTCGCGCGGCTCGGCGACGCTCAGGCACTCGGGGACGTCGCTGTCCTGGAGCATCGCGCCGGTCCGCGCCCGGGTCGCTGCCGCGCCCGGGTCGGCCCCGAAGACGCTCACCGAGCCGGCCGTGGGGTGGCGCATCCCGAGAAGCAGCTCGATGGTGGTCGTCTTGCCGGCGCCATTCGGGCCAAGGATGGCGACCCGCTCCCCGCGGCGAATCGTCAGGTCGAGGTGGTCGACCGCGACGAGGTCGCCGTAGCGCTTGGTGAGGCCGCGGGCCTCGATGATCGTCGTCATACGTCGACGGTAGGCTCTCGCCGGCTGGCCCCGCTGGTGCCTGTGGTCACGACCGCCGCAATGACTTGTGGCATGGGTCGTCATCCATGGTCCGCCCTACGCTGGGCGCGTGAGGAGCACCCTCGACCGGGTCGGGATGGCCAGCGCGGGCCTCGCCTGGCTCGCGGTCGGGCTCACGACGCTGACCGCGACCCTTGGCGTCAGAGCCGGCCCGCTGTGGTTGTGGTGGGTCTGCTATCTCGCCTTCGGCATCACGTATGTCGCTACGGATATTGCTGACCGACGGAACTCGCCATGGGTCGTCCCGATCATCTGGCTGCAGATCCTCCTCGGCCTCGGGTCGGTCGTGCTCGGAGCCTTCCTCGGGATCGGCGGCGTGCTGCTCGTGCTCACCGCCGTGACGATCTCTGCAGCATTCCCATCCCGGCGGGCGCTGGCACTGATCGTCGCTCAGTCGGTGGTGGCGGCGATCGGCGGATGGCTTGTCGAGGGCGGAGGGGCGGTCATGCCCTATGTCGTCCTTGCCCTGGCCTTCCTCAGCTTCGAGCTCTTCGCCTTCCTCATGGTGGTGTCGATGCGCGAGGCCGAGGCGGCCCGCGCCGAGATCGCCTCCGCCCACGCCGAGCTTCAGGCTGCTCAGGAGCGGCTGGCCGAGTCGAGCCGGACTGCCGAGCGGTTACGGATCGCCCGCGACCTCCATGACGCCATCGGACATCAGCTCACCGCCCTGGCGGTCAACCTCGACGTTGCGGCCCGCACCGTGTCCGGACCGGGCGCGGACCAGGTGCGGCTCTCCCGGCAGGCGGCCAAGGACCTGCTCGGAGACGTCCGCGATGTCGTCGGCCAGCTGCGCGAGTTCCCGGAGGACCTGAAGCGGACGCTCATCGCGCTGGCTCGGTCGGTCGCCCGGCCGGTGGTCGCGTTGGATATCGACGACCCCCTGGTCGTCACCGACCCGCGCCGGCGTGAGGCGCTGGTGCGGTGCGTCCAGGAGGTGGTGACCAATGCCGCGCGTCACTCAGCGGCCCAGCACCTCATGATCAGCGTCGAGGAGCTCGACGGGGTCGTTACGGTCACGGCTCGGGATGACGGGCAGGGTTGCCTCGCGGTGAGCCCCGGGCATGGGCTGCGCGGGATGGCGGAGCGTTTCGCGGTCCTGGGCGGTCAGGTCACCTGGTTCTCCCGACCGGGAGCGGGGTTCACCCTCGAGGCGTCGATGCCGTTGACCTCGGACGTGTCCTCATGACCCCGGCGCGCGTGGTGGTCGTCGATGACCAGACCCTGGTCCGGATGGGGATCACCAGCTTGCTGGGCCTGTCCCCGGACATCGAGGTCATCGGCGAGGCGGCCGACGGCGTCGAGGCGCTCGCGGCCATCGACCGGCTGAGGCCCGATGTCGTCCTCCTCGACCTGCGGATGCCGGTGCTCGACGGCCTCGGTGTGCTCCGCGAGCTCGACCGCCGGGGACGGCATACGCCGGTTCTCGTCCTGACGACCTTCGCCGACGACGACGCGGTCCTCGAGGCGCTGCGAGCCGGGGCCCAGGGGTACCTGCTCAAGGACGTCTCGCTGGAGCGACTCGTCGAGGCGATCCGGCTGCTCGCCTCCGGGGGGAGCCTGGTGCAGCCCGCCGTCACGGACGCGATGGCCCGGCGGTATGCCGCGACGCCAGGCGCTGTGCCTCTCGAGGTGGACCATGCGCCGGACTCGCTGAGCCCCCGCGAGCTGGAGATCCTGCGGCTGCTGGCGGGGGGCTACTCGAACAAAGAGATCGCCGCGGCCATCCACCTGTCGACGGGCACGGTGAAGAACAATGTCTCCGCCATCCTCCTCAAGCTCGGCGTCCGGGACCGCACCCGGGCCGTGCTCAGAGCCCTCGAGCTCGGGCTGATCACCCGATAGCTGCCGTGGCGGCGGCCTTGGCCCGAACGTGAACGGGGGACCGGCGTGGTGCCGGCCCCCCGTTCACGATGAGCGGCGTCAGTAGAGCGTGACGGGAGCGGTGAGGACGCCACTGGCGCCATTGCCGACGACGTCGCGCAGGAAGGGCTCGGGCCGCATCGTCACCGTCGTCGGCTGGACCGGCGTCCCGGTGAGCCCGCAGGCCGTCCCGGTGCACAGGCCCACGATGGTCGAGGTGATGGTCTTGTTGGAGTTCGACATCGTCAGCGTGGAACTCTGGTAGACGATCGTGCCCCCATCGGGGAGCACGGCCTCGTCGGTGCCCAGGTCGATCCCGGCATCGCCGAGACCGACGATATTCTCGAAGTCGTTCCCCGGGCCGACCGGGTCGACCTGCTTGACGTTCGCTGCGATGACGGACGCCGGGTTGATCGGCTCGGAGAAGGTGACCGTGAAGGTGTCCCCCGGCTCCATGACGCCGGGCAGGGTGCCCCCGTTGGTGCTGCTCATCGAGACCGGGACGGGGTCCATGCCGTCGGCGGGGGAGGTGGCCGCGAACGAGCTGGGGTTGCCCGAGGAGCCGACGATCCCGGCCGGGTCGGCCGTGAGGCGCACGGTGGCAGATCCCACGTCGGTCTTCTGAGCCACGCTGGTGCCCTCGGACAGGGACAGCGTCGCCGTGTCCCCAGCGACCGAGACGCTGGACAGCGCCGTGCCTGCGGGGAAGCCGCTCAGCGTCCACGGCGTCAGACAGGGGTCGGTGCAGCTGACCGGGTCGGAGAACTGCGCGGTGACCGTGTCGACCCGACCGTTGGTGTCGGAGTCCAGCGCCCGCAAGGCGACCAGGACGGGCACGGGCGCTTCCTGCACCGTGATGGGAAGACTGGTCGGGCTCGGGTCGCTTACGCTGGCGCCGTCGTCGGCGAGCACGTCGTAGGTGTGCGTCGTGCCGGGGATCAGACCGGTGTCGGTGAAGGTCACCGGGTCGCCGGACTGACCGGACGTCTGCCCGACCGGAGCGGGGCCGCCGTCCCGGTAGACCCGGTAGAGGATCGTTGCCGCGGCGTTGTCGGTGGAACCCGCCCAGGTCAGGTCGATGCTGGTCGGGGTGTTCGAGACCCCGGTCGGCTCGCCTGGCGCGGTCGGCGGGTCCCCGTCGGCCGGCTCGGTGAACCGGGCGATGCGCACGCGGGCGAGAGAGTTGACCTTGGTGAAGTCGCCGCCGATGGCGAGGTGGCCGTCGTGGGAGTCCATCGAGTGGATGCCGAGGGCGGTGTTGATCTTGACCGTCCAGGTCAGCTTGGCACCGGTGGCCGGGTTGAGCGCGATGAGGTGCGAGGCCGCCAGGCCGTTCCACTTCGTGAAGTGCCCACCGGCATACAGGACGCCGTTCTGGAGCTCCACGCCCACCGCGTCCCCGTCGGAGAAGGCGCTCCACTGGAGCGCCCCGGTGGAGCCGTCATACCCCATGGTGTGTCCGCCGGACCCACCGGCGGCAGCGAAGACCTGAGTACGGGTGGCCTCCACGTCGAAGACCTCGTACCCCGGGTGCGAAGTCCACGGCTGGAAGGTCCCGGTGACCGGGTTGAGGGAGGTGAGTCGGCGCTGGGTGTTGCCCAACGACCCGGAGACGGAGGTGAACAGCCCGCCGGCGAACAGCCGCGACCCGTCGACCGAGAACTCGAGGTCGTGCACCATGGCGTCGGCCGAGGCCAGCCAGGTCGTGCTCACCGCACCGGTGGCCGCGTCCAGGGCGGCGAGCCGGGTCCGTGGCGTCGTGCCGAGCAAGGTGAACTCACCGCCGACGTAGACGGTGTCATGTCGGGTCGCGATGGCCTGGACCTGGCTGTTGGCGTCAACCCGCCAGGTGGACACTGCGCCGGCCGTGTCATTGACCTTGGCGAGCCGCTTGCGGTTCACGCCAGCCACCTTGGTGAAGTCCCCGCCCAGGTAGAGCGAGGACCCATCCGGGGACAGGGCCATCGCCCAGACCGCGTTGTTGGGGTTGGGCGCGAAGGGCAACGGCTCACCCGTCACCGGGTCGAGCGCGGCAGCATTGGACCGGGGGAGGACCTCGCCATTGGGGCCGAGGAGGTTGTTGAACGACCCGCCGAGATAGATGGCGGTGTCGGTCTGGACGATCTTGCGGACCCGGCCGTCGACGCCCCACATGGGCTTGTCGAATGTCGTCGGCACGAGGGCGGACGCGCCCTGGGCCATGGGGACGACGAGGCCGACCACGGCGACGAGGACCGCCAGGGCGCGGGGCACGCGGACACGCGCGCGGGAGTGGCGAAGGTTCATAAGGGTCCCCAGTTCTGAATCGCCGCTGTTTCGAATCGCCGCTGTTTCAGTGCCGGTACGGGCGGGCGGCCTGCCTGTCTCAGCTGCGTCGGAGCGTCAGTCTACGGCCCACGTGGTTGCGATGATGCCGGTTTCTGAAAGTTGGATCATCAGAAGACTCCCTCGACCTCGCTGTGACTCCCGGTCGCGTGGTTGCCCGCCAGATCCCGCAGGAAGGGCTCGGGCCGGAAGGTGACCATGCCCAGCTCTCCGGGGCCCGGGGCCAGGCAGGCGGTCCCGGTGCAGGCGCCGGCGATAGTCGAGCGGATCTTGGTCCCACCGTCAAGCAGGGTGAGGGTCGAGTCCTGGTAGACGATCGTCCCGCCGTCGGGGAGGACATAGAGGTCGCTGCCCAGGTCGATCGGGCCGTCGCTCAGCCCGACGATGATCATGCCGTCGTTGCCCGGGCCCGACGGGTCGAGCTGCTTGACGTTCGCTGCGATGATCGAGGTCGGGTCGATGGGCTCGCTGAAGGTGACGGTGAACGTGTCCCCGGGCTCCATGATGTTGTCGAACAGGCCCTCGTTGGTGCTCGCGAGGTCGATCGGCACCGGCGCCATGTCGTCCGAAGGGGAGGTGGCGGCGAAGCCCACCGGGTCCAGGAGGCTGGAGAGGACCCCGTTGGTGCTCGCGGTCAGCGCGACCGTGGCCGCTCCGACCGCGGTGCTGCGCGGGCCCCACCCCTCGGTGAGGTTGAGCCAGACGTCGCTTCCGGAGAGCTCAACGTCGCTCAGCACGGTCCCGACCGGAAGGTCTGTGAGAACCCAGGGGGTCAGGCACGGTGCGGAGCACGTGACCGGCGCGGAGAAGACGACGTGGATGCGGTCCACCCGGCCGTTGGTGTTCTGGTCGAGCATCGAGATCGCCGTCGGGGCGACAACCGGTGCCGGGGGCGTGTGAACGGTGGTGCTCGCCAGGCTCGGGGGGCCGTCCTGGACGCCGTCGTTGGCCACGATCGTGTAGTCATAGTCGGTGTCGGGGCTGACCGCGGCGTCGAGGAAGGTCACCGTGGTGGCCGCCGACTGCACGGTCCCGATCGGAGTCGCCCCACCGTTGCGGTAGACCGAGTAGACCAGCGAGGTCGCGGCATTGTCCGTCGCCCTCGCCCAGCTGAGTGACACGTGCCGGGCGTCGACCGCGGTGGCCACCGGCTGGCCCGGGGCGCTTGGCGGGACCGTGTCCAGGATCTCTCGGAAGCGTGCCAGGTGGTTGCGGACGATCCGGTTCACGCGGGTGAAGTCTCCGCCGACCACGAGGTCACCGCCATGCCCGGACACGGCGAAGATGCCGAGGTTGGAGTTGACGGTGATGGGCCAAGGACGTCGCTGCCCGGTCAAGCGGTCGAGGGCCACCGCGTGCGAGGCTGGTGCTCCCTCCCACTTCGAGAAGTGTCCGCCGACATAGACGGTGCCGTTCACGAGGGCCACCGAGACCGTGTCTCCGTCGGCGAAGCCGAGCCACTGCTGCTGGCCGGTCGCCCCGTCGAAGGCGACGGCATGGCCGCCTGACCCGCCGCCGACGCCGAAGACCTGAGTTCCGTCGGCGAGAAGATCGAAGATCTGGAAGCTGGGATGGACGGCCCACGGTTGCAGCGCTCCCGTCTGGGGGTCGAGCGACGCCAGGGCGCGCTGGCTGATCCCCGGCGAGCCCGACACCGAGCCGAAGGCGCCTCCGACGAGGACTCGCGTGCCGGACGGCGGGATCTCGATGTCGTTGACCGTCGCGTCGGCCGTCGGCGTCCAGGCCGGGTCCAGGGCACCGGTGGCGGCCGAGACCTTCGCGAGTCGGGTTCGGGGTAGCCCACCGACCGTCAGGAAGGACCCGCCCAGGTAGACCGAGGTGGTGGTGGCGTACAGAGCACTGACCTGTCCCGATGCGGATGGGTTCCAGCTGCGGACCTGGCCGGAAGCGAGGTCGACCGAGGCGACCCGGCGTCTCGACAGCCCGCCGAAGACGGAGAAGTCGCCGCCGACATACAAGGTCGTGTCGTCCGGTGACAGGGCCAGCTCCCACACCGCCTTGTCCGGGTTGGGCGCCAAGGGCAGCGGGAGGCCGGTGGTGGCGTCGAGGGCAGCGAGATTCCTCCTCGAGACGACCTGGCCGGATGGGCCGAGCAGACGGGTGAACAGGCCCCCGATGTAGATGGCCGTGTCGGTCTGCACGATCGTGCGGACGCGGCCATCGACCTGCCACAGCGTGGGGTCGGGGGTCACCGGGACGATCGCGCTGGCCGGGGCGGAGACGCCGATGGCCGTCAGGACGGCCACGATCGTCGCGAACGCCGTCGCGGGAAAGCCTGGACGTCGAAGCATGACGCTCCTCAGGAGGGGTCTCGTCGCGCCAGTTCGCAGCGAGGTGTCCCTATAGAACCGCGAGAGGGTCATTAAATACTGAGGATTTTGGCGATTCTCGGACCAAAGTGTCGCAGCATGCTCACATTGCGCTCACGATGGCCGCGCCGCGATGGGGTCGACCATCCCCCTGGGCAGTCTGACGGAGGGTCGAGCCGAGGTCACACCACTCCGTAGAGCCGGTCTCCCGCGTCGCCCAGCCCGGGGACGATGTAGCCGCGGTCGTTGAGACGGTCGTCGATCGCACCGGTGACCAGTGCAATCGGTGCGTCGACGGCGGCGAGCTCCTCCTCGAGGTGCTTGATGCCCTCGGGGGCGGCGAGCAGGCAGATGGCAGTGACGTCATCCGCGCCGCGCTCGACGAGGTAGCGAATCGCCATCGCGAGCGTTCCACCGGTGGCGAGCATGGGGTCCAGGACGTAGCACTGCCGCCCGGACAGGTCCTCGGGCAGCCTGTTGGCGTAGGTCGTCGCCTCGAGAGTCTCCTCGTTGCGGATCATCCCCAGAAAGCCGACCTCGGCACTCGGCAGCAGCCGGACCATGCCCTCGAGCATGCCCAGACCGGCGCGCAGGATCGGCACGACCAATGGCTTGGGGTTGGCGAGCTTGATGCCGGTGGTCGGCCCGACAGGCGTGGTGATGTGGATCGGCTCGACTCGAACATCCCGGGTGGCCTCATACGCCAGAAGGGTGACCAGCTCCTCGGCGAGCCTGCGGAAGGTGGGGCTGTCCGTGCGCTCGTCGCGCAGGTAGGTCAGCTTGTGGGCAATGAGCTGGTGGTCGGCGACGTGGACGCGCATGGGCCAAACTTAGCGTGTGCGCGTCCCCAGCGAACCCCCTCCTCCGAGCCCGTGGCGGGACCCGATGGAGCGCGCCCTCGAGCTGGCCCAGGCGGCTGGTCGCCTGGGAGAGGTCCCGGTGGGGGCGGTGGTCCTCGACTCCTCCTTGACGCTTGTCGGCGAGGGGTCGAATGCTCGGGTCGGGCGGTCCGACCCCACGGCCCACGCCGAGGTCGAGGCGCTCCGTGCTGCCGGCGCGAGGCTGGGGTCGTCTCGGCTCGTCGGATGCACCCTCGTGGTGACCCTGGAGCCGTGCGCGATGTGTGCCGGCGCAGCCGTCGCGGCGCGCCTGGGCCGGGTCGTCTTCGGGGCGTGGGACGGGAAGGCCGGCGCGTGCGGCTCGGTCTGGGATCTCACCCGCGACCGTATGTCGCTGCACGTCGTCGAGGTCGTCCCCGGGGTGTATGCCGACCGCGCCGCCGACCAGTTGCGCGACTTCTTCGCTGCCCGCCGGTAGCCCTCCAGGTGTGCCCCGACCGAGCCCCAATCCACGGGGTGCACCTGAGTCCCTATGCCGTGCGCCGCATCTCGACGCAACATCTCGCTGCGCCGCATGCGGACGCAACATCTCGCTGCGCCGCATCTCGAAGCAGTGGGCTGTTGCGTCCGATGCTGGGGCAGGGGGTTGCGGTGCGTCGAGATGTGGAGCAGTGGGTTGTTGCGTCCGCTGCTGGGGCAGGGGTGCGGTGCCTCGAGATGTGGAGCACGGCATAGGGCGCCGAGAGGACCCTGCCGACTGCCGACGCGCGGGGCGCGGGGCGCGGGGCGCGGGGCGCGGGGCGCGGGGCGCGGGCCAAGGGCGTGGGCGCGGGGCGCCGTGCTCCAGCTGCGTTCCCGTGGACCTGCACTGACGTGGCCTCGCTGCCGCCTCGACCAGGGATTTCGCCCCACGTCAGCGGCTCTAGTACCCTCGGCGGCGGTGGCGTGTCCGAGTGGCCTAAGGAGCGCGCCTCGAAAGCGCGTGTGGGCGCAAGTCCACCCAGGGTTCGAATCCCTGCGCCACCGCCAAGGTTCTACGGCCGCACAGTCCGCGACGTGTGCCACTGCACACGTCGGTTGTCCGGTAACGCCACGGGGGCGAGCGCGTCTACATAGCGTGGAGACCATGGTTCCCCGACGCGTCCTCGCCGTCCTTGCCCTCACACTGGCCACCCTCGCGGCGGCGGTGACCGGCGCCGGAGCAGCCCAGGCGGTCGACGCCACGCCTGCCCCGGCGACGCCCGCCGTGAAGATCAGCTACATCCGGTATGACTCGCCCGGCAGTGACACCGGGACGAACGTCAGCCTCAACGCCGAGTACGTCATCATCACGAACACCACGACGACTGCTCGCGTGATCACCGGCTGGACGCTACGCGACACGAGCGGGTACACGTTCAGGTTCCCCACCTTCACGCTGAAGGCGGGCGCCAGCGTCACCGTCCACACGGGCAAGGGCACGCCCTCGACCACGCACCAGTACTACGGCCGGACGTGGTACGTCTGGAACAACACCGGCGACTCTGCCTACCTGCGCAATGCCGCCGGAACCCTGGTCCACTCGTGCACCTGGAGCGCCCTCGGCGTCGGCGCCAAGTCCTGCTGAGCCTCCCGGAGCCCCGGCCGTCTCGTCGCCGTGCACGTCCCAAAGACGTCCCGGTCAGACCGCCACGCGCGGGTGCAGGCGGGCTAGGGTCCAGGTCCGCTGTCGCCGGGCCGCGAGGACGCTGACGCACAGTCCCCCCGCGAGCCACAACAGGAGGACGACCACGTCATGGCCGACGCCCAAGCCCGATCCGGCGATGACATGGCGGAAGGCGTCAACGGCATACGTCAAGGGCAGGACGCCGTGCAGCCACTGGAAGATCTCGGGCGCGGTCTGGACGGTATACGTACCGCCGGCCGAGGTGAGCTGGAGCCCGGCGAGGATCACCGCGAGGAAGCGCCCCGGCGTCCCGAAGAGCGCGACGAGCGCCTGGTTCATCGCCGTGAAGGTGAGCCCGGCCAGGGCGGCGAGCGCGATGAGTGCACCCACCGAGGCGGCCGAGATGCCGACGGCATACTGCAGCAGGAGGGCGAGCGCGATCCCCTGGAGGGCACCGAGCAGCGCGCCGGGGAGGTACCCCGCCAGGGCGACCCGGGTCGCCGACGCCGAGGAGGCAAGCGCGCGGGCCGAGAGCGGCCGCAGCAGCAGGTAGATCGCCATCGAGCCGACCCAGAGGGCCAAGGCCGCAAAGTATGGCGCCAGGCCACTCCCGTTGTCCTTGACCGGGTTGAGCCGGACGGCGTCCGCGAGGACCGGGGCCGAGGCTGCGGCAGCGAGCTGTTTCTTTTCGGTATCGGTGTATGACGGAATCTTCGCGACACCCTCACGTAGTCCGTCGCCGAGGTCCTGAGCACCGGAGGCCAACCTCGTCGCCCCGCTGTCGAGCTGGTCCAGCCCGTCCGCGAGCCGGCTTGCGCCGCCGGCCGCCTGGTACGCCCCGGTCGCGAGCGACGCGCTGCCGGTGGACACCTTGCTCGCCCCACTGGTGAGGGCCGGGAGCTTGGTCGCCAGCGCGAGTGCTCCGGCGGCGGACTGGTGGATCCCGGCGCTGACGGCCGGGATGCCGTCGGCCAGCTGGTCGGCCCCGGTGGCCAGGGTGCTCGTGCCGTCGGCGGCCTTCGCCGCTCCCGCGGCTAGGTCTGCGGCGCCCGCGGCGCTGCGCTGCGCTCCGGCGGCGAGACGCGCCAGACCCGCGGCGAACTTGCTCACCCCGTCACCGAGCGAGGTTGCGCCGGAGGCGAGGTCGGTGGCGGCGGTGCCGAGCGACGCGGCGGAGCTGCCGAGCCGGGTCGCGCCGGACTGCAGCCCCGACACGCCGTCGGCGACCTGCGCCGCGCCAGCGGCCGCGCTCGCCGCCCCGGTGCGCAGCTCGCCGCTCTGGGCGGCCAGCTGCTGCAGACCCGCGCAGAAGGCTGGCGCCGCCCCGGAGCCCGGGCACGATGCGGCCAGCACGTCGAGCGAGCCGGTGTATGACGCGACCCCGGTCGACAGGGCCGCCGCGCCGGTGGCGGACTGGGCCGCCCCGGTGGCCAGCGGGCCGACCGAGCCGGCGAAGGTGGCCGCTCCGGCGGCGAACTGGGTGGCGCCGGCGCTCAGCTGCGCGGCCCCCGTCGTGAACGCGTCGGCGCCTGACACCAAGGGCGCCACCCCGGCCGCAAGCTGCCCGGCCCCGTCGGACACCGCAGCGGTACCGGTAGCCAGGGCGGCCGCCCCGGCGGACACCGCGGAGACGCCCGAGGCGGCCGCCGAGGCTCCTTCCGCGAGTCGGCGGGTCTGCGTCGGAAGGGTGGACGTGGCGGTGTCGAGTCTTGCCAGTCCGGACGACAGCGCTGCTGCCCCGCCGGCCGCCTGACCCGACCCGGTGGCCAGCGCCGCCGCGCCAGCAGCGAGCGTGTCGGCGCCCTCGGCGAGGGAAGCGACCCCGGAGGCGAGGCGCTGAGCACCGGTACCGCTTCGAGCCGTCCCGTCGGCCAGCGTTCCCGCCCCGGTCGACAGGCCGCCGGCGCCGGTCGCCGCCTGGCCGAGCTGGTCCTTCAGGGTCGCGGTGCCGTCATACAGCGCGGTGAGATAGCTCGAGGTGAGCTCCCGGGCGAGCTGGGCGCTCGCCGCGGTGGCGATCGACGTGCCGAGCGTGCCGGAGAGGTAGTTGACCGCGTCGTCGGTCTCGATCCGGACCCGCGCGGACTCGGCCAGCGCGGGGTCGCCGGCGGTCGAGGTGGCCGCGGCCGAGAAGCCGGCGGGGATCGTGAGGACGGCGGCATACCGACCGGACGCGAGCCCGTCGGCGGCGGAAGGGGCGTCCGCGAGAACCCAGTGGAAGCTCGACGGCGAGGTCGAGGTGGTGAGCTTGCCGGTGAGGCTGCGCCCGAGCGGGACCAGCTGCTTGGTGCCGTCCGGATGGGTGAGGGTGACGGGCTGGTCGAGGTTGACGACGGCGCCGGTCAGCTGGTCGAGCCGGGTCTGCGGGCTCTGGTTCGCCCAGGTGTAGAGCCCGCCGTAGATGAGCGGGACGAGGACGATCGCGATGAGGGCCACGAGCGAGCGGCGGTTGCCGGTGAACCGGCGCAGCTCGGCCGCGGGCAGGGTGGGCAGGCGGGACATCAGTGCACCTTCTCGGCGGTCAGCTCGGTCAGGGGGTCGGTCGGGTCGGCCAGGGGGTCGGCCGGGTCGAGTTCGGTGGGCCCGGTCAACGCCCAGGCCGGGCCGGTGCGTCCAGCTCCGAGGTCGACGACCCGCATGGGTATGCCGTCCAGGGCCTCGACGTCATGAGGCAGGTCGTGGCACGAGGCGATGACCGTGACGACGCGGTCCCTTGATAGCGAGGCCAGGAGCGACCACGCCGCCACCCGGTCGGCCGCGCTCGGCAAGGCGTCGACATCATCGGTCACGAGGATCGCCGGGTCCCCGACCAGGGCCAGGCCGAGGGCGAGGACCCACCGTTGGATGGCGGTGAGCTCGCGGACCCGGAGTCGGGGCTCCAGCGTCGCGGTGAGGTGGGCGTCCGGACGGGCCGCGGCGGCTGCCGCGGCAAGGGTGTCGAGACGCCGCAGGGCCTCGGTCCGGTCCCGCCCGGAGACCCAGGGATGCCAGGTTGTCGTGGCGAGGCGTTCGTCGACGTGGTCGGCGACGGTGAGCAGCGGGTCGAGGTCGTTGACGCCGGCGATCTCGGTCAGCGAGACCTCGCGACGGACCGCCGCCGCGGCGTCGGGGAGGAGGTGCCCGTTGACCTCGAGCCGGCCGGCGCTGGGCGTCATACGGCCGGCCAGGGTGAGCAGCAGCGCGGTCTTGCCCGCACCGGAGCCGCCCCGCACCACGACCATCGCAGCGCGGGGGGCATCGAGGTCGACACCGGCATACACGGTGCCGGCGCCATCGGAGCGGCTGAGGTCTCGAGCCAGCACGGCGGCCGGTGCCGTCCCGCCTCGAGCCGCCGCGAGGGCGAGCCGGCGGTGCAGGCTCTCACCCTCGATGTCGAGGACCGGAAGGAGCCGGTCCAGCCACGCCGGGAGCCACCAGGCCCGGGCACCGAGCAGCCGCATCACCGCCGGGATGAGCGTCATCCGGACGAGGAAGGCGTCGACGAAGACCCCGACGGCCAGGCCCAGCGCGATCGGCTTGATGTAGACCGCGCCGTGCGGGACGAAGGCGGCGA
>RRZU011312563.1_pt1 | contig 12989 bp, 12 predicted proteins | sample 2165561 | NCBI WGS metagenome assembly RRZU01 (sample SAMN10456909, study PRJNA506462) | wastewater metagenome | isolation source: wastewater sludge | place: USA: Moscow, Idaho
CCGCCCACTTCGGCGATCCAATGAGCCAGCCAAAGCTGTCAGTCTGCAGTCCCAGCAGATCAGGGACCTGCAAGCGCTCGCTAATTTTGGCGAACGAAGCTCGGTCAACAACCGGCTTACCGTTACGAGCGGAGAGCGAATAGGTGCGCGAAGCAGCCAAAGGGGTTCCTTCCCTGACGTTGGTAAGGCGTGCGGCCAGGACCTTTATTCACCGCTCTCTTCGCCGTTACGCAGGAACGAGTTATCAACCCGATATTCACGAAGCGAACAAGGCAAAAGGGCAGGGATATAGATATGCTGGCGCAAATATCAAATGTACACCCGCAGTTATAGCGAGTCCACCCATTTCGCATGTGGAAGGGGTCACGTAAAAACCACCATTGGTTCTCCACCAGAACTGTCCCATAGGTTGGGGGCACTTTGCAAGCTTAACTCGTATGGACAGATTCTCTTCACGCCTTTCTTAACGACGACCTTCACGACAACGGCGCGCCCACGAACCTACTCGCGTCACCTGCTCTACCCCCATCGACAGGTGCGGCGGGTCCAATGCAGGAATGCCCGGGTAGGACAAACCTACCCGGGCATTCTTAACGCTGAATCAGCTATCGATGCGGCTCATGAGATTCCACCAACGGATTGACCGTCACTGCAATCTACGCCGCACACATCACTTGAGGGTGACGGTGGCGCCAGCGCCCTCGAGCTGCTCCTTGGCCTTCTCAGCCGCATCCTTGGTGACGCCCTCGAGGACGGCCTTGGGGGCCTCATCGACGACAGCCTTGGCTTCCTTCAGGCCGAGGGAGGTCAGGGCGCGCACCTCCTTGATGACTGCAACCTTCTTGTCGCCAGCGGACTCGAGAACGACGTCGAAGGAGTCCTTCTCTTCCTCTTCCTCAGCAGCAGCGCCGGGGGCAGCTGCGGCAACGGCGGCAACGGGAGCAGCGGCGGTAACGTCGAACTCCTCTTCGAAAGCCTTAACGAACTCGGAAACCTCAACGAGGGTGAGCTCCTTGAACGCTGCAATGAGCTCTTCAGTGGTGAGCTTAGCCATGGTGGCCTACCTTTCTTAAACTGCTACGCGAGCAGATGTTTCTCAGTAATTGTGCAGTGCCTGAACTCAGGCAGCTGCTTCTTCCTGCTTCGCGCGCAGGGCGTCGACGGTGCGGACAGCCTTGGAGGCTGGCGCATTGATAACGTATGCCGCCTGATACATGACAGCCTTGAGCACACCAGCAGCCTTGGCGAGAAGAACCTCGCGCGACTCCAGGTCGGCCAGCTTGGCAACGCCCGAGGCATCAAGAACGGTGCCTTCCATGACGCCACCCTTGATGACGAGTGCCGGGTTGTCCTTGGCGAAATCACGGAGAGCCTTGGCGGCCTCCGAAACTTCACCGGTCACAAAGGCGATAGCGGTCGGCCCGGCGAGGAGGTCATCAAGACCCTCGACACCGGCCTGCTTGGCGCCAATTGCGGCCAGAGTATTCTTGGCGACCTTGTACTCCGCGTTTGCGCCGAGAGCGCGACGCAGCGTTTGGAGCTGCGCAACGGTCAGGCCGCGGTATTCAGTGAGCAGCACAGCGCTGGACTTCTCAAAGTCTCCCTTGAGTTCAGCAATAGCTGCAGACTTGTCGGTCCGTGCCATGGGGCCTCCTTCCGGTCGTGGTGCCGCAAGACCCATGAAAAAAGCCCCGTGCACGTGCAACGGGGCTCCACTGATTGCTCAGAAAAACTCGTGACACCTGCGCTGGCACTTCAAGGGTTTAACTCCGTTTCACGGGAGACCTGCGGTCTTAGGCGTTCCTCAGACTAGCGATGCCGCCTCGGGAGGGTCAAGCCGGGCTCACGATTCGTGACGCACTTCCCAGCGCGAGTGCCTGCCAGCTCCGCGATGGCGAGTCACCCGGATGAGCACCCTTGGTGGGAGACCCGCTGTTCTTGAGGCACATCACGTGCGCTCGACAACCGCAGGCGCCGTGCGGGCATGGTGCGAGGCAACGCCAATCTGCCCCGCCACTCGGTGGATGAGCATGTCGAGTGCCACGAGGTTGCGCCCGCCCTCGGGGACGATGATGTCCGCGTTGTGCTTGGAGGGCTCGACGTGGAGTTCATGCATGGGCTTGACAGTCTCCAGATACTGCTTCTCCACGGATTCGAGCGTACGACCGCGCTCGATCACGTCGCGCTTGATGCGGCGCAGAATACGCACGTCCGCATCCGTGTCCACGAACAGCTTGATGTCCAGCAGGCGGCAGATCTCGGGATCGGCAAAGATGAGAATGCCTTCGACAATGATGACGTCCGCCGGCTCGATGCGTTGGGTCGCATCCGAGGGATTGTAGGTGGAGTAGTCGTAGATGGGGCACTCTATGGCCTGGCCCGAGATCAGCTGCTCGAGTTGGGCCACCATGAGAGCACTGTCGAATGCTTCGGGAGAATCCCAGTTGATGCCCTTGCGCTCCTCGTAGGTGAGATCGGGAAGGGCACGATAGTAGTTGTCGTGGTAGACCACACTCGTCTTGCCCGGAAATGCATCAATGAGCGCTTGGGTCAGAGTCGTCTTTCCGCTGCCGGTACCGCCGGCAATTCCGATGACCAAGGCCCCCATGATGCTCCTTCCCCACAGCTCGATGAGACAACGGTACGCGAGGTGGCCGAGTCTCGCGGAATCGTGAGCGTGCCGCAACCACCACAAGCGTCACAAGCGTCACAAGCGTCACAAGCGTCACAAGTCATGACAGCCCTCACAGTCGTCACCAACCGCCCCAGTCACCGCCGCACACGGCCAGAACCTGACGCACCGGGTACGGAAGGCTCCACGCCGTCGTCGCCACGAACTGAACTCCCGCGGTCAGGAGACGAAGGGCCCGGTGACAATCGCCGCATAGCCCAATGACGCAAAGCCGAGCAGAATCCAGCGCGCAATCCTCCGATCGCACACGAGTGCGGCGCCCGCCGCATACAACGGCACGAGCGCCATGGCGTAGCGCCCGGAGAGCACCCGGAAGAAGGAATGCGAGGTGGCCAGCTCTCGCACCTGCACCACCGCTCCCGTGACGGCGGGGCCAAGAGCAATGGAACCGAGAAGCATGCGTCCGGCGCCGAAGCGGGCCCCCACGACCACAACCGCGAGGGGAAGCACCAGATAGCCCCAGTACAGGGCGCTGCTCCACACGGAGGTCCAGTGCGACTCCAGGCTCGGCTGAAGGTACCAGTCCGTGATCGGGTCGGTGAGCCCGTAGGGATCCACGAAGGTCCGCAGGATCTCCCCTGCCGGCTGGCCGGTGTAGGGATCCGTGGAGAATCCTGCGATGGCCGGGCTGTAGCCATCCGGGGTGCGCGCGTTCTGCCACAACGTCCAGGTGAAGTACCCGAGGAGCAGGGCGCCCGCCTGCCCTGCGATGATCTTGGCCAAGGGCAAGCGCTGGCTCGGCGCCAGGCCGCCCACACGAGGAAGGAGGAGGGCGACGGCGAGCATGAGCGCCACCGTCACCAACCCCACGGTGGACATCACCCGAGTGAAGGCAATCACCAGCATCACCGCGGCGGGCAACGCCCATCCCATCGCACGATCCACGAAGACCCGCCCCAGCAGCCATACGGAAGCGGCTCCCGCCAGCGGCGTGACGGCATCATTGTGGACCACCACCGCCGCGGCCGCGATGGCCGGGGTTGACAACGTCAGGAGGGCGGCGCCGAAGGAGGCGAGCGGGCCCACGCGCCACCGACGGATCGCGAAATACAGCGCGAGAATCCCCGCCGCCACGAGCATCCCTGACACCCACCGCGCACCCGTCACGAAATCCGCGCCGGTCAGCGCCGCAATTGCCTTGCCCCCGAATCCGGCGAGCAGGAAGTAGATGGGCGGATGGAAACCGTTGTAGTTCTCCCCCGAGTACGGCCACGCGGCCACCGGACTTGAATCGACCCGGGCGCAGGAGGGAGGCCGCACCTTGCGGATCGTGCCCTCCATCCCCCGACAGCTCCAGGCCTCGCGCGCTTGCAGGCCGAGTGTCTCTCCTCGCACCGGAACGTGACCCTCGGCGATCTTGTGCGAGTAGTCGATGTAAGTCCATTCGTCGTAACGGCTGAGCTCCGGGCCCTGACTGACACCAATGGCCGTCCACGAGAGGCAGGCAACAAGAAGGAGAAGGGCGGCGAGCCCGTCCCACCGAGTGAGGGCGGTGGTTGCGGAACCTCCACGAATCATCTCTGCCTGCCTTTCCCGGCGTGCGCGGTTGCGCGCCGGATCAAGCCTATGGGAGCCGGCCCCGGCGCGCACATTCGACGACCGCCGGGCATCGAACTACCGGCCATGGAACCACCGGGCATGAAACCGCCGGGCATGAAACCGCCGGGTATGAAACCACCGGGCATGAAAGAACCCCGCACAATCCGTGCGGGGTTCTTCCACTGTCAATCCCAGCCCACGAGGAGGCTACCGATTCACGAAGCGTCCTCGGAGAGGAGGTTGCGGGTCTTGGTGGTGTCCAGCGGGATTCCCGGGCCCATGGTGGTGGCCACGGTGCCCTTGAGGACGTAGCGTCCCTTGGAGGTCGAGGGCTTGAGGCGCAGGATCTCCTCCTGTGCGGCGGCGTAGTTCTCAACCAGCTGAGTGGTGTCGAACGACGTCTTGCCAACGATGAATCCGAGGTTTCCGTTCTTGTCCACTCGGAACTCGATGCGGCCACCCTTGATGTCATTGACGGCCTTGGCGACATCCATGGTCACGGTGCCGGTCTTGGGGTTCGGCATGAGGCCACGAGGACCGAGCACGCGACCCAGACGGCCAACCTTGCCCATGAGGTCCGGCGTGGCAACGGCGGAATCGAAATCGACGTATCCGGCCGCGACCTTCTCGATCAGTTCGTCGCCGCCGACTTCGTCCGCTCCGGCGTCGATCGCTTCCTGCGCACGGGGGCCAACGGCGAAGACAATGACCCTGGCGGTCTTGCCGGTGCCGTGCGGAAGGTTCACGGTGCCACGAACCATCTGGTCCGCCTTGCGGGGGTCCACGCCAAGCCGGAACATGACCTCAACGGTTGCGTCGAACGTGGTGCTGGACGTCTCCTGAGCAAGGCGCAGGGCCTCGAGGGGGCTGTACAGGACGCCGTCCGCGATCTTGGCGGCGGCGTTGCGGTAATTCTTAGAGCGCTTTGCCATTCTGCTTATCTCCTTAGCGAGCAGTTGTGGTCATCGGGCCTGCGCAGGCCCTTCCACGTGCCCAACGGGCACAGGTGCACCAACAGGTGCGGGTGATCAGATCGCGTCGGACGTGATACCCATGGAACGAGCGGTACCGGCAATGATGCGGGCGGCCATGTCGATGTCATTGGCGTTCAGATCCGGTTCCTTGACCTTGGCGATCTCACGGAGCTGATCGGCACTGAGGTGGCCAACCTTGTCGGTGTGCGGGGTGGACGAGCCCTTGGCCACACCAGCGGCCTTCTTGATGAGCTCGGCGGCCGGCGGGGTCTTGAGAACGAAGGTGAACGAACGATCCTCGTACACGGTGATCTCAACCGGGACGACGTTTCCACGCTGGGACTCCGTTGCGGCGTTGTACGCCTTGCAGAATTCCATGATGTTGACGCCGTGCTGGCCCAGTGCGGGACCAATCGGCGGAGCCGGGGTCGCTGCACCAGCAGAAATTTGGAGCTTGATGAAGCCCGAAACCTTCTTCTTCTTCGGTGGCATGTAGGGTCCTTTTCTTCTTCTTTAACTGCCGCAATGGCATGAGCGACAGCCGACCTTCAAGCTTACGCGTGAAGCACGAAAAACTCGAATGTGATTCAGTCTTCCTTGCGCACCTGGCTGAAGGACAGTTCGACCGGGGTCTCCTGACCGACCAGCGTCATAAGCACGGTAAGCCGCTGATTTGCAGGGTCCACATCGGAAACCGTGGCGGGCATGCCGGCCCACGGCTCGGAGGTGAGTGTGACGGATTCGCCAATTTCGAACGGAGAGATGGTGGCGGGTTCGGCGCCCGTGGGCAGGCCGGCGGCCTTGGCTTCCGCAACCGCTTCGGCCTCGATGACGGGCGTCAGCATCCTGACGACCTCGTTCTCCGTCAAGGCCACCGGGGTGCGGCCATTGCCCACGAACCCGGTGACGCCGTTGGTTGACTGGACCACTCGCCAGGCGTCGTCACTCATCTCCATGCGGATGATGACGTAGCCGGGCATCCGCACGCGCGAAACCAGCTTGCGCTGCCCGCGGCGTATCTCGAAGACCTCTTCCATCGGAACTTCGATCTGGAAGATGTGCTCCTCCATGTTCATCGAATGGATGCGGACCTCGAGGTCCTGCTTCACGCGCTTCTCGTAGCCGGAGTAGGTGTGGAGAACGTACCAACGCCCATCGAGGCCCTTGAGCTTGGCGCGCACCTCGTCCTCGGTGACTGCGGCTTCGCTGCCCTCTTCGGGGATCTGGGCTGTGGCCTCGTTCGGCTCGGCGCCCTCAGCTTCTTCGGACACGACGACGTCGACCTCTTCGGGGAACCGATCACTGGCTTCATCCGACACGACGACGTCGGCCCCGAACGTCTCCTCAGCGGCCTCGTTCGTGGGCTCGAGGATATCTTCAGGCACGCTATTCCTACTTTCCTAGTCGAGATCGAAAAGGCAGTTGCCTATCCGAAGATCCAGAGAGTCATACGGCCAAAACCAGCATCGAGGATTCCGACGAACACCATGATGACGGCGACGAAGAGGATGACGGTGATGAACATCTGCCCCAGCTCCTGGCGCGAGGGGCGCTGAACCTTCTTGAGTTCGCCGAGTACCTGACGGAAGAAGAGGGCAATGCGCGCAAAGAGACCCCGCTTGTTGTCAGCGGACTTCTTCTTCGCGTTCTGGGCGCTGGCGGCGTCGTTCACATCGCGTCCTTCATCAAGTTCCGGTGGGTTGAACAAAGGCGGCTCATGCGATCATGAGCCGCCTCAGCAGGGTAGGAGGGACTCGAACCCCCAACCGTCGGTTTTGGAGACCGATGCGCTACCAATTGCGCCACTACCCTTCGGCTGTTGAGCACTTGAACATTATGCCTCATGGGGAAGGTGTAACGCCAACGTGCTCGGCACAACGGCTATGAGACTACTACCAGATCGGGGCGTACGTCCATTTGAGATGCTCGCCTGTAGTATTCAACACACGGAGCGGGCGACCAATTCCCGTGTTGCTGCTCCGCGGGCCGCGCGGGGCCGGATCCCCATCGCGTGCGCAAGATCGCGGACCATGGCCAAAACAGCGCCACTCACCGCCATGACGCGGCGGAAAGTCGCCCTTCGGGCCCTCCGAATCCGGGCGTCGCCTCGGTCAGACCAGGTATGGCCAATCATTCATCGTCACGATGCCAGAACCCAATCCCCAACACGGCGGGGACCTCTCGTGTCAGGATAGAGAGGTGAATGCTACGCCAGAACCAGCTCGTCGGGTCTCCTCCCGGCTCGCAGCCATCCAAGAATCCGCCACTCTCGCAGTCGACGCAAAGGCCAAGGCGCTCAAGGCCGCCGGCCGCCCGGTTATTGGTTTCGGTGCCGGTGAACCCGACTTCCCCACACCAGCTCACATCGTCGAAGCCGCGGCAGAGGCCACCGCAGATCCGAAGAATCACAAGTACAGCCCCGCCGCCGGCCTGCCCGAGTTGCGCCAGGCCATTGCGGACAAGACCCTCGCCGATTCCGGCATCCGGGTCGATCCCGCCAACATTCTGGTCACCAACGGCGGCAAGCAGGCCGTCTACCAATCCTTCGCCTCCATCCTGGACGAGGGCGACGAGATCATTCTTCCCGCCCCGTACTGGACCACGTACCCCGAGGCGATCCGCCTGTGCGCAGGCGTGCCCGTCGAGGTCTTCGCGGGCTCCGATCAGGGATACAAGGTCACGGTGGAGCAGCTGGAAGCGGCACGCACGGAGCGCACCAAGGCTCTGCTGCTGTGCTCCCCCTCCAACCCCACCGGCGCCGTCTACTCCGCGGACGAGCTTCGCGCCATCGGCGAGTGGGCACTGGCGAATGCCCTGTGGGTCATCTCCGACGAGATCTACGAGCACCTGACCTACGGAACTCCGATGGCCTACATCCTCGGCGTGGTTCCCGAGCTCGCGAACCAGACCATCATCCTCAACGGTGTGGCCAAGACGTACGCCATGACCGGCTGGCGCGTGGGCTGGATGTACGGCCCGAAGGACGTCATCAAGGCCGCCACCAACATGCAGTCCCACACCACGTCCAACGTTGCCAACGTGTCCCAGCGCGCGGCCATTGCCGCATTGACCGGGCCACAGGACGTCGTCGCGCACATGCGCGAAGCGTTCGATCGCCGGCGCCAGCTGATCACGTCGATGCTCTCCGAGATCGAAGGCGTCACCGTTCCCGAGGCCAACGGGGCCTTCTACGTCTACCCGGACGTGACCGGCCTGCTGGGCCGCGAAATCAACGGCCGCGTGGCCACCACCACGACCGAGCTCGCCGCCATCATCCTCGAAGATGCCGAAGTTGCCGTGGTTCCGGGCGAGGCCTTCGGGGCCTCCGGTTTCCTGCGTTTCTCCTACGCGATGTCCGACGACGACATCAGGGAAGGCATCGGCCGCCTCCAGAAGCTGTTTGCCTGAGTCGCATGAAAGCCGCACTCGCGTGAGTCAGGCGCGGGGCGTTCCCAATCCACGGGGGCGCCCCGCCTCGCTTTTCCAGCAGTTTCACCGCGCGAAGCCGCCTAACCGCGCGAAGCCGCCCAGCCCTCCGCACGCGCCATCCACCACTCTGCCGTGGCCAGGCGCCCCAGGGCGTCGTTCCTCCACTCGCGCCCGTCCATCCGCTTGGCGCCGGCGATGAGCGAGAGCACCACTCCGGCGCACCGGGTGTTGAGTGCCACGGGATCCACGAACATCTCGCACCCGGAACTCCATTGGGCCAGATCCTCGGCCACATGCATGTAGGCCTTGGGAGCCAGATGCGGCAGGACGCTCATGTGCCCCAGAAGACAGGCCAGATCGTCCACCCGGTAACCGGGACCTATGGAGTCGACGTCGATGATCCCGGAAACCTGCCACAGGTTCTTGTTCACGTAGATGTTGGCCTCGTAGAAGTCTCCGTGCACCGGCACGAGGGGGCCCGTGGGAGCCATGGGCAGGAGCGCATTGATGCGCTGGGCCAGGGCCCGGCAGCGCGCGGCCTCCCCCGGAATCGCAGTTGCCGCGGCGTGTGCGTAGTGCTCTGCCCTGTCGGACCACGCCGGCCGCTGCGGCAGTGACATCACCTCGGGTGGCAGGGCATCCAGCGCACCCATGAGTGCTCGCAGGATGTGGGGGGCGCGCGTTCCCATGCCTCGCGAGACGATGTTGGCAAGCGGCTCACCCGTCACCGCAGCCGTGAGCACCAGACCGTCGCGGCCTTCCATCAACAGACGCGGAGAGGGCACCGCGGAATTCTCCAGAATGCGATGCCTGTGGGCCAGATCACGGGCCTGAGGCAGCCGCAGCACCTTGCCGAACGCCATGACGCCGTCGCGCCGCGACACCTTGACAACCGCACGGCGGGTGGGCCGGTAACTCATCAGCTCGATCGAAACCGGCTCCCCCAGCCGCTTGCTCATGCGTTCTGGGGAGCATGCCTCCGGCAAACCCGGAAGCTCCGGATCATCCGGATAGCGCCAGATGCTCACCTTCGTTCCCTGGGATTGCAGCTTGGACAGCACCTTGTCCGGGCGGGACAATCGCGCCGTCGAGGCGCACATGTACTCCTCCTTCGATTCGACCTCGCCATTGTCGTGCAACGTTTCAACGACGACGACGTAGCATGCCGTCACTCCCGCACCGGGCCGGTGATGCACCGAGTGCACACTCCATGAACGCACGACGGACTGCCCACCCAGAGCCACACGGAGCATCTCCCCGGCTCCATCGCCCGTCAGGAGCGCGAGATCGTGCCCCTCTCGTTCGGTCCTTGCTGGCAGTGTCATAGGTCTTTTCTACCCCATCGACACGGCGCGCGCCGATCAACCACGTTCCTTCTCACGGCGATTCGCCGGGATTGCGGGGAAAACACCGCACAAGTGCCACCCGAACCCGGTGCGCTGGCCGAGGAATGGGAGGGCCGGCCAGATGTGGGAAGATTGCTGGGTGCGCGACCTCAACGAGCTCCCCAAGGCTCACCTCCATCTGCACTTCACCGGATCCATGCGCGTCTCCACGCTTGAAGACATGGCTCGGCGCCAACGCATCGGCCTGCCCGAGTCTCTGACGGACAACGTGGCACTGCAAGTTCCCGCGGATCAGCGCGGCTGGTTCAGGTTCCAACGCTCCTACGACGCCGCTCGCAAGGTGGTCCAGTCCGAGGAGGCCATGCGCCGCATCGTCACCGAGGCCGCGCAGGACGACGCCCGGGAGGGGTCTCGCCGCCTGGAAATCCAGATCGATCCCACCTCCTACGCCCCCTACGTCGGAGGGATCACACCCGCGCTGGAGATCGTGCTGGATGAAGCCGAGCGGGCCACCCAGCAGACGGGAGTGGAGGTCGGCGTCGTCGTTGCGGCCTCGCGCATCCGCCATCCCCTGGAGGCTCGAACTCTGGCCAGACTGGCCGCCCAGTACGCCGGTGACGGACCCGGCGCCGTCGTCGGCTTCGGACTCTCCAACGACGAACGGCGTGGCACCACGTCCGAGTGGAGCTCCGCATTCAACATAGCCCGCAAGGCAGGCCTGCCTTCAGTTCCCCACGGCGGCGAACTGCTCGGGCCCGATCATGTCCGGGCCGTCATGGCTCATCTCAAACCGGCTCGACTCGGGCACGGAGTGCGGGCCGCAGAGGACATGGATCTCACCAGGAGAATCATCGACGCCGGGGTCGCCTTCGAGGTGTGCCCCGAGTCAAACGTCTCGCTGGGAGTGTTCTCCAGCGAGAGCCAAGTGCCTGTTCGCAAGCTCATGGAGGCCGGGGCCACCATTGCCCTGGGTGCGGACGACCCCCTGCTCTTTCTCTCGCGGCTGACTGACCAGTACCGTATTCTCCGCCGCAGCGGCTTCTCGGACGAGGAGCTCGCGCATCTGGCAGGCACGTCCATCGATGCGTCCTTCGCCACCGCGCAATCCAAGGCCCAATGGCACGCCGAGATCGCGCAGTGGCTGACAAGCGAGGGCGAGGGCTCCGTCCGGTGACGCGGATGCTCGGCGCTACAGCCCGCCGATGACCACCGGCTCGGGGTGCAGCGTCACGCCGAAGGTGTCCCGGACGGTGTCGCGGATCGTGCGCGCCAGATCTCTCAGCTGGGCTCCCGTTGCCCCGCCCCTGTTCGTCAGCGCGAGGCAGTGCTTCGTGGACAGCGCCGCCGGCCCGGGCATTGCGTATCCGGAGGAGAAGCCCGCGTGGTCGATCAGCCACGCCGCCGACGTCTTGACCTGACCTTCGAACGTGGGAGCCGCGGCACCGAGCACCGCGCGCGAGGCGTCGCTCACGGAGAAGCGCGGGGCCTCGGGCGGGAGTGCCGCCGCTTCCTCCTCGGTCAGCACCGGGTTGGTGAAGAAGGACCCACAGGAGTACGTGTCGCGATCGGAATCATCGAGCACCATGCCCTTGGATCTGCGCAGCTCCAGGACGGCGCCGCGCACGTCCACGGACGGGACGCGCTTGCCCGGGCTCACACCGAGCGTTCTCGCCAGCTGAGCGTACTGAATCGGTGCAGACAGCGAGGCGATGCGCAGCTGGAGATCCACGTGAAGCACGATGTAGCGCGGGCTCGGCCCCCACCCCTGCCGGAGGCTCTCCTTGAGGATACTGGTGCGGTAGCCGAACGCGAGTTCCGGACCAGCGAACTCCCGCGGCCGGTTCTGGGCGCGGTCCCACACCCGCACGCGCGCCACCGACGTGGCGACTTCCTGACCGTATGCACCGATGTTCTGCACCGGGGCGGCCCCCACAGTCCCGGGAATACCCGAGAGGGCTTCCAGCCCCATCCACTCGTTCTCGATGGAGAAGACCACGAGTTCATCCCACGCAGTTCCACCGAGCACGCGCAGGTTCGCCCCTTCGCACCCGCCCTCCTGAACCAGCCTGATGTCCGAACGGGCATCCCGCACCACCACACCTTCGAAGCGGTCATCCGAGGCGAGGATGTTCGAACCCCCGCCCACGAACAACAGCTGGAGCCCGGACTCGTCCGCCCGGCGGATGGTCTCCACCAGCTCCTCTTCGCTGTTGGCCTCCACGAGTTGATCGAACTCACCCCCGACCCCGATGGTCGTGAGATCGGCGAGAGACTTCGGCGATGTGGACGCCCGGTCCGAAGGCACGGCGGGCACCGGCTCGATGGGAACTTCTGAATGCTCGGGAATTGCGCAAGTCACGAGCTGAGCCTAGCATCGGGCGCACCCGACGGTCACCGCGTGCCGGCTTCGCCGAATGCGGGGTGGTGGCCATGCCAGCAGGGTTCGTACGCCACGTCGGGGTTCGAACACCAAGTCGCCGTTGTAAGTAGGGATCTCGCGTACAAACCGCGACCTCGTAACAATGGGCGCGCACGGAGGCAATCAGGAGCCGCCCAGTCGTGGTTCGGACGCCCAGTCGGCCTTCTGCCCGACACTGGCACCACTGCAAACTCCAGCAACCCCGACGGCCCCGGCAACCCTGTCACTTGGCAACCCGGTCCCCACCCGAATAGCTCAGCCTTGGGGATATAGCTCAGCCCCAGGTCACTGTCCCAACCCTTATCTATATCCCTATCCCTCATCTATTCGGGTGGAGAGCGACAGAGGCGACGGGAGAGGCCACACTACTGGGGAGAGGCAACACTACTGGGGAGAGGCAACACTACTGGGGAGAGGCCACGCCCCCGACGCCCTCCCATACGGGACCTCTCGCGCGAAGTGGGACCTCTTGCGGGAACTGTGGCCTCTTGCGCGAAGTGCGACCTCTTGCGCGAAGTGGGACCTCTCCCGCGAACCGTGGCCTCTTCGGGCGAGGAGGGAGTCTCCACTCGGGCGCACTGCCCCCTGCC
>RRZU013334166.1_pt1 | contig 12989 bp, 12 predicted proteins | sample 2165561 | NCBI WGS metagenome assembly RRZU01 (sample SAMN10456909, study PRJNA506462) | wastewater metagenome | isolation source: wastewater sludge | place: USA: Moscow, Idaho
CCCAACATCCCCCCAGAACTTGTTCCGAGGGGTTGACGATCGCCCGATTCCCCGCAGACCGCAAACGCCGGATACGGCAGAGTGACGTTCCTGCTGGCGTGGAGTGACGTTCATTTTTCCGCAGACCGCAGTACAGTCGATGAGGTGGAGTACCTGCCCAGGGTGATCGACGACCGGCTGTCCCGCTGGCTCCGCGGCCGGCCCGCCGTCCGGCTCGAAGGGCCGCGCGGGTGCGGCAAGACCATCACCGCCCTGCAGCATGCTGGAAGCGCCGTCCACCTCGACGCCAACCCCGGCATGGTGGAACTCGCCCAGCTCGACCCCGACCGCATCCTGGCCGGACGGGCGCCCCGGCTCGTCGACGAATGGCGGCTCGCGCCCTCCCTGTGGCCCCAGATCACCGGCCGGCTCGGCGACCAGCCGCTGCCCGGCCGCTACCTGCTGGCCAGCTCAGCCACCCCGCTGGAGTACCGGCACCACACCCGCGACGCCGCCCAGCTCCCCGTGCTGCGGATGCGGACCATGAGCCTGACCGAACGCCCCGGCATCGAGGCGCATGTGTCGCTGGCCGGCCTCGCCTACGGCGACAACGTCGCCGGCGTCCGCAGCCGGCTCAGCTACACCGACCTGGCCGAACACGCCGTCCGCGGCGGCTGGCCCGAACTCCTCAACGCCCCCACCGAGCAGGCCATCGAGTACAACACCAGCTACCTGCACGCACTCGCCCACACGGACCTGAAGACCCTCGTGCTCACCCGGCACCAGCCCGACCGGATCACCGACCTGCTCACCAGCCTCGCCCGGCACACCGCCACCGACGCCAGCCTCGCCGGCCTCGGCCACAACACCGCTGCCCGGCTCGGACGCGACACCGTCCGGTCCTACCTCGACGCGCTCGACCGGCTCCACGCCTGGGAACCCCAACCCGCCTGGCAACCACCCCTCCGCACCCGGGCCCGGCTCCGCCACCGGCCCCGCGCCCACCTCGCCGACCCCGCCCTGGCCTGCGCCGCCCTCGGCTACGATGCCGACCGGCTCGCCGACGATCCCCAACGGTTCGCGGCGATCTTCACCGCCATGGTCATCCACGACCTCCGCGTCTATCTCGAAGGCACCGGCGCCCAGCTGTACCACTACAAAGACGAAACCGGGCTCGCCATTGACGCCATCATCGAATACCCCGACGGCCGCTGGGCCGCCGTCCAGACCAGCCTCGGCGACCACCACGTCGTCGACGCCGAAATCGCACTCCACACCCTCCGCGACGACCGGCTCGATCTCGACCAGATCGGCCGGCCCCGATTCCTCGCCATCATCACCGGCGGCACCCAGGCCAGCATCACCCGAAACCAGACCTACACCATCCCCCTCGCCACCCTCACCGCCTGACCCAGGCCACCCACCCCCGAGCCACCTGACCCTGGGCTCCCAGCGCCCCCCGCACCAGACCCAGACCCCCCTCCCCCTCGGATTACACCCGGTGCAAATCGGAGGCCTCCCCGGCATGGACCTCGGTCAGCTTCGTCGGCGACGGGCCCGCCGGTGCGCGTGTGCGGGCGGCGAACCACCGCCGGAGTTGTCGCCATTGAGTGGCGACGTCGGTGGTGACCGCGTGCATGGTGTCCTGCCGCCAACCCTGCGCCGGCGGATGGTTCGCCGAACGGGTCGGCCTCAGCCGAGGCCCGCGGCGCCTGGAAGGGGTGAAGCTGTGCAACTCACCGTAGACGATGCGTTTCCAGCACCATCGCCCGGCAGTGGGTGAAACCGTCCGAGTTCGTGGCTGTCGTATGATCGAGTCCGAGCAGGAGATCCCGCCGGAGAAGGTCGACGTCGACTAGGTTGGGCAATGCTCAATCACACAAGCGCGCCGCCGAACCACATGCCCCCTAGAAGTACGGCTTGAGCCGCGAAGATGGCGACAGCCGCCAGCCACGCATACCTCGGAAGGCGTAGAACAGGGAGCGCGACGAGCATCATGGCGTTGTGTCGATACCAGGCTGACCAGGCTCCACTCAGTAGTGGGACGGCGACTGCTCCGAGAGCGACGAGAGCCGCAAGAACCTCCCAGGCGCTCAGATCGTGGTGGGTGAGTCGCCAGATGAACGTTGTTGCGATGAGAGCCGCGAGAGCGAGGTTGATCAACAACTGGGACTGGTGTGCCGCGAGTGAGTGCGTGACAAGCCAGGTCGAGTTCGGGTCAGGCGGGTAGAGCGCACCGAAGGGTGTGTCCCAGAAGCGCTGGATCTCTTCGATCGGATTGTGCAACTCGGCGTTGCCATAGGCCTCGCGCTGGTGCTCCCAGTAGATGGTCCAGCTTCCCGTCCCAGCGTGTATCAGCAGCATCGTCCAGGGATAGGCCAAGGCGCCCAGGGTGACGGCTGAGCCAACTCGCCATAGGCGTCCCGGCCACGCATATCGACGCCAACCAAAGGTCACCGACAGGGCCAGAGCGGCCAAACCGATGGCTCCGACCAGATGAGTTGACAGGGCGACGAAGGCGCCGACTCCCGCAACCACCCAAGACTCGTTCCGGACTCCCCAGGTGAGTATCAGTAGTCCGAGGAGGCACATTGAGGTGGGGAAGTCGACGTGAAAGTAGATGACGCCGGAAAAGACGCTCGCCAATGCCATAGCCAACGCTGAGGCCCATGTCAGGCGCGCATCGAGCAGTCGCCAAAGGAGTGCGAAGGAGCCCAGGAGACAGGCACTGGTTACTACGATGGCCGCGGTGTTGAGCGGGATCCCAAATGCTGCCACCAATCGGATGGCAACGGGGTATCCGGGGAACCATGCCGTGTTGCCGCACCAGACATCCGGGAATGTCGGGTATCGGTCTATGCACCTGAAGGACTCGTAGGGTCCCTGAGCTATCGAGAGGTACCACTGCGAGTCCCACCGCTGGCGGCTTGCGGGATTCCAGAAGTCCACTCCGGCCCACTGGGCTGTGGTCCAGATCACTGCCGTCGAGAGCAACCAGGCCGCGATGGGGATCGCCCACCGGTTGACTAGGTGACGTGGGCTGCGCGTCGGGCCGTTTCGGCTCATTACCCGTGTGGGGTTGGGGTTGTCGATGGATCGGTGGCGCGGCATGGTGTGGCTTTGGGCGTCGTTAGCTACGCATCGCAGCGAGGGGTGTGATGCGGGATGCGCGGTGAGCGGGTAGAACTCCACCGATGACAGCTGCGCAAACGCCTGCACCTATGACAGCGACTGGGAGCGTTCGGGAGATGATGGGCTGCCAGCCTTGACAACCCGCCCAGATGAGCGCCGCCGCGCATCCCGTGGCGCAGCCGACGATGGCGGCGTATAGGCCCGCCATTCCAGACTCGACCAAGATCAGCGCACGGATGCGACCCGGTGTCCACCCCATGGCCGATCGCAATCCGAGTTCACGAGTACGTTGCGTGACGGACATGCTCATGGTGTTCGCCACTGCCACCGTGCCTATGATCCCAACGAGCCCACCGAGGGCCAGCCCGATCAGGCGCAGGTCCGCTGCCACGTTTGCGAGCAACTGCTCGCCGTCAGGCGGGGTCACGTCGACCAGGTCCAGCGTCTTCGTCTCGTCGAGTCTCGCCAGGGCGTACTCCGCCACGGCCTGCGCCGAGCCCGGCCGGATCGTGGCGACCATCCTGACGGTCCTGCCCGCCGGAACCAGTGCGACAGCAGTGCGCCTCCCGAGGATGAGGCTGGTGTCGATGTACTCGAAGCCGGGTCGGGCCGTCACGATTCCTGCGACAGTAAACGGCCGCCGATGGATCAACAGAACTTGTGGGGACTGCGTAGAGGCCAGGCGCAGGTGCTCTGCGAGGTTGTGTCCGACCCAGACCAGCGGCTGGTCAAGGGACAGGTTGTGCGGTGCCGCCCCCGTGACGTTCTCAGCGCCGACCGCGAGGCCGCCCTCGTCGGCGACCAGGAGTGGAGCGGTCACCTCGGGGGACCAGCGGTTGACGGTCGTGGCCATCGCTTCTGACCAGATCGACAGTTCACCTGCTTCGTTGACCGGTTCTAGGTCGGCGATCGCGGCGATCGCCGAGGGGTCGAAGCCTTCGGGCGCCGACTGTGCCTGGATGACTACCGCTGAGGAGCGCTGCAGGTCGAAGCGGCGGTCGATCTGAGTCTGCTGGGTGTCGGCCACGACCATCGCGCCCGTCGCGCTGGCGGCGGCGAGCATGATCCCGGCCATCATCCCGAGCGTGCGCGCCGGCTTGGCTGTGAGCGACAAAGTCGCGTCTACCCAGAGCGCCGCGAATCGCCGCCTGTGTGAGGTCCACGGGGTCATGAGAGGCGGCCGTCGATCAGGGTGATTACTTCGTCCGCGCGGGCTGCCGCGTCACGGTCGTGGGTCACCAGGAGGATCGTGGTCTGCTGCGCGAAGAGCAGGTCGAGGACGGCCTGGCCGTTGGCCCGGTCGAGCGCACCTGTGGGCTCGTCGGCGATCACGAGTTCCGGCATCTTCACCAGGGCACGCGCCAGCGCTACTCGCTGACGTTCGCCTCCAGAGAGCAGTGCGGCCGGGCGCTGCGCGAGGTGATTGAGGCCGACGGTCGCCAGGGACGCGAGGCTGCGCGCCTCCATCTCGGCAGGGCCGACTGTCGTGTCCACGAGCCCGAGCGACACGTTACGCAGGGCGTCCCGGTCATCGATCAGTTGGGCGTTCTGGAACACGACGCCGATGTGGTCTCGCCGGAAGACCGCCAGCTTCGTAGCGTCGGTGTTCGGAACCTCGACGCCACGGAAACGGTAGCTACCCTCGCTCGCCGCGAGGAGGGCCCCCACGATCGACGCCAGGGTGGTCTTCCCGGCCCCGGAAGGTCCGACGATCGCGATGGACTGCCCACGCTCGATGGACAGCGAGATCGGGTGGAGGATGCGGGTGGGCACAGGGCGCTGAACCTTCAATCCGATGTCCACCAGTTCGACTAGCGGCGGCTGACTCACTCGGACCCGCGAATCAGCACGTTCAGGCCAGCGGTCAGGCCGTCGCCACTCACTTCGACCCAGCCGCCGGCGGCGACACCGGTACGGACGGGAACCTCGCTGCTGCCGCTGTCACGAACGACTCGCAGGCTCGGTGATCCGTCCGCCATGGCGAAGAGAGCCCCGGCTGGCACCGTCAGCACTGGTTCGTTGGTGTCGGCCGACACCACCAGAACCCGCAGTTCAGCGTCAGGGTCAACGTCGACAGACGGCGTGATCAGGACGATCGAGTCGCCGCTCTCCTCGTCGACCGTGACCTTGTCCACGCTGACAGTCACCTGCTTGCTATTCGCGGTCGCATCGAGCGTCTTGCGCGCCGAGACATCAATCCCTCCCGGCACGTGGCACTCCCAGGAGCCGCTACTCGAGCGCGCCGAGACGAGATCGTCCTTGCCGCTAACCAGATCTCCGACGCGAACGCTCAGTGAGCGCACCCGGGCGTGCTTGGGTACAGCCCATGCGGAGTCGACCTGAAAGGCACTATTCACCGTGATGCCTGTCTTGCGATAGATCGCCGCCAACGCTGCCGCCGTCACCTCGTCGAGCGTCCGGTCTGCATGTTTGATCCGGCCGGCGGCACGGAGGCCCTCCTCCAGGCCCTTCACGTCGACGCCAACGTCACCCACCTTCAGGTCGCGGTAGAACGGGACCGGTGTCACGAAGGCGATCACGGGACGCCCGGAGACCGCCACGACGAATGTTCCGGACTTGAGCTCGTGCCCCGGGCTGACCCCGACAGCAGTGACGACTCGAGACCGATACCTCCCAGAAGAGACCGGTGCCCTCGCTGACAGCTCCACGGCTGTGAACTCACAGCGCACATCGGCGGAGTCGACGAGTCGTTGGGGGACGATCTGTGCCGTCACCGTGGGCAGCACGGGAACGGCGCGTGCTGCTGCGGCGTCTTGAGGCGATTGCGTCAGGGCGACCGCGCCGATGACGCCGAGGACGCAGCCGGAGACGACACCGCCCGCTACAACGAGCAAGGTGCGCCTCCCGGGACGGATCATGGAACGTACCCGGCCTGGGCCAGCTCACGGGCCAACGAGGTCAAGAGTTCCCGGTTGCGCTCGATTGCGTCGGGCCGCTCCGCCTCCAGGCCAGCCTGCATCACGGCGGCATAGTCGGCAGAACACGTGGCGAACATCACTGAGTACTTCATCGTCGTCTCGTGAGCCCGCGCGTCGCTAACGTTGCCCGCCTCGAGGACGGCCTTGTCAACCTGGACGAAGAAGTACTCCAGTTTCGACACGTCGCGATGAACGAGGCTCCAGCCGCTTGTGTCCTCCAAGCAGCTTCCGGCCGAGGTCAATTCAGCCTGGACCAGTCCCCGGTTCAAGACCTTGCGAGTGAGGTCGTTCCAGTAACCAAGAGTGAGATCGGACACTTTCGGCCACGACGGAAGGCTCTTGTACCGACAAGGGTCATCATCGCCCACGCGAGTACCCGCCGGCCGTTCGCCCGGTTCGTTCGCCAGCCCCTTCGCCTTGATCAGTTCAAGGTCGGGATAGAGCATCTGGTCTTCCCTGTCACCGGTGTAGTCGAGATTAGCGAACGGCTCGCCGCCACAGTCCACGGCTTGGATCGAGGACACCGCCCTCGCCAGCCGCATCGTCCGCCGCATGCCCTCGCCTCCGACAGGAAATGCCCACTCGATCACGTCCGACATGATCTGCGGATCCACTGACGAACCGGACGCACCGGCCTCCGCCTCGGGTGAGCGCGCGGAGGACACGCTCGACGAAGACGGTGGTGCGGACGCCGGGGGTGCCGCTGAGCAACTACTCAGAAGGCCCAACAGCACCCCCAGCAGGATGGATCCGAGTAGCCTCACGGTTCGGCGATCGGGGCTTTGTTGCAGGTCACCAGACGTACCGCACGTACTGGTTGTACGTGTAGGTCTCGCCGCGGACCGTCGCGCCGTTCTGCACGTCGCTCAGCAGGACCTTCCAGCCCGAGTCAGACGTCGTCACCGCCACGAAGCCACGGGTGCCTTCCCTCCAAGTCCCCGACTGCTTGTACCACCCCTTGACCTTGTCGTTGTGGGAGTACGTGTAGGCGGCGTTCAGGTCCTGGCACGCACTGGCTCCGTCAAGATCCCACACAGCCGAACTGCCAGGAGCGGTGGCGGTCCATTTCTCCAGGCCCAGGCAAGCGGCGCTGGCCTGGGGTGCGGTTGCGATCAGGCTTGCAGCCACCAACGCGCCTGAGGCCACCAACGTTGCGATCTTCTTCATGACGAGTTCCCCTTCCTCTAGCTGATGCGAAAACGGACGCGGTGAGAGCCAGCTGGCGTCACCGGGGAGGTGTCCGTCCGACTTCGGGGCGAATCAACCTCGCGATGTGAGTCTGATGCGAAATCCCCCTGCCGATCCGGCCGATCGTCCCGAACCTGACCGATCAGGCAGGATCGCGGGCAACAACTGGTCGAACGGATACATCCCGGGGCCTCAGCTCAGTGAAGGCAGCCGGGCCACCTGGGGATGATGTCGCAGATGCCCGCGGGAACCCGGGGCGTCGTAGTGATGGTCCGGGGCGACAACCCCGGTAGCGCGATGATCGCAGTGGCGACCATGCAGGCGAAGGCCGTGGCCCCGGAAAGGCGTGTGTGCATGATCCGATCGTGGCGGCTGCGCGACCGCGACAGATCCGATACCGCCAGACCTGCTGACCGATCGGGCTACTTGGTTGTCCAGAACTGTCCGGTCGGGCAGTCCACTGTTCAGGGCGGCCGCGCGCGCGACAGTTAGAGTGATCATGGATAGAGGGAGACTGAATGCTGAATCGACAGCCCGCACTCGGCCGATTCCTCAACGGCGGATTTGACGTGTTGCTCGCTGCCGCGCTAGCCGTCCTTGCCTCGGTGGCGCATGCGACGCGAGGCGAGATGACCCCGGCGATCATTGATCTGGCCGCCTGTCTCTCGGCCGCCCTCACGACGAAGTGGCCCCGTGTTGCTGGCGTTGCCCTTGGGGCGGTGCTGCTGACCCTGCTGTTCACCCCTCCTCAGTGGTCCTCGCTGGGCGAGTACGCCGCGCTGATTCCGATCCTCGGCACAGGCATACGCGGCCAGCGACGGACACGTGCATGGATGACGGTCTACTACGGGGCGGTTCTTGCTGCGTTGACTTACGAGGACGTCTCGGGTGGCCCAGTGGTGGTGTTCGGGATCCTCGCTTGGGCCGCGTTGATTGCGGTGCTGTGGGGAATCGGCAACCTCTTCACGGCCTACCGTGATGCACAGGCCAAAGCTCATGCAGCCGCGCTGCAAGGACAGCGGCTCAGCGTGGCACGCGACCTTCACGACACGGTCGCCCGAGAGTTGACCCGAGCGTCTCTCCACGCCCAGGCGGCATTCGATGCACAGCCAACGCCGGCTCTGGAGAGCGTAGTGACCGGCATCCAGCGTGCCTCCGCGGAACTCCGCTGGATGCTCGCACTCCTGCGCGACCCGTATCCAGCACTGCCCACCGACACTCTCAATGGCACAGCTCCCGAGGCTCTTGTCGAAGCCACCGCCGCCCTCCGCGCTCGCGGCTTCACCATCACCACGACAGCGGACGGGAATCTCGACATGATCCCGGCCGCGCTGCTCCCCACCGTCCGCGCGGTCATCGGTGAGGCCTGCGCGAACATTGAACGTCACGCCGACCCGGAACAACCGTGCGCCATCATCGTCAGCGTGAGCGGGAATACTCTGGACGCTCTCTTTCTCAACGGGCTCGGCGCGGGGGAGGACGCACCTAAGTCGGGCGGGATGGGACTCGTGGGCCTCCGAGAACGCCTCGCGCTCGTCGGCGGAGAGCTCGGAACCGAACAGGAGGGCTCCCAATGGATCGCCCGCGCCACCATCCCACTCTGAACCCGCGCATCACCGTGATGCTCGTCGACGACGATCTCTTGGTTCGCACCACCGCGTCCGACCTGCTTGGGCGCCATCGCGACCTAGCTGTCATCGGCGTCTTCGCCGACGGGCACGACGCACTGCTCGCCGCGGCCACCAGCCCGCCGGATGTCATGGTTGTGGACATCTCTATGCCAGCGATGAGCGGCTCTGAACTCACCCGCCGCGTTCGCGAACAACACCCGGCGACGCACGTCTTGGCCTACACGTCACTCGCAGACGAACAGTCGCTCTCGGAGATGCTCAACGCCGGAGCTGCCGGCGTGGTCTACAAGGAAGCCTCAGTCGGTTCGGTTGCAGACGCGATCCGGGCCACCCACGTCGGGCTGTCCGTACTTTCGCCCCGCTTCAGCAGCCGACTTGCCCGACCCGAACTCGAGGAGCCGCTCACTGATACCGAAACCGACATTCTTCGCCTCGTCAGCCGCGGCATGACCAACGAGCAGATCGGCGACCACATCAATCTGAGCCCTTCCACGGTGAAGTACCACATCACAAAACTCACCGAAAGGCTCGGCGCCAATAACCGTGTCACCCTCGCCGTAGCGGCAGTGCATCTGGGACTTGTCGGGCGGTCACAAGCAGAACGGCGACCGAGGCCAGGTCCGTCGCCGACTACTCGACCTGACTGAAGTCCTGCCGAGGCACAGGCGCGAAGCCAGGCGGCTCGCGCACCTTCTGGCGCTCCCCCGCGTTGTGCCTGCCCATCATGCGTCCAGCAGGCTGGGCTGTCCGGAGCCGGAGGGTCGCTCTTGCGCCGTCCGCCGTGCCGCTGTGGTCTGCTTGCCGGGGATGGCCAGCGCGACCTGGGAGAGGCGCTCGGCGATGAGGCGGTCTCGATCGGCAGCGGTGTGTTGGTAGATCATCGCCATCGCCGGGGTGGTGTGGCCAAGGCGTCCCATCAGGTCGGCCAGGGTTGCGCCCGACTGCGCGGCCAGCACCGCCCCGGTGTGGCGCAGGTGGTGGAACTTCAGATCATCGCGTCCAGCGGCGGCTCGGGCGGCGTGCCAGGCGGCCTGGAAGCCCGAAGGACGCAGGTTGCGGCCTTCGGAGTCCGGGAACAACAGGGCGTCCGGACGCTTGGCGACGTACCGCTTGAGGTGGTCGGTGACCATCGGCAGCACGTGGGGAGGGATGGTGACGTCGCGGACGCCGGCGCTGGTCTTGGGTCGGTCGTTGGTGACCTGGCCCTTGGTCCACACGACGGCCCGGCGTATGTGCACGACGCCCTGCACCGGGTCGATGTCCTTGCGGCGCAGTTCGAACACCTCGCCGTACCGCAGGGCACACCAAGCGCCGAGCTGGACGGCCAGCCGCAGCTCCGCGGGCATCGCGGTCGTGATCGCCGCCAACTCCTCCAAAGTGGCGGGGTGGATCTGGGTCGAGCGTGGGACGCGTCCGGCGCCCTTGATGTGGGCCGGATTCTCCGAGAGTGGCACATCGGGATCGTTCTTGGCCGCGTTCAGGATCGTCCGCAGCAGGCTGTACGCCTTCGCCCTAGCCCGCGGAATCCGAAGGGCGCCCATCTTCCGGTACCAGGCCTCCACCTGGCCGGCGTTCAACTCGGCCAACGGGATGCCGCCCAGACCGGGCACGATGTGATTGGACAGCAGCAGCCGGTAGTCCTTCACCGAGGACGGACGCAGTGCCCGCGGGTCGTGAGGGTCACGCTCGCAGCGGTCCTCCAGCCACGCGGTCGCGTACACACCTACCGTGACGCCGCCCGGCGGCGGTTCGGGGTCGACGTAGGTCGGCCGACGGGACTGCGGCGACGACCACTGGTCGAGGTCGATCAAGCGGCGCTCGGTCGCCAGCCAGCCCTCCGCGTCGACCTTGGCGTGGAAGGTCTCAGGCGCCCGATGGAGATGGAGGTCCGGGCCGACGTAGGCCGCGCTGTACCGGCCAGAACGCTCCCGCCGAACCCGCCCGAAACCCCTTCTTCGCTGTGTCACCGCCACCACCTCCAGCCGTCCCTGGCCCACGAGCAGACCGTGAGCTGCGGGATCTTGCACAACATATGCACAACATAGGAGCCCACGTGAGCCCGTTCTTGCCCACTTCTGCGCACCTATTTCGACCCCGTTTCGGGACCATCATACCTAGTCAGAAGCGTGTTCACTAGGCCCGATAGGCAATCCTCGCAATTCGCATAATAGAGGTTCAACTCCTCTCTCGCGCACAAAAAGTGCCTCTGACAAGGGCAAATAGGACGAAGAGGCGGGAGGCGAAAACCTCTCGCCTTTCCTATGTCCGGGGCGTGTGGCGTGCTGCTGGCAAGGGCGAATGCTTCGCTGAGGTCGCCGGCGCTTCCTCTGGCTGGCCGACAAGTTCCCCACGCGTGGGGGTGTTCCCCACGCATTCCCCACGAGTTCCCCACGCCGTGAGGGATGGCCTTGCGACGCGTCCAGGGACGCCTTCCCGGACCGGTCTCGCTGGGTTAGGCCTCTCAGCAGCAGCCTGCCTTGGATGCCAGCGGCAGTGAACGGCTCGGGAGGTCGGTGGGTTCGGCGGTGGGTCCGCAGCAGGTCTCAGTTGTGCCGGCGGTTTCGTGGGTGGGGTCGTCGTGTGACGGGCTGGGCTGGGCGAGCAGTTCGGCCGCGGCGAGGAGGCCGGCGCGGGTGATGAGGCCGGCGGGCACGGTTTCGTAGGTGGTGTCGTCGACGGTGATGGTGCGGCAGTCGTTGGGGCCGCAGACGTCGCAGCAGGGGCTCTGGCTGGTCGCGCCGCCGAGCCAGTCCTCGAGGGGTCGGCCCGCGATCAGGATGGGGTTGGACTCCAGTGGCGCCTGCTCGAACTGGGCCAGGTTGATGGTGGCCTCGGCCAGGCGCACGGTGATGCCCAGGGGGGCGAGGGCCGCGGTGAGGGTCGCGGCTGCCGTGCGTACCTCGCTGCCGGTGTCGCCGCAGCGGGGGCAGGTTTGGCCGGCGTCCACGAGGCGTTGCCAGGCGATGGTGAGGTCGGTCATGGGGTACTCCCGGTCATGGTGTGGGTGTCGGTGAGGGCGAGGAGTCGGGCGGCGCCCACGGGTTCGTCGAGCAGGACGGGCACGACGGCGACCCAGGGCGGCCGTCTTCGTGACGGTGTCGATGGGGTCGGTCTCCAGGCGGGCGCGGCGAAGCAGCAGTGGGGCGGTCGGCCTGGCGGCGGTGAGCGATTGGTTGATGACCCACGCCCAGGGTGTGATGCCGGCGCGGGCGAGGTCGTCGCGGAACGCCATCGCCTCCAGCACCGGGGTCGGTTCGGGCAGGGTCACCATGACCAGGCGGGTGTAGTCGGGGTCCTGCAGGCGCATCAGCGGAGTGGTGAACCGGACGCCGGCCGCCATGGTCTTGACGGTGTCACGGTGGTAGGCGCCGGTGGTGTCCATCAGTAGCAGGGTGTGCCCGGTGGGTGCGGTGTCCATGACCACGAACTGGCGACGGGCCTGCCCGACCATTGAGGAGAACTGCTGGAAGACGGCGATCTCCTGGTGGCATGGGCTCTGCAGGTCCTCGGCGAGGGCGGCCAGCGCGTCGGCGTTCAGGCCCTGGCCCTGGGTGGCCATCACGTGGGCCCGGTAGTCGACGATCGCCTGGGCGGGGTCGACCCGCGACAGCGTCAACGACGGCAGGTCGGGGGTCTCGGTGACGGTGGCGTCCAGGTGGGCGGCGGGGTCGGTGGTGGTGAGGTGGACCTGGTGACCGCGGGCGGCGAGCCCGACTGCGATCGCCGCCGCGATGGTGGTCTTGCCGACCCCACCCTTGCCGACACACATCACCAGCCCGTGACCGATGGTGGCGAGTTCGTCGACCAGAGCGTCCAGGCCCGGCAACTCGTATTCGGCGGGCAGCGGGGCCGCCTCCGTCGTCGGGTCGGTGGTTTCCTCGGGTGACAGCAGTGCCCGCAGGGCGGGCACGCCGACCATGTTCACGGTCTTCAAGGGGATCCGGTCCTGCGGCAGGTCGGCGAGCGGGCCCGTGACGCTGTTCATGGCGGCGGTCTCGCGGGTACGGATCGCGGTCGCGAGCGGATCACCGCTGCCCTCGGCGGGCAGGACGGCGTTCACGACGAGGTGGGTGGCGTGGATCCCGATCCCGGCCAGTTCGGACGCCGTGCGTTCGGCCTC
>RRZU010133366.1_pt1 | contig 12985 bp, 7 predicted proteins | sample 2165561 | NCBI WGS metagenome assembly RRZU01 (sample SAMN10456909, study PRJNA506462) | wastewater metagenome | isolation source: wastewater sludge | place: USA: Moscow, Idaho
GACGAAAACATGATTGAAGCTTTCCGTGAAGGGTTTGATATTCACCGGACGACAGCATCCAAGATATGGCATGAAGAAATGAAAGACGTTACCGACGCCCAACGTAAAAAAGCAAAACAAGCCAATTTCGGTATTATCTATGGCATTACTACCTATGGGCTCGCACAACGTATGGAAATAAGCAATGGTGAAGCCCGAGATCTCATTGCCGACTACTTCAACACTTTTCCTAAGGTAAAAAACTATATGGAAGAGGCAAAACAGATAGCCAGAAAGAAAGGATATGCCGAGACCATCTTTGGACGGCGGCGCTATCTCCCGGACATTAACTCACATAATGGCACCGTAAGGGGATTTGCCGAACGCAATGCCATCAATGCTCCCATCCAGGGAAGTGAAGCCGATATCATTAAAGTAGCCATGATTCGCATCTGGAGGCGCTTCCACGAAGAAGGTATCCGTAGTAAAATGATTTTACAGGTGCACGATGAGCTCAACTTTTCTGTCTATCCGGACGAAAAAGAAAAAGTAGAAAAAATAGTAATTGATGAAATGCAAAATGCCTATAAGCTAAATGTTCCACTGATTGCTGATGCAGGATGGGGAAAGAATTGGTTAGAAGCGCATTAATTTGTCTAATTAAAAATTATATTGTACTTTTGCATGTCGATATTTACAACGATAAAATAAAGATTTAAAATAAAAATATGGCTTTAAAATGTGGTATTGTAGGTCTCCCAAACGTAGGTAAATCTACTCTATTCAACTGTCTGTCAAGCGCCAAGGCGCAAGCAGCCAACTTCCCATTCTGTACTATCGAACCAAATTTAGGTGTCATCACCGTACCCGATGAACGGCTCAACAATCTTGCTGAAATGATTCATCCCGGACGCATTGTTCCGGCTACCTGTGAGATTGTAGACATTGCCGGTCTGGTAAAAGGTGCTTCCAAAGGCGAAGGCTTAGGTAATAAATTCCTCGGCAATATACGTGAATGCGATGCTATAATTCATGTCATCCGCTGTTTTGATGACGACAATATTGTCCGAGAAGGAGGATCCGCCGTAGATCCTGTTGAAGATAAGGGTATTATTGATACTGAACTTCAGCTGAAAGACCTTGAAACAATTGAATCTCAGCTTGTTAAGCAGCAGAAGATTGCTGCTACAGGCAATAAAGATGCAAAGACACTCGTCACGGTCCTTGAAGCATACAAAGAAGTATTGGAACAAGGCAAAAATGCACGCACCGTAAATTTTGACAGCAAAGACGAACAGAAAGCAGCTCATGACCTGTTTCTCCTAACCACAAAACCAGTACTCTATGTAGCCAATGTTGATGAAAACAGTGCGAAGACTGGTAATGAATATTCTAAAACCGTAGAAAAAATGGCTGAAGAAGAAAATGCTGAAGCCATGGTTATAGCAGCTAAAACAGAGGAAGATATTGCTTCTCTGGAAACTTACGAAGACAAAAAAATGTTCCTTGACGAACTGGGCCTTGTAGAAAGTGGTGTCAACCGCCTGATCAAGAAAGCATATCAGCTTCTCAATCTCCAGACCTTCATTACTGCAGGCGAGATGGAAGTCAAGGCTTGGACATTCCATAAGGGATGGAAAGCTCCCCAGTGTGCAGGTGTCATCCACACTGATTTTGAAAAAGGTTTCATCCGCGCAGAAGTTATCAAATACGAAGACTATATTAAATATGGTTCTGAAACAGCCGTTCGTGAAGCAGGGAAACTCGGCATCGAAGGAAAAGACTACATCGTCGAAGACGGCGATATCATGCATTTCCGTTTTAATGTATAATCCCTGAATTTTGTTCCAGGACTTATTTCTAAATTCAGAATATGACAACAGCCATCATTAACTACATTGTATGGAATCCGAATCCTATATTAGGCCATATCGGACCCGTTACATTACGTTATTATTCGCTCTGCTGGATTGTCGGCCTTATGCTGGGGTATCTGCTCATGCATAAGCTTTACCGCCAGCAGAAGCTATCTGAAGAGCAGTTTGATCCTTTGTTCCTTTACATCTTCGTAGGTGTACTTGTAGGAGCCAGGTTGGGACACTGTTTCTTCTACCAACCTGATTACTTCCTTACAAGTTGGGACCATATCATTGAGATGATCCTCCCTATTCAGCATCAGGCTGACGGATGGAAGTTGACAGGATACGAAGGACTTGCTTCACATGGAGGTGTAGCCGGAATGCTTATCGGCATTTGGTTATACTGTCGCCGCATGAAAGTTCCGGGATGGGTGGTTCTTGATAATATGGGCATTTGCTCAGGCATTACAGCAACCTTCATTCGACTTGGAAACCTGATGAATTCTGAAATCATCGGGCATGTAACAACAGTGCCATGGGCTTTTATCTTTGTGCGTTGTGACGGTTATCCACGTCATCCGGGACAATTATATGAAGCCTTGAGCTACTTCATCATCTTCTTGATTATTCTGTTTATATATTACAAAAAGGGGCCAAAGACAGTAGGATCAGGCCTGTATTTTGGTATTTGTCTGACATTGATTTTTATCATGCGTTTCCTCATTGAATACACAAAGGATATTCAGGAAGCATTTGAAGCCAACCTCCCTATTGATATGGGACAGATTCTTTCTATTCCTCTCATTATCATTGGTATATGGAGTATTGTCACTAGCAAGAACCGTTTACAAAAAATTGAGAGTAAGAAAAATACTCCTAATCAGAAATAGATAAATGGACTCAACAAAAAGGCGGATGAAATCATCCGCCTTTTTGTTGAGTTATTTTTCAATATTTTATTTTCCGCCTACTATTTTTTTAATGTCACTCAATTTATTAAGGGCTTCTACAGGAGTAAGATTATTTATATCCATACTCAGAATTTCATCCCTAACCTGACAAAGTACAGGATCATCCAGCTGAAAAAAGCTTAACTGCATATCATCCTGAGCATTGACAATCTTTTCCACCTTAGGCCTTCCGACAGAAGAACCTACATTAGAATTATCATCCTCTAACTGCTTCAAAATGACATTTGCCCGCTTTACAATACTCTTTGGCATACCGGCAATCTGAGCTACATGAATACCGAACGAATGATTACTTCCTCCTCGTTCCAATTTTCTCAAGAAGATGACCTTCCCGTCAATATCCTTTACACTCACATTATAATTCTTGATACGTGAAAAAAGTTTTTCCATTTCATTCAATTCATGATAATGAGTAGCAAAAAGGGTTCGAGCCTGGCTCCCACTGTGTTCATGGAGATATTCTACAATAGCCCAGGCAATGGAAATACCGTCGTAAGTTGAAGTTCCGCGGCCGAGTTCATCAAAGAGCACAAGACTTCTCGGCGATACATTATTAAGAATATTCGCGGCCTCTGTCATCTCAACCATAAACGTTGATTCTCCCAAAGAAATATTATCAGAAGCACCTACGCGAGTGAATATTTTGTCCACCACGCCTATTCTTGCGCTCTCTGCGGGGACAAAGCAGCCAATTTGGGTCAATAGTACTATTAATGCCGTCTGGCGCAACAGAGCTGATTTGCCAGCCATATTAGGACCTGTTATAATCATGATCTGCTGCTTTTCATTATCAAGGTAAACATCATTAGGTACATACTTATCGCCTAAAGGAAGTTGCGTTTCAATGACCGGATGCCGTCCTTGCTTAATATCTATGACCACAGAATCATCTACTATCGGACGAACATAATGATTCTCTTCTGATACCGTAGCAAAACTCAACAGACAGTCAAGACGAGCGAGTAAACTGGCATCAATCTGAATCTGAGGAATAAAAGCCTGCATGTCGTTTACAAGTTCATTAAACAATCTAGACTCGAGTGAAAGGATTTTTTCCTCAGATCCCAGAATCTTCTCTTCGTATTCTTTCAGTTCCTGCGTAATATAACGTTCAGCCTGAGCCAAAGTCTGCTTTCTGATCCAGTTTGCAGGTACTTTGTCCTTATAGGTATTCCTTACCTCAAGATAATAACCGAAAACATTATTAAAACCGACTTTCAAAGAAGAGATACCAGTATTCTCCGTCTCCCTTTCCTGAATCTTCAGCAGATAATCCTTTCCATTACGGCTGATATTGCGAAGTTCATCCAAGTCCTTGTTATAGCCCTCAGCAATAACATCACCCTTGTTGACCAACTGAGGGGGATCTGGCTGGATTTCCATTTCAATGCGATCTTTCAAATTTTCACAGAGATTCAAACGATCACCTATATGACTCAATTCTGTGTTATCAGCCTTCAGACAGGCAGCCTTAATAGGCTGGATAGCCTGCAGCGCAACTTTTAACTGGACTACTTCACGAGGAGAGACTCGTCCTACTGCAACCTTGGAAATAATTCGTTCAAGGTCTCCGATACAATGCAGCTGATCATTGATGACTTGGCGAAAATCAGGCTCACGGAAAAAATAATCCACAATATTCAACCTGTTTTCTATAGGGGAAATACTCTTCAGCGGGAACACCAACCAGCGATGAAGCATTCGTCCACCCATTGGAGTAATTGTTTTGTCTATAACTTGCAGCAAAGAGCTTCCGTCTTCTTGCATCGGAGCAACAATTTCCAGACTACGAATAGTGAAATTATCCAATCGGACATATTTCTCCTCTTCTATCCTCGATAATGAAGTTATATGATTAATATGAACATGTTGTGTCAACTCAAGGTATTGCATAATAGCACCACTGGCGATGATGCCATTCTTGAGATGTTCTACCCCAAAACCCTTCAGATTCTTTGTTCCAAAATGCTTCAGTAATTTTTGCCTTGCCGTCTGTTCTGTGAAGACCCAGTCATCGAGTTCAAAAGTAATAAGTTTTGTACCGAAATATCGTTCAAAGTCTTGTTTTTTTGCACGATCATAAAGTACCTCTTTCGGAGAAAAGTTTCCAATTAACTTCTCTACATAGTCGTAAGAGCCTTCTCCTGTCAAAAATTCGCCTGTCGAGATATCCAAAAAAGATATTCCACAGGCTGACTTGCCAAAATGAACAGATGCAAGAAAATTGTTTTCCTTATAATTGAGCACGTTATCACTCATGGCGATACCGGGTGTAACAAGTTCAGTGATGCCACGCTTCACCATCTTATCCATTTGGGAGAGACCTTTCTTCCCTTTTATTTCTTCCCTTTTCTTTTTCGGATCTTCCAGCTGGTCACAGATTGCCACACGCTTTCCGGCACGGATTAATTTAGGAAGATAGGTATCAAGAGCATGATGAGGAAATCCTGCCATCTCTGCCGAGCCATGATTACCGCCATTATTTCGGCGTGTCAAGGTTATACCCAGTATCTTGGAAGCTTCTATGGCATCCTCACAATAAGTTTCATAGAAGTCCCCGCATCTGAAAAGCATCAACGCACCAGGATGTTTTGCCTTAAGCGAAAAAAACTGCTTCATCATAGGGGTGAGCCCTTCCATATCTTTTGCCATATTATTGTCCTCTATTTATAACATGCAAAAATAACGAAAAAAGGCGGAAAGGTCAAATAAATCCTTGTTTTTTTAGGAGTCCCCGGGCAGGCGGTCTGCAATAACTTTTACCTTGCTGGTATAATGCCGATCCTCTGCATAGCCGATATGCTTAAGAAAAACATAATAGTCACCATCCATATATTTATATTGAACATCATTACGATACGCCTTGACACAGTCTTTCCAATTGCTGAATTCATAATAACTACCATCGGAAGGATGTCGAAGCCCAAAAATATTGTGATGCAACCGGCAAAGATCACTTGAGAAATTCCCAGTTTCCAAAAGAGCTTGGGCAACAACAATCTTTTTGAATTTAACATTATACTCATCAAGGACTTTATAAAGATTGTCTATTGTCAGCGAATCATCAGGGTTATTGTCTATACCGCCAAGGATATAACCAACAGAAATAGAATCCGGAATATTACGGTCGACATGGTCACCAACAGCCTGACGTGGCAACAAATCTTGCGCATGAATTCCCTGTACCGTCATCAAAAAAAATATGAAAAATATAAATATCCTTGATTTCATTTTGTCATAAAAGTCAATATAGTAATTATAACGCAACATATTTCTCCTTATTGTTTCAACTCTATATTATCTAAAGACAATTCAACAAAGGGTCCTATAACGGAGCAGGGAAAAGATAGATTTGAAATTAATGGAAAATCTATTAATGAATTATCAATAATCATATTACGTTAAATATCGATAAAATATTTTATTCTTTTACACATAATCCCTACCTTTGCGTCTTCATGAGGACAATGGAAAGAAAAAGACGAATCCATGCCTGGATACTTCTAGGAGTATTCCTTCCAATGTTACTGTTAGCTTCAACGCATACTCACCATGCAGAAGAAGTCAACACAAGTTGCTATGCATGTATTCATCACCTGCCTCATGATGGGCATATTTCGACTTCCCCTTTTTCGATAGATCATTGTGTGCTCTGCCATTTTCTGGCCTTGCCTTACATAGCAGCAGCAACAATATCCGTCACTTATCTAGTAACAGTCCTTTGTATTCACATCTTTGCCTTTCAGAAGCAAATCGCTTTACGGAAGCAAAGGTTTACGTCTCTAAGAGCACCTCCTTATTGCTTATGATTTTTGGAATTAAAAAGTTGAAATTAAAATATAATTAATTCCAACCATTTATCTTTTTCTGATGAGCTCTACATCTTATCTTCCGATAAGGTATATAGATATCTCAGCTAAAAGGATGCCATATTAAAAATTAAGCAATAATAAAAAAATGAACAAAATAATAGTTTTTCTGTTCACGGTGTTTGTATGTATTAGTGCTACTGCAGAACCCATGACAGGAAAGACCACACTCAGTGGCAAAATAACAGACAAAGCTGATGGAGGCCCACTTACCGGCGTAAACGTATACCTCCCAGAACTCAGTGAAGGTACAACAACAGACGAAAACGGTACTTACAAAATCAATAATTTACCCTGTAAGAAAGTACAGGTACAGATAAGCTATCTTGGTCATCAGACTATTGTAAGGACAATAGATTTAAGCAAAGTCAGCACCATGAATTTCATTATGCAGGAGTCAAACGCCACCATCAATGAAGTTGTTGTGACAGGACTCACAGGCCAGTCTTTGATGAAAGATTCACCAACACCTATTTCTATTGTCAACACAGAACAGCTTCATGCCACCTCTTCCACGAATATCATTGATGCCTTAAGCCATCAGCCAGGTATATCACAGATCACAACAGGAAGCGGCATATCCAAACCAGTGATCAGAGGCCTCGGATTCAACCGTGTCGTCGTCGTCAATGATGGTGTCCGCCAGGAAGGAAACCAATGGGGGGGTGAGCATGGTATAGAGATAGACCCGCAAAGTATATCCTCTGCCGAAATACTCAAAGGACCGGCATCCCTGATGTATGGATCAGACGCTATGGCAGGAGTTATCATTTTCCATGGTGAACCTATTCTTGCCCAGAATACCATGCAGGCGAATGTATCATCAGAATATCAGACAAACAATGGCCTCTTTGACTATTCTGTTGACTTTAAAGGCAATCAAAACGGACTCGTCTGGAATGGGCGGTGGTCTGATAAAATGGCACACGACTACAAAGACAAATACGACCAGTATGTGTTGGGCTCACAATTCCGCGAAAGAGCTGCAGAAGGATTAATAGGAGTAAATAAAAGCTGGGGATACAGTCACGTGCTTCTTAGTTATTATCATCTCACTCCTGGAATTACGGAAGGAGAACGAGGATACAGTCACAGTTATTATGACAAGGAACTGCCTTTTCAACAAGTACACCATTATAAAGCGGTAAGTGATAACTCTTTTTATATAGGAGACGGAACGCTCAGTGCTACCTTTGCCTATCAACAAAACCGCAGGCAAGAATTTGAAGACAGTCCTTCTGTACCGGGTCTGGACCTAATGCTCCACACCGTGAACTATAACATAAAATATCTCTTCCCAGAGAGTAATGGATGGAAATTTGCTACAGGCGCAAACGGTATGTATCAGCGCCTGCTCAACAAAGGTGATGAATTTCTTATTCCTGCCTACCAGCTCTTTGACATTGGCATTTTCGGCACTTCGACTTATCAAGCGGGAAACTGGACATTAAGCGGCGGAATTCGTTACGATAACCGTCATCTCCACAGTTTTGCCCTTGCTGACCGCTTCGAGAAACTATCCCGAAACTTTTCAGGCTTAACCGGAAGTATAGGCGCAGTCTATGCCCTGCAAAAAGACATGAATGTCAGACTTAATTTATCCAGAGGATTCCGTGCACCTAACTTGAGTGAGCTGGCTTCCAATGGTGTACATGACGGAACTGTAGAATATGAACTGGGCAACAGCAAACTGAATCCGGAATACAGTTGGCAGATTGATGCAGGATGGGACTATACTTCTCCTATCATATCAAGTCAGTTATCTCTCTTTACAAACTTTATAGACAACTTTATTTTTACGCATAAACTCGAAAACATCAAAACCGAGGGATATGACACCTATCAATATGTCCAGGGAAATGCAAGATTAATGGGAGGAGAATTCAGCATAGATCTCCATCCTTTAGAACCATTGCATTTTCAGAATTCTTTCTCCTATGTCAACAGCATACAACTACATCAGCCAAAGGAATCTAAATACCTTCCTTTCACTCCGGCACCAAGATGGGATTCCGATTTGAGATATGACTTTATTCGAGATGGAAAAACTTTCAATAATACATATTTATCCATCTCCATGGAATGCGACTTGAGACAGAACCATTTCTACGCAGCTGACAATACAGAAACCGCGACCCCATCCTATACCCTCTTCAACCTTGCAGCAGGGACAGACATCAGAAACAAGGGTAAAAAATTGGCAAGCATCTATCTCACGTGCAATAACATCTTTGATAAAGCATATCAGAGCCACCTGAGCCGTCTTAAATATATTACGTCAACACCTGACAACGGACATCCGGGAATTTACAACATGGGAAGAAATATAGGCATCAAAGTACTGGTACCTGTAAACTTCTAAATCTTATTATTATTTTCATATTTGCCGCCGACAAATAAATATCCTATTCATAAAAAGGATATCTTTGTTGGCGGTTTTCTATCTCTTGATACTTTTCTTCAGACGACCTTAAGCAGAAATCATGGCAAAATATCAATCTTAACTTATCATCAGATTTTTCTTTTATACTGTTTTCTGTAAAAAGCATACCTAAAACAAAGTAGTAAAATCATATTCCACTAAAAAAAATCATAATTTCAGGCGATTGTATACTCTTTAATTTTTATCTAAATTTGTAACTTATTTAAGATAACAGATCATTATATTTTTAATAAAATTAAAGAATGCAAAGAAAAAATTTATTTCTACTTGTGCTTTTCCTGTTTTTACAAGTAGTTTACGCACAAGGTCAGGAGGAAACCTCCATTAATGGAATGGTACTCTCTTTAGACGGACAACCCTTATCCGGAGCTTCGGTGAAAGCTGAAAGTCTGAATATTTCTACAAAAACAGATCAAAACGGAAAGTTTAACATCTCTGTTCCTGCACCGGGCAAATATTCATTGATCATATCCAATGTAGGATACCAAACAAGGACAGTAAACTCGCATACAGGCGCTTCAAACGAGTCTTTCTCTCTACAGCCTTATGACATGGTATTGAATACGGTTGAGGTCTTTGGGCATACACGCAGACAACCCGACAAACTAGACGCTATCACAGGTATGCCTTTAGGGGCTAATGAACAAATCCAAAGTGTATCCACAATATCAAGCCGGCTAATTAAAGAGCAGGATAATCAAGATATCAGTGATGCCTTGCATAACGTAACTGGTGTCATTCTATTTTCAAATTTCGGAGGAATAGGTAATTCATACACCATTAGAGGCATCCGTGGCATTACGACGCTTCTGAACGGCATTCAAATGGATAACGACACGCGTGGACACGGTATTATGCCAGACATGGAAACCATTGATAATATCCAAGTATTAAAAGGATCCTATGCCATATCACAAGGACTAAGTAATTCTATTGGTGCTGTAGGTGGTATCATCAATGCCGTAACCAAAACCCCAAACTTCTTCAATTCAGGAAACATAGGTATACGATATGGCAGCTGGAACAATATTCGAGGAACATTTGATGTGGAAAGACTCCTCAACAAGCGTTTTTCGGTACGAATTTCGGGAGCTGCACAAGGAGGAGACGGGTACCGTACACAAACTACGAATCAGCGTTTTGCTATTAATCCTTCGTTTACCTGGAAACCAGATCAAAAAACTACGATTATTGGAGAAATTCACTTTCAACATGATTCCAAGACACCAGACCGTGGTACAATCAACTTAGCCGCTGACAGTATAAACGGTCTCTGGAAGATTCCAGACAATAAATTTTTAGGATTCTCTTCTGACCATAATACAACAGATGCCCAATTTTGGGGGATAAGATTCATCAGAACTCTTTCAGAGAATATAGACTTGAAATTAAGCTATTACGGATCAACATTCAAACAGGATTTCAATTCTGCCGTTGCAGCACTTGACCAAGAAGCTTTTATTCAAACGGGAGAAAGAAATGTACGCTACAGATATTTGAATCATGTCACTGAAAACGACAAAGGTACTGTTATCAGTGCTGCTCTCGTCGGTCACGGATTGAACACAGGATGGCTATCCCAGACTTTTCAGACCGGCATAGATTACAGACGCAGCGAATGGTATTCCCAAGCTTTCAACTCCAGCCCTATTGATACTATAGACATCTACCAGCCATTTTCTAATAAACTCAATAATCAGAATGTTACATATACAGAAAACAAAGGACGCTATTATAATAGATATTATAGTACCTACGGTGTATACGGACAAGATCTGCTCACATTTAACCGATATATAAAAGCTTTACTGGGCCTTCGTTACAGCTACACAGAAAGTATAGACCGGAAAACAAATACTTATACCACTGGACATGGAGTTGATCCTATAGCCGGAATTTTTCTGTCTCCTGTAAATAACATCCATTTTTTCGGCTCCTATACCACCATATCGAATATTTCTACAGCAGAGTATTTGGACAAAGATGGAAAGAAACTAGGGAATACGGTTACCAGACAGTATGAGATGGGCATCAAATCAGACTTTTTTGATCACAGACTGCGATTCAATTTTACGTATTTTATAATGAACAATGATGATTATGCTTATCAGATAACAAACCAAACTACCGGAGCAGTATATTACGATCAGAGTGGAAGCTTGAAACGCCACGGCATTGAGACAGAACTGGTGGGTCATGTTCTGAGCAACATGGAAGTCCTGCTAGGTTATACCCATCTTAATGCAAAATATCAAGGAGTAAAGTCATATATGGATGGTTCCGAACCAATGGGAACGGCAAAGAATCTGGCCAACGGATGGGTCAACTATATGTTTAATCGAGATGCCTTAAGAGGCCTGTCAATTGGTTTCGGTATCTATTATGTCGGAAAGAGACCTGTAGATGACTACTCAAAATCTACAGCTGTTAACATTATCACCGGTGGAAGTGAAATTCAGAAAATAACTCCGGGAATTAAGCCGTTTGATCTCGCTGCCTACACAACAGCTAATCTTCAGATTGCATATACAAAGGGGCATTATACTATCCGTACAGTGATTAATAATCTCACCAATTCAAAGGGATTTAACGCTTATTATCCACAAGCATTCCTAACTCCATCAGATCCACGTAATTTCGGGGCCAGCCTTTCTTATGATTTCTGATACAAGAAAGAAAATAAAAAAGGAGCAGATTTCTGCTCCTTTTTATATAAGAACCTGACATGAAAAGAACTATTTAACTTCAATCTTTTTAACGCTTGAAATCTCAGGTTTCTTTGCCAGCTTTGGCAGTTCTATTGTAAGAACACCATTATCTACCTTTGCTGAAATTTTTTCTTTGTCTACATCCTCCGGAAGAGCATAGCTCTGCTGGTAATTACTGTAAGAAAACTCACGACGAAGATAATGCTGCTTCTTATCTTCCTCTTTATTCTCTAACTTACTTTCCAATTTGATGTTCAGATTACCATCTTCATCAACATTCATCTGAACGTCATCTTTCTTTAAGCCTGGAGCAGCAACTTCCATTGTATAGGCCGCAGAAGTTTCCTTCACATTGACAGCAGGGGCGGTACCATTCATACGAGGCATCCAATCCGTGTCAAAGAAATTGTCATCGAAAAAGTTAGACAACCAATTTGAATCATTGTTTCTACGAGCTAGTAACATAATTAATCCTCCAATTATTTATTTTGTTTATTATTACTTTTGTAAGTCCTCCAGGTTTCACCTTTCAAACTTCATAAACTAACTTACAATAAACAAGCCAAGCCGGTAGTATAAGACAAATTGTCTATTAATCAGACAGTTATGTCAGTAAAAATTAAAAAAATTAATTTTTACTGACATAACTGTCATTCCCTATCAATTTATTTCAGATGTTATCATATTTCGATTCCCCTTAAGTCCTGTAAGGAAAGCCTTTGCTGTTCCAAAACGAAGATACATGTCCAAACGAACAGGGATGTGGTTGACATCATCAGTTACAAAAAAATCTACAATACGTTTGTATCTCCCTTTATCCCTTTCCAAATAAGAAAGACGCAGGCATCTGTATTTTTTCCCATTATCTGCTTCGACATTAACCTTTCCATCATAACGTAACTGAGCCGGCACACGGTCATCTCCATCAACAATAGATAAATTAACAACAAAACCTTTCTTCCACTGATCAGGAACAAAGCTACGGGCACGCATAAAAATACTCAGCATATCATAGACACACTCCCCATAATTATGATGAGTCCACGTGGAATTTCCATCGCTATGCAGACGGTGCTGACGAACATTACAGTTACCCTCTGGATAACTGTAATAGACCTCGTCTACAGTATAACGCTTACCTTCATGAGCACCCTTA
>RRZU010402739.1_pt1 | contig 12983 bp, 9 predicted proteins | sample 2165561 | NCBI WGS metagenome assembly RRZU01 (sample SAMN10456909, study PRJNA506462) | wastewater metagenome | isolation source: wastewater sludge | place: USA: Moscow, Idaho
ACGAGACGCGCTGGCCCGCCCTGCGCCTGGCGCGCGAGGTGATGGCCGCGGGCGGGGCCGCAGGCGCGGTCTTCAACGCCGCCAAGGAACAGGCGCTGGACGATTTCATCGCCGGCCGCATCCGCTTTACCGAGATGGCGGCGGCGGTCGAGCATGCGCTTGAGCGCGCTGCCGGGCGGGACGGCTTTGGGCAAAGCCCGGCCGATCTGGCGGCGGTGCTGGAATGGGACGGATTCGCGCGGCAGGCCGCGGCGGCATGGCGGGGCGCGGCATGAACATGCTTGTAGAAAATCTGGGCGGGTTTCTGTGGACGGCGGCGGCCTTTGTGGTGGCGCTCTCGATCATCGTGGCCGTGCATGAATACGGCCATTACATCGTCGGCCGCTGGTCGGGGATCCGGGCCGAGGTGTTTTCGCTGGGCTTCGGTCCGCGTCTGTTTTCACGCCGCGACCGGCGCGGCACCTTGTGGCAGGTGGCGGCGATTCCGCTGGGTGGCTATGTGCGGTTTCTGGGCGACAGCAATGCCGCCAGCGCCGGTTCGGGTGCCGAGGTCGCGCCCGAACTGAGCCGTCAAAGCCTTGGCGGCGCGCCGCTCTGGGCGCGTTTTGCGACGGTCGCGGCGGGGCCGGTGTTCAATTTCGTGCTGTCGATTCTGGTCTTTGGTGGCATGGCGCTTTGGCAGGGCATGCCCGTGGCCGAGGTTCAGGTCGGCCGGCTGCATGCCACCCCGCCGGGCGTCGCGATGGAATTGCGGCCCGGCGATCAGGTGGTGGCGCTGGACGGACAGCCGATTGCCGGCTGGGCCGATCTGGGCCGCGTGGCAACCGATCTTGCGCCGCGCGAAAGCCATGACTGGACGGTGATGCGCGATGGCGCCCGGATCACGGTTCCGGGTCCCGATCCGATGCCGCCGCTGATCGCCGGGATCGCGCCGCGCAGCCCGGCGGCGGATGCGGGCCTGCAATCCGGCGATGTCATCCTGAGCGTCGATGGCAAGCCCGTGCGCCGCTTTGACGAGCTGCGCGAACATGTTGCCGGCGCGGCGGGGCGGCCGGTCCTGTTGTCGGTCTGGCGCGAGGGGGCGGGCACGGCCGATTATACGCTGGCCGCACGCGAACAGGATCTGCCGACGGCGACCGGCTATGAAAAGCGCTGGCTGATCGGCGTGACCGGCGGCGGCACCTATTTCGAGCCGGCGACGCGCGCCACCGGCCCGCTCGAGGCGCTGGGAATCGGCGCCGCGCGGACCTGGGACATCATCGCCTCGTCGGTTTCCGGGCTCTGGGCAATGATCACCGGCCAGATCGGCACCTGCAATCTGGGCGGCGCAATCTCGATCGCGGAAACCACGGGGCAGGCGGCCTCGGCGGGCGGACAGAACTTCATCTGGTGGATCGCGGTGCTCTCGGCGGCGATCGGCTTTCTCAATCTGTTGCCGGTGCCGGTGCTGGATGGCGGGCATCTGATGTTTTACGCCTATGAGGCGGTGACGCGGCGCCCGCCCTCGGCGCGGGTGGTCGATATCCTGTCGGCGCTGGGGATGGCGGCGGTGCTGTCATTGATGATCTTTGGCCTCACCAACGATATTTTCTGCCCCTGACAGGGCGTTGCCTTTTGACAGTCCCGCCCGCTTCGCGGTATCCATCTGGGCAAATCCGGCGGGATCAACCGCCAAGACACGCATTATTCGCGAGGGGCGGCGATGACGGACAGGAAACTCGGCAAGGGCGCGCTGGCGCTGATTTCGGCGTTGGCGGTGGCGGCGCCGGTGGGCATGCTTCCGAACGTGGCGGCCGCCTATGTCTTCAACAATGTGCGGATCGAGGGCAATCAGCGGATCGAACCGCAGACGATCCTGTCCTATCTGGACCTGCCGCGCGGTCAGGATGTGTCGGGCGGGGCGCTGAACGACGCGCTGCAACGGTTGCAGAATTCGGGCCTGTTCGAGACGGTCGAACTGGTCCCCTCGGCCGGGACGCTGGTCGTGCGCATTCGCGAATTCCCGACCATCAACGTCATCAGCTTCGAGGGCAACAAGAAGCTCAAGGACGAGAACCTCGCCGAGATCGTCAAATCCAAATCCCGCCGCGTCTATTCGCCCGCCCAGGCCGAGGCCGACGCCGCCGCCATCAGCCAGATCTATGCCTCGGACGGGCGGCTGGCGGCCCGGGTCGATCCGCGCATCATCCGCCGCAGCGACAACCGCGTCGATCTTGTCTTTGAAATTCTGGAAGGCGACGTCACCGAAATCGAGCGCATCGGCTTTGTCGGCAACCGCGCCTTTTCGGACAAGCGGCTGCGCAACGTGCTGCAAACCAAGCAGGCGGGCATCCTGCGCACCTTTATCAAGCGCGACACCTTTGCGCCCGAACGCCTGTCGGTCGATGAAAAGCTGTTGACCGATTTCTATCGTTCGCGGGGCTATGCCGATTTCCGGGTGCAGGCGGTGGCCCCCGAAGTGGCGCGTGAACGCGACGCCTTTTACATCACCTTCAACATCTATGAAGGGCCGCGCTATACCTTTGGCAAGGTCGACACGGTCAGCGAAGTGCCCGGCGTCGATGCCGCCGAATTCAACGCCCAGAACCGGGTGAAAAAGGGCGGCGTCTATAACCCGACCGAAATCGACACCTCCATCCGCCGGATGGAGGCGCTGGCGATCCGCAAGGGCCTGAACTTCGTCAATATCGAGCCGCGCATCACCCGCAACGAGCGCAACCAGACGCTGGACCTGACCTTTGCGCTGACGCGCGGACAGCGCGTCTTTGTCGAGCGCATCGACATCGAGGGCAACACCACCACCCTCGACGAGGTGATCCGCCGTCAGTTTTCGACCGTCGAAGGCGACCCCTTCAACCCGCGTGAAATCCGCAACTCGGCGGAACGCCTGCGCGCGCTTGGCTATTTCGCCGATGTGCAGGCCGAAAGCCGCCAGGGTTCGTCGCCCGAACAGGTCATCGTCGACGTCAACGTCGAGGAACAGCCGACCGGCAGCCTGAGCTTTGGCGCAAGCTATGGCGTCGCGACCGGGGTCGGCTTTAACGTCGGACTGTCGGAAAAGAACTTCCTTGGCCGTGGTCAGCAGCTTGACCTGTCCTTCGCCACCGGCTCGGGCACCCAGTCGTCGGGCCTGACCTTTGTCGAGCCCTATTTCCTGGGCCGCAACCTCAAGGCGCGGGCACAGGTCTGGTACAACACCACCGACCGGCTGAATTCCGAATATAACACCCGCACCGTCGGCCTGTTGACCGGGATCGAATTCCCGGTCTCGGAAAACGGCCGGCTTGAGCTGCGCTACAAGCTCAGCAAGGATACGCTTTACGGCGTCGAAGAGGATCACATCGATCCCGATACCGGCGAAGAGGTCGGGTCCTCGCCGATTCTCTTCAACGAACAGGGCGGCTATTTCACCTCGGCCCTTGGCTATACCTATAGCTATGACAGCCGCACCGCCGGTCTGGACCCGCTGACCAGCTATCGGTTGCGCTTCAGCCAGGATTTTGCCGGGGTCGGCGGCGATGTGAAATCGATCACCACCACGCTTTACACCGGCATCGAAAGCCGTGCCTGGCGCCCCAGCGTGACCATGCTGGCTGAATTCGAGGCGGGCGCCGTGCATATGCTGGGCAATGATACCAGCCGCCTGCTGGACCGCTTTACCGGCAATGGCAAGATTCGCGGCTTTGAGCCCAACGGCTATGGTCCCCGCGACCTGCTGGCGCCGAACGAAGACGTGCTGGCGGGCAACTATTTCTGGGCGCTGCGGACGGAATTGCAGTTCCCGCTGGGCCTGCCCGAGGAATATGGCATCACCGGCGGTCTTTTCGCCGATGCCGGCTCGGTCTGGGGGCTGGACAATACCGTTGGCGCATTCGGAAACGAAGTCGATGACAGCATGAAGGTCCGGGCCTCGATCGGGGCCTCGGTGTTCTGGACGACGCCGATCGGGCCGCTGCGCTTCAACTTCTCGCATGCGCTGAAGAAAGAAGATTACGACGACGTTCAGAACTTTGACCTGACCATCTCGACCAAGTTCTGATGCAGAGCTGGCCGGGCATCGCAGGACTTGCGCTGGCGGCGGGGCTTTGGGCCGCGCCGCTTTCCGCACAGGTGCCCGGCGCCCCCCCGGCGACGCCCGAACCCGGGCCGCCCGCCGCCATCGGCACGACCGTCATCGAGGCCCCGGCCGCATCCCGCAGCCCGGATCTTGTGCTGCCGGTGATGACGCTGGATCAGGACGCGCTTTACCGGGGATCCGCCTGGGGGCTGCGCGTTCAGGCCGATCTGGAACGGCGCGGCCGCCAGATCGCCGATGAAAACGACCGTCTCGCGGAAGAGTTTTCGACCGAAGAACAAGAGCTGACCAAGCTGCGCCAGACCCTGCCGGCCGAGGAATTCCGCAAGCGCGCCGATGAATTCGACAAGCGTGTGGTCGAGGTCCGGCGCGAGCGCGAGGCCGCGCTGGTCGAATTGCAGACCAAGGCCGAGGAAGAACGCACGGCCTTTTTCCGCGCCGCGCTGCCGTCCCTGACGGCGCTGATGCGGGAACGTGGTGCGCTGGCGATTCTGGATCAGCGGGCGATCTTTGTCGCCGCCGACAGCATCGACGCAACCGACGAATTGATCGCCCGGATCGATGCCGAGATCGGCGCCGGCCCGCAAGCGCCGCCCGGAACGGATTCTGCGACCGATGGTGGCGGTCAGGGCGCGCCAAACCCGGCGAATGCGCCGGCGGATCAGGGCGCGGCGAGCCCCGCCGAGCAGGCCCCCGTTCCGGCACCGCCGGCACAGGGGCAATAGCGCCCGCGCATCCCGAAAAGGACCGCGCCTAGCTCAGGCGGCGATCCAGATCGCCGAGCCGGCGGGTCAGCAGGTCAAAGAACCCCTTGGCGTCGATATCGCGGATGAAATTCGTGTTCGCCGGACGGCCGCTGACGCGCCACCAGTCGGCGACGGTCATGCCCAGCGTATATTCGCCCTTGGTCTCGATCTCGACATTGATGTGACGACCGGCGAAAAGCCCGGGCTCGATGAGCCAGGCAATGGTGCAGGGGTCATGCAGGGGGGCGCCCTCGCTGCCATATTTCTCGCGGTCGTAGCGTTCGAAGAAATCGGTCCAGCTGGCGACGGCCTGACCGATGCGGCCCATGGCGCGCATGCCCTCGACCCAGGATCGGCTGGTCAGCGCCTTGTGGGTCACGTCGAGCGGCATCATGGTCACGGGCGCGCCGCTGGCCAGAACGATCCGGGCGGCCTCGGGGTCGACATAGATGTTGAATTCGGCCGCGGGGGTGATGTTGCCGACCTCGAAATAGGCCCCGCCCATCAGCACGATTTCCTGCACGCGCGCAACGATGTCGGGCGCGCGCTGAAAGGCGGTGGCGATATTGGTCAGCGGGCCGATCGGTACCAGCGTCACGGTCCCGGCCGGTTCGCGCCGCAAGGTCTCGATCAGGAAATCGACGGCATGGCCGGGAGCCAGTGGCATCACCGGCTCGGGCAGGGTGACACCGTCGAGCCCGGTCTTGCCATGGACATGTTCGGCCGTGACCAGCGGCCGGGACAGCGGCGCGTCGCATCCCGCATGAACGGGCAGATCGGCACGGCCCGCCAGCTCGCAGATGGCGCGGGCATTCCGTTCGGTATGGGCCAGCGGCACGTTGCCGGCCACCACGCTGAGGCCAAGCACCTCAAGCTCGGGACTGGCCAGCGCCAGAAGGATGGCGACGGCATCGTCCTGTCCGGGATCGGTGTCGATGATGATCTTGCGCGACATGCTTATCTCCTGCGCGGGGTCATGCGCATCCGACAGGGAATCCGGTCTGTGCACAAGATGCAAGCCGCTATTGGGCCAGCGGTTGCAGATGGGTGATGCCGGTGGCGGCGGCACGCGCCAATTCGGGGTCAAGCGACATGCCGACATATTCGCCGCGCCGCCACAATTCGGCCATGTCGTCGTAATGGCGCGACAGCGGATGCCCCGATTGCCCGGTCGCGATCACGAAGACCGAGCTGTCGGGATCGGCCAGATCATAGACCCCGCGATAGGCCGCGCCGCTGACATTCAGCCAGGGATTGCGACCAAAGCCCAGATAGCCGGCCGTCGCCACCGTCGAGGCCCCCCCCGAGGTCGATTGCAGCAGGTTCACGATATAGGACATGCCGCGCATATCCCCCAGCGCCGGATGCAGCTGTCGGGCATAATGCAGATCGCCCCAGCGCCAGCTGGCCAGATCGGGGCCAAAGCGGCTGGACAGGTCCAGAAGCGCGCGGTCCAGCGCCTGACGCGCGATCTGGGTACAGGTTTCCACCGGGGCGGACTGGCGGATGTCGCACCAGGCCGAGGCACCGCCGGTATTGCGATAGACGCGTTCGATGAAGCTGGGGAAAAGCTCGGTCAGGTCATCGGTCAGCGGCCCCAGATCGTCCTGGGCCAGACGGGTCTGAAGGGCGCGCATCCAGGCCGCATAGATCAGCGGCTCGGGCATGTGCTCGTTCATCGCGCCGTCCCAATTGGCCAGCAGCGCCAGCGCGTCCTGACGCATCCGCTCGGGCGTGCCCAGTGCCGCAGGCTCGTCCGTATACCAAAGATCGGCACCGACCAGCGGCAACAGGGCGCGGGCGGCGGGGCTGACGATATCGTTCTGGGCGGCGATGAAACTGTCGCGGGAATGCACCTCGCGCGAATTGATCAGATAGCGCAGGCGGTCCAGCCGGTAACGGTCGCCGCCGTCAAAGCCCAGCCCGGGCTGTGACGGGCTTTGCACGCCGTTGCTGGCCACGACGCCATGCGTCGGGGCCAGATCGGCGGTATCGGCGGCGACGGATTTGACCCCCTGCCAGCGGTTCGCCGGCAGCCAGCCGGGCGCAGGCATCCGGCCCAGCGTCTGATGCGCGGGATCGCGCTGCGGTACGGCGCCGGCCAGAACCTGCCCGACCCCCTGATCGTCGGCCAGAGTGACGATCAGCGCCGGCGCGACCAGATCGCCCAGCGATTGCGCCGCCGCGCGGCGGTCCTGCGCCCGCATCAGGCCGATCAGCGCCGACATGCTGCGGTCATCGCCCCGCCCGCCGGTCCAGGACAGCGCCGCGACATGACCACCGGGCAGGATATTCGCCAGCCCCAGATGAAAGGCGGGAATGATCGGGCCGTTTTCGGTTTCGCGCAGGGTGATCTGGCGATCCTCGGCGCCGCGCACATGCAGCGTTTCCCGGCTGGTGGCGAATTCGGTCCAGCCCGAGGCGCCGCGATAGCGGCCGGCATCGCCGGGCTGCACCTCTTCGATATAAAGGTCCTGATCGTCGATCTGTGCCGGGGTGACACCCCATGCCAGACGCGTATTGCGCCCCGACAGGATCGCGGGAATGCCGGGAATGGTGCCGCCGATCACCCCGCCCGAGGCAAGCTCGATCCGCGCCAGATACCAAAGCCCCGGCGCGGTCAGCGCGAATTGCGGATCATTGGCCAGAAGCGCGCCCGCCGCCGCCGTCCGTTCCGAGGCGGCCGCGAAACCATTGGCCGACGCGCCTAGCGACGGCGACAGATACCCCGCCAGCGTCGTCGTCCAGTCCGGTCGCGGCACCGCACGCTCCGAAGGGGCGACGGGTGCGCCGGGAAACAGCTCGGCATAGGCGGGCATCGCCGGTTCGCCCGGGGCCGCGACCACATCCTGACCGCGCGCCGGATCGGCCAGCGACAGCCTTGCCCGCAGCACCTCACGCCGCATCTGCACCGTAGACGATGCCGCCAGCAATTTCAGGATCGCCAGCGAATCCGCCGGCTCCCAATAGGGGATCTCGTCGGGGTAAAGGAAAAACTCCGGCGCACCACGGCCGCGCGCGCCCAGATTGACCTGTTCGACCCAGGCGTTGACGCCATCGGCATAGGCGCGCAGGGCCTCGGCCGTGGCCGGATCCTGTGCCTCGACCGAGGCGCGGGCATTGCGGTAAAGCCCAAGCCGGCGGGCCAGATCGTCGGCGGGCAGCGCGCCGGGGCCATAGATTTCGGCCAGCCGGCCCTGAGCCGCGCGGCGCAGCACCGTCATCTGGAACAGCCGGTCCTGCGCATGGGCCAGTCCCAGCGCGAAAAACACGTCGCGGTCATTGGCGCCAAAGATATGGGGCACATCCTCGGTCGTGCGCACGATCTCGACCGGGGCGGCGATGCCGCCGATACGAAAGCTGGCATCGTAATCGGGCAATGAGCGGATGGCAAAATACCAGGCCAGCGCGATCAATGCGACCGAAACCAGGATCAGCGCGACCGTCAGACGCACAAGCCAGCGGAAAATTGTCACCATGACTTAGGGCGCCGTCCCGATGCTTGAGCGCAGAGGCGGTTGACCCCTGCGGCAGGTGATGAAATTCATTGGCGTGATAGGGCAGGGCGCGGACGGGATCAACGCGCCTTTCTGAATTGAGGAGAGATTGTGATGGCGCGCGTGGCATTTCTGGGACTTGGGGTGATGGGCTTTCCGATGGCGGGACATCTGGCCGCCGCGGGCCACGAGGTCACCGTCTGGAACCGCACCGCCGCCAAGGCCGCGACATGGGCGCAAAAGCATGGCGGCCGCGCCGCCGCCACCGCCCGCGAGGCCGCCCAGGGGGCCGAATTCGTCATGTGCTGCGTCGGCAATGACGACGATCTGCGCTCGGTCTGTCTTGGCCCGGACGGCGCGTTTGCCGGTATGGAAAAGGGCGCGGTCTTTGTCGATCACACCACGGTTTCGGCCGCCGTGACGCGCGAGCTGGCCTCCATCGCCGGCGATTCCGGTTTCGGTTTCGTCGATGCGCCCGTCTCGGGCGGGCAGGCGGGGGCCGAGAACGGCCAGCTTTCGGTCATGTGCGGAGGCGCGCCCGGCGATTATGCCCGCGCCGAGCCGGTGATCGCCGCCTATGCCAAGATCTGTCGCCTGATGGGCCCGTCCGGGGCCGGACAGCTGACCAAGATGTGCAACCAGATCGCCATTGCCGGTCTGGTTCAGGGCCTGTCGGAATCCCTGCATTTCGCCGAAAAGGCCGGCCTTTCCATCCCCGAGGTGGTCGAGGTGATCAGTCAGGGCGCCGCCGGCAGCTGGCAGATGCAGAACCGCTATCCGACCATGGCCGAGAACCGCTTTGATTTTGGCTTTGCGGTCGATTGGATGCGCAAGGATCTTGGCATCTGTCTGGCAGCCGCGAATGAAAACGGCGCCAGCCTGCCGGTCACGGCGCTGGTCGATCAGTTCTATAAAGATGTTCAAGGCATGGGCGGCGGGCGCTGGGACACCTCATCGCTGATCGCGCGGCTTCGGCGCTAAGCGCGCTTGCCAAGGCCGGGCCGGCGCGCTATCAGCCGGCCGGGGGGCGGTTAGCTCAGTTGGTAGAGCGTCTCGTTTACACCGAGAATGTCGGGGGTTCGAGTCCCTCACCGCCCACCATTTTCATCCAAGAAATACAATAAAATTAAATAGTTGCTTCAAGGGTGGGCTAGGCGTTGTGCCAGTTTTTCCACCGCTCGGAATCGTTGCATTTCTTTGCCTACACGGTAACGCTGTATCCTCCAATCACTCAGGATTTCTACAATGCATGACGTTTTTTCGGCTCGTGTTCAGTATAACGACTTCAAGGGGAGTGTCGCGGCGGATCAAGCCGACGAGATTGCTCTTCTGAAATATCTACAGGAGGAAGGGCTGGCCCAAGAGGACGAGATAGTTATCGGTGTCCGCGTGGTGTTCAACGGGAAGCAGGGACAGGAAGTTCCGAAACCCGGGATCGTCGCTTATCTTGTTGCGATGGGATGGGACCAAGTCAGCCCGAAGAAGGTTCGCGCCGTCGATATTGATATGACCACAGCCAAGCTATTTTCATTCTATAAACGCTTCGATCTTGTGATGACGTATAGGGGGGCTGATATGGATGGTGTCGAGGTGGATGGGCCGCATTACGGCTGACCGCCAGAGGCTCCTAATAGGCGGATGGACTCGCATAGCGGGCTACACATGCTTGAAAAACCTAAGCGGCCACTAGGCGGGCCGCTCCGCGCCTTATGTGATGACCTGTGGTACTTTGCAGGGAAAGGTTCTGCACCGGCTTGAAATTCAGCTTCCACCAATCCGCTACGCAGATCGAGGGCAAAGCGCTGCGAGTGTGCAGCTACTCTATATGAGGGGAATACCTCATCCCCTTCCTTACGCAGCAAGGGAATGTTGTATAATAGATTAGTAAGGCAGAGGGTAAGGTAAAAACCCTCACTTCGTATCCGCTTACCACCAAACCTCCTCTGGGGAGGTTATGAAATCTGCTTGCCGATGCCGCACGAATATGCTGGACGCGATCTTGTGGAAGCGGAGCAAGATACGCCGGGTTCACATACCCCACCTTGCGGCGGGTGGCGTTGAAAGCTGAGGGCAGGCCTTTTTGCTGGTCACTCCAGTTCGGGCCGGCGAGATGCCATCCTGCTGCGCGCAATGGTCCTTGCCGCCCCGTCCAAGGCCCGTTAATCGCGCGGATATGGAAAAGGCCGATATTGTCATTCTGGGTGCGGGCGCTGCCGGGCTGTTTTGCGCGGGATCGATCATGCAGGCGGGTGGGGCCGGGCGCGTTCTGGTTCTGGATCACGCCCGCAAGCCTGGCGAAAAGATCCGCATCTCGGGCGGGGGGCGGTGCAATTTTACCAATCTCGCCACCGCGCCGGATCGGTTCCTGTCGCATAATCCGCGCTTTTGCGCCTCGGCACTGGCGGGGTTTCGCGCGGCCGATTTCGTAGCCATGGTTGATCGGGCCGGAATCGCCTGGCATGAAAAAACCTTGGGGCAGCTGTTCTGTGATGGCTCGGCCCAACAAATCATCGATATGCTCTTGAGCCGGATGGACGGTGCCGAATTGCGGCTGGAAACCTCGGTCGACGGGGTTGTGCGCGGGGATTCGGGGTTTGTCGTCGCTACCTCGTCCGGGCCGGTTCAGGCACGGCAGGTCGTGGTCGCGACCGGTGGCAAGTCGATCCCCAAAATGGGCGCGACCGGCATCGGTTATGACATCGCTGCAAGCTTTGGTCTGCCCGTGATCGTGCCGCGTGCGGGGCTGGTGCCGCTGACCTTTGCAGAACAGGAACTGGATCGTTGCCGCCCGCTTGCCGGCGTCTCTGTCGAGGCCGAGGTCAGTCACGTCCATGGGAAACGCCGCACCCGCTTTCGCGACGGTCTGTTGTTCACCCATCGCGGCATTTCAGGGCCGGCCATCCTGCAAATTTCGAGCTTCTGGAAGCCGGGCGAGGAAATCACCATCGACATGGCCCCCGATGTAGACATTGCGCAGGCCCTGCGCGATCAACGCGGACAGGCGGGCCGGATCGCCCCGGCAACGGCGCTTGGACGCTGGTTACCGGGACGGCTTGCCGAGGCAGTGGCGGCCGATTGCGGCCTGACCGGTGCCAGACTTGCGGATCAGGGGAACGCCGCGCTGCTGACTTTGGGGCAGCGTGTCAATCGCTGGACATTGCGGCCGGTCGGATCCGAGGGCTGGCGCACCGCCGAAGTCACCATCGGCGGCGTCGACACCACGGCGCTTGATTCGCGCAGCATGGCGGCGCGAAGTGTACCGGGGCTGTATTTCATCGGCGAAGCCGTCGATGTGACGGGCTGGCTTGGCGGCTATAATTTCCAATGGGCCTGGGCCTCGGCCCATGCCGCGGCCCGGGCGATAATGTCATCCGCCAAAGCCTGATCGCCCGGTAGTTCGCGTTCAGCCCATGACCGGGTCGGATTTCGCCAGTTCGTCGAACCGCATCAGCGATGCGACCAAAGCCGGCATCTGGTCCAGATAGACCATGTTCGGCCCGTCCGAGGGGGCGTTATCGGGATCCTGATGGGTTTCGATAAAGACGCCTGCGACCCCGATGGAGGCCGCCGCACGCGCCATGACCGGGGCAAATTCGCGCTGTCCGCCAGATGAGCCGCCCTGACCGCCGGGCTGCTGCACCGAATGGGTCGCATCCATAATGATCGGCCAGCCAGTACGGGCCATGATCGGCAGGCTGCGCATGTCCGCCACCAGCGTGTTATAGCCGAAGCTTGCCCCCCGCTCGGTCAGAAGAATGCGGTCATTGCCGGTCGATGCGACCTTGTCGGCAACATTGGACATGTCCCAGGGGGCCAGAAACTGGCCCTTCTTGATATTGACGACCGCGCCTGTTTCACCGGCGGCCAATAAAAGATCGGTCTGGCGCGACAGGAAAGCCGGGATCTGGATGATATCGACCACCGCACCGGCGGCGCGGGCCTGATCGATATCATGGATATCGGTCAGAACCGGACATCCGAAGCGGTTGTGCACCTCTTCCAGCATGCGCAGCCCCTCTTCCATGCCGATGCCGCGCCGACCTTTCAGCGAGGTTCGGTTTGCCTTGTCGTAGCTTGCCTTGAACACATAGCCCGCGCCCGCGGCCTGACAGGCCCCGAGCATGGTTTCGGCAATCATCAGCGCGTGATCCAGCGTTTCCAGCTGACAGGGGCCGGCAATAACCGTCAGCGGCAGGTCATTGCCGAAGGTGACATTTCCGGCTTGCACATGTTTCATGAAGATACCTGTTCGCGAAGGATCGAGGCGGTCAAAGACAGCATCAGGTAAATACCCGAAAAGATCAGAAACGCCACGATCGTGTTCTGGATGGCCTTGGGATAGGTCGCCTCGTCCGGGGCCACGGGGGCCACCGACAGCGACAGATAGCGAACCTGCTTGTTCGCCTCGATCCGCGCGACTTCCATCTGCGCGGCGGCGGCGGCCAGCAGTTCCTGTCGGGTCAGCAGGTCGGATTCCGCGATCCGGATTTCCCCCGAGATCGCGGCAAGCGAGCCGCGCGCCTCATTGCCTTCGGTCAACTGGCTGCGGGTCTGGGCCAGCATCTCTTGCAGGCGGCCGATATCGCCCTTGACCCCGGCAACGCGGCTTTGGTTCGGACGGGTATTGGCCTCAAGCTGGCCAAGTTCCAGACGCTTTTCAGATAG
>RRZU010490172.1_pt1 | contig 12983 bp, 11 predicted proteins | sample 2165561 | NCBI WGS metagenome assembly RRZU01 (sample SAMN10456909, study PRJNA506462) | wastewater metagenome | isolation source: wastewater sludge | place: USA: Moscow, Idaho
CTGGAACTCGAGGAGGTCGAGTTCGAGCTCGGCGATGCGCTCGAAAACACGCTGACGATGTTCGCCCAGCCCGCCGAGAAGAAGGGGCTGGAGCTGCTCGCCGACCTGCCACCCGAGACCCGCCGCAGCGTGTGCGGCGACCCCTTCCGCCTGCGCCAGGTGGTGGGCAACCTGCTCAACAACGCGATCAAATTCACCGATCGCGGCGAAGTCGTGGTGCGCACCCGCCTGCTCGGCGAGGACGAGACCCATTGCCGGCTGTGCATCAGCGTCGAGGACACCGGCATCGGCATCCCCGCGCAGGCGCAGGAGAAGATTTTCGAGCAGTTCTCCCAGCTCGACGGCTCGACCACCCGCCAATACGGTGGCACAGGCCTCGGCCTGGCGATCTGCCGCCGCCTCGTGGGCCTGATGGGCGGCGTGATCGGCTTGGACAGCGAAGCTGGAGAGGGCGCGCACTTCCATATCGAACTGCGCCTGCGAAAGGGTACCCACCCGCCCGAGGCGCTGCATTGCGACGTCGCCCTCGCCGGGGTGCGCACGCTGGTGGTGGATGACAATGCCACCAACCGAGAGATCCTCGAACGCCAGCTGGCGGGCTGGGGCATGGTGGTCGAATGCGCCGCCGACGCCTAGCGCTACAGCAACCGGCAGATCGGCGCGATGGCGGTCGATCCAAAAGTCTTGCTTGGGGTGGCCATAAGCGATAAAGAGGATGTCGGGTTGGGTAGCCCGCAGCCAAGGGGCGACTTTCGCCCACCCCATTTCATCAGGGCTGCCGTCGTAGGCGCCCGCCACAAGCAGACCTGGGTACAACTCGCGCAGCCGCTCGGCTGTACGCAGCGCAACCCCCGGCGCCGCCCCCAAGAAGAAGACCCGCCACTGGCGTTGTGCCGCCCGTTCTGCAATGCGATAGATCCCGTCCGACCCGGTTACCCGCTCGGGCATCGCCTCACCCAGGAGGCTGGCGGCCCACAACACGCCCACGCCGTCCGGCGCCCGTATGTCAGCACGCCGCAGCACGCCGGCAAACGCTGCATCGCTGCGCGCATCGACGATAAACTCGGGGTTGACGGTGCAGACCTGCCGGCAGATTTGGCTCGCAGGGTGCGCGCGATGCTGAACGACCCACCAGTCGATCTGATCGAGCAAGCCTTCAAAGTCGACCCGATCAACGTTCACACCCAGGATGTTAACGCTGTTATTGCGGTCCCCTGCCATACCCCTACCCAACCAGCCTCATCCTGGACGCTGCTGAGCGGCCTTGAGCAGACCGGCCAACGTCTCGCGTGCCGCCTTTTGCCATGAGAAGCGGGCCACATTCGCACGGCCGGCCACTATCAACTGCTGTCGCAGCGCTTCGTCGCTGCTCAGGCGGAGCATTGCCTCGGCAATGGCGTCGACGTCGGTCGGATCGACCAAGATGGCAGCATCGCCGGCAATTTCAGGCAGCGATGAGTTGTTTGCAGTCATGACAGGAACTCCGGCAGCTTGTGCTTCGAGGATGGGTAGCCCAAATCCCTCGTATAGTGAAACAAAGCAAAATAATTGCGCACCATTCAGCAGTGGAGGTAGCTGCGATTCCGGCACATAACCTAGTAAGTGAATCCTGTCCGGCAGCCCTAATGCCTCGATAGCCGCCACCACTTCGCCACTCAGCCAACCCCTGCCGCCGGCAATGACCAGGTCCCAGGGGACGGAGTGCGACTTTACCAACTGGGCATAGGCCTGAGCCAGGCGTACCAGGTTTTTGCGCGGCTGGATCGTGCCGACAAAAAGTGCATACGAACCTGGCAGGTGCATCCCCAGCTGGGACGCACCTGCGTCCACATCTGTGGCTGGAACCGTTGCCTCATAAATCACGTCGATCTTGCGCCGATCTATGGCGTAGGCGACCTGCAGATCGTCCGCCGTGGCCTGGCTGATGGCTATCACGCGCGCTGCCACCCGTGCGCTCCAGCGGGTACTCCATTCTAAATACTGGCGCTGGCGCCACGTGTGGGCACGAGGAAAGTGAAGATAGCCTAGATCGTGGATTGTGACAACTGAAGGAGGCAGGCGGCGGGAGGGCCAAACAAACGGGATCACATGGGCAGGAACAAAGAGGACGCCCGGTGGGCGCCGGAGAATCTCAGCGGCAAGTGTGCGGTGTGTCCAAAGCCGGCGACCAGGAAGAACTGCGAGTTCAACATTGTCGACCGGGGATCCGGGGGTACGCGCGACAAAAGGCGAGACACTCGGTGCGGTATCGCTGTAGAGCCGCCAAGCATAATCGCCGGCTTCAGGAAGCTGAAGCATATGCTTGACGATCTCGAGGGCATACCGTTCGGTGCCGGTGCGGTGAGCGCGCAAGGCACGCGAAACGTCTACGCCGATAAGCATGTTTACAGTGCCGTTGCCGTCCCGTTCTAGGCTTTTCTGAAACCGTTATAGCATGTATACTAGTCTTGTGGTAGTGAATCGTCAACTCGCCGTCCGATTAGAGCAGCATGCCAACCGTTCCAAGTCTTTTCGGTGCTAGTTTGTGGATATTTGGGCTGGCAGGAGTCTTGGCAACGTTCAGCTATACCTCCTGGTATCGCAGCCTGCGCGGCTGGCGCTGGAACCTTGTTGTGACGCTGCCTCGCTTTCTGTCTCCATTCTGTATAAGTTTAACCCTGTTCTGCACCGGGATGGCGCTTGGCGCCGTCACCAATGTGACCCCATCTTGGTGGCAACTTGCAGCCTGGAGTATTTTGGCCGTCGTCTTCGTCGTCTTCGCAGCCCGCACCACGCTGGCCGGAAGACGGAATGGCTGGGACACTCCGATTGAGGAAATCAAACAGCCATGAGTACAGATGATCCTTTGAAGAATTGGCAGCTTGAGGACCGCAAACAGCCGGATCCTGAGCAGTGGAAGTTAGAAGATTCCGATCAAGACCTGAGCAAGCATCTGCAGCTCCAAGAAGGCGAAACGAGCCCCTATTGGCAGCCTGTAGAGTATGAGCGCGCGCCACAAGGGCGCCGAAATTGGGTGCTGCCCTCGGTGTTGATTGTTGCCCTGCTTGCCGTGCTCGGCTACGTGGGTTGGATTGCCCTTAACCAGTTTGGCGGTGGGCTTGGCGCACTTACCGGCGTTGCCGCCACCGCTCCCACTGAGACGACGACACCCGACGCAGCGGCTGCTGCCGCCGCTGCATCGCCAACGGCGGCGCCGGCGACCCCCACTTCGGAACCGACCGCAACGGCCGCTCCAGCAGAAACACCCACGCCGACGATTGAGCCAACGCCCGCGATTGCCATGGGTGAACTCATTAGCGGCACGGTCAATGCCGTCCAGGGTGTCAATGCGCGGCGTGAGCCAGACGGCGAGGTCATTCGTACCCTGAACGAAAATGAAGGTGTCGTCGTCACCCGCCAGGATGGAGATTGGCTGCAGGTGATCTTGTCTGATGGCACGACGGTTGCCTGGGTGTCATCAGAGTTTGTCAATCGCAATCCGCAGCTGGTGCCGCTGGAGCAGCTTGCTGCCATCTTCACTGCTGCCGGACTGCCCGCGCCTACCCCCGTGGCTGCACAGCCTACCGACGCAGGCGTCACCGCTACGCTGGACTTGACAGGTACTACGCCGTTGTCTTCCACTGAGGGTTTGACCCCAGCCCTGACACTGGCGGGAGCCGCCCCGCTGCTGACGCCAAATGGCGTAGTCCCGACTGTGCCGTTCACCAATGCTCTGCCCGCAGTTGGCCCGGCACTGACCGTGTCCGACACCACGGGAGTAAATGCCCGCTCGGCGCCAGGCACGGATGGAACCATCATTCTCGTGGTGCCCAATGGGGCTGTGCTCCCGGTCGTGGGACGCAATGCAGCAGGCGACTGGCTGCAGGTGCGGCTGCCCGATGGCCAGGACGGCTGGATGTTTGGCGAGGCGGTCATCGCCTCACCTGACGCCACGAGTGCGCCTGTCGCCGCTGGTTCTGCAGCCGGTGCAGCCACTGGCACATTGACAGAGACGGTGGGCATTACGGATACTGCCCCGGCCACGTCGACCGAGGCTGCAGCACCGCCGCTGGCAGGCGCGCCCACCGGCGCAACCGCCACGGTTGCGAACCCTCTGGGCGCGAATCTGCGCGGCGCTCCCAGCCGTGATCTGGAGCCTGTATACTCTGCTGCTTCGGGCGAGAGCTTTGCCGTGGTCGGCCGCAACGGTGCGGGCGATTGGGTCCAGGTCGTGCTGCCCGACGGCTCGGCTGCCTGGATCTTGGCGACGCTCGTAGAGGTGAGTGTCGGCCTAGATACGCTGCCGGTTACGCAGCCTTAGTACCATGACAGATTCGCGCGGGCGGGCATGGGCCTGGTCGTTTAGCCTGGTGTTCGGGGGCGTCGTGCTCCTGCTCTTCAACTTCGGCTGGCTCGACGCCTACGCACCGTGGCCGCAGGCTGTGCTCGCCAGTGCTTGCGCTGCAGCCGCGGCCGTGTTTTTCGTTGGTTATGCACGCAACCACCAGGAGTGGTGGCGGCTGCTGCCCGCCTGGACGTTGACATCGTTGGCGGCAATGGTCGTATCCGGTACGTTCGCCAAAGTCGACCGTCCCTTGATCGCAGCCCAGCTTTTTGGGGGGCTGGCGCTTGCCTTCGGGAGCATTTATCTTGCAGCCCGCACCGAGCGTTGGTGGGCGGTCCTTCCGGGCGGCTTTATGTTGGTTTTGGCAGTCGTAGTAGGCGCAAGCACCTGGGTAACCACGACTGAAATTTTGGCGGCTCTACTCTTTGTGGGCCTGGGGCTGGTCTTCTTCTTGCTCTATTTTCTAGATCAGAAGCGGCGCCAATGGTGGGCGTTGATCCCAGGCAGCGTACTGCTGGTGTTCGGCATACTGGCACTGTCAACTGGAGGTGCCGCCGAATCAGAATCGCAGGCGGGTTTGCTGCGCTGGTGGCCATTAATTTTGATCCTGGCCGGTCTTCTGGTTGGCCTGCGGCCGCGTCGCAAGCCGGTACCTGAGGATAAGCTGATAATCAACAGCGCTCCGTCGATGAAGACGACCCAGAAAAATGCCGGCAGTGGCGGCTCTGCCCGGTCCGGGTTGCAACCCCCGCCTCGCGCCTCATTGGGCGAATACACGCAGCCGGCGCCGGGCGCGTCGGTCGAGATCTTGCCGGACAACGATTAAAGGAAGGTAGGCAAGTGACTATGTCCGCTGGTGCATCAGCTGCTAATACGGCCGCCCCACTGACAATTTCTCTCGTCCAGATGGACTGCCGGCTGGGCGAACCAGAATACAACTTTGAGCGTGCTGCTACGCACGTGGCTGAGGCCGCACGCCGTGGCAGTGCCTTAGTGCTGCTGCCTGAACTGTGGAGCACAGCCTACGCGCTCGACCGCGCACCCGAGTTGGCAAGCTCTCTGGCGAATACACCTGAGGATGGCGGCTGGTTCGGCCGCTTTGCTGCGCTGGCCCGCGATAACAGGGTGTGGCTGGCGGGCTCGCTGCTCGAGGCACGGGCGGGGCACTTCTTTAACTGCCTTGCGCTGTATGGGCCAGACGGCTGCCTGCACGCCGTCTATCGCAAGGCACACCTGTTCCGGCTCATGGCCGAAGAACAGTACCTGGCTCCGGGGGAAGAAGCCGTCGTCGCCGACACTCCTTGGGGCAAGACTGGTCTTGCTATCTGCTACGACCTGCGTTTCCCCGAACTGTTCCGCCGCTATGCATTGGCCGGTGCACGGCTGCTGCTGCTGCCGGCCGAATGGCCGCACCCGCGCCGCACCCATTGGCGTACCCTGCTGCGTGCGCGCGCGATCGAGAACCAGTGCTTTGTGGCAGCCTGCAATCGCATCGGTACGACCGGCAGCAACACCTTCTTTGGCGCTTCTGCACTCATCGACCCGTGGGGTGAAACCCTGATCGAGGCCGGCGAGGCCGAGATGGTGCTCACTGCGGCGATCGACCTGGCCCAAGTTGATGCCGTCCGCCAACGCATACCGATTTTCGCCGATCGCCGGCCGGAACTGTATTGACTTGACTAAGCACAGTTTGAATGCTCGCGACGCGGTGTTTGCCGCCGTGTGTGGCGCCGTGGCACTCGCACTTTACGTCCGCACGCTTATCCCTTTCCTGTTGCCGCTTGACAGTGGTGAGTTCCAGGTGTTGGTCCACCAACTGGGTCTGGCGCATACGACCGGCTATTCCACCTACCTTCTGCTGGGGCACTTATTTGAGCGCAGTATACCCTGGGGTGATGCCGCCTATCGCACAAACTTGTTCTCAGCGGTAATGGGGGCAGTCACGATTTCAGGCGTGTACCTGGCCGGTGTGCTCCTTGGTGGGCGCCGCATGGCTGCAGTCGTCGGGGCACTCTGTTGCGCGGCGGGCTTTACGTTCTGGTCGCAGGCAACCATTGCTGAGGTATACACCACGGGCGCTGCTTTCACCGCCGCCGCGCTAGTCTTTGTGTTGCTATGGTACCGGGGTCAGAAACGCTGGCCGATTTTTGCCGCCGGTGTCTTAGGGGGCGTAGGACTCGGCGCACACAGCAGTGTAGGACTCTTAGGCGTGCTGGTGGCAATCTTTCTGCTGCTGAACTGGCGGCGGTGGCGCGAGTGGCTGGCGCCTGGCGCTGCAGGAGCAGCGCTTGGCCTCGTCTTGTACGCCGGAGGCATGCTGCTCGTCGACGCAAACCAGGCACCTGCGAATGTCTTTAACGCGACCTATGCACCTTCACGATCAAATTGGGGCCTGAGTTCTGCCGCCGTCGACAATCCTCTAGCGCGTACCTGGTTTCTCGCCAGCGCCGGCCAGTGGAAGAGTGCCCTCTTTAACAACCCTGCCGCCGATACGACTGTCAATACGGGTGTCTTCCTGCTCAAACTGCCGCGTGAATTTGCGCCGCTGGCATTGGCACTGGTGCTGCTTGGGGCCGTTCTGCTGGTATGGCGTGACTGGCGCCTGGCGATCTTACTGCTGGGGACGGCAGTGCTGCAGCTTGTGATCTACACCAACTACGATGTGGGTGATCGCTATGTCTTCTTTATTCCCGTCTACCTGCTTCTCGCGCTGCTTTTGAGTTTCGGCATAGTCGAGTTCCAAGGCTGGCTTGCGCGGCGATCGTGGGGCGGTCCCATCGTACAGGGCATCCTGGTTGCGCTCGTCGCAGTGGCGTGCTTGTACCCGCTGCTGCAGCCGCGTTGGGAAGCAGTAATCGCAGGCACCAATCCGTTTCAGGGGCAGCGCGACTTCCTGGCAGATGCACGCAGCCGTTCTGTTGGGACTGTGGCTGCACAGGTGACCGCTGGGTTGGAACCCGACGCCATCGTGCTGACCAACTGGTATTGGCTTTTCCCCTATTACTACACAGCTCATCTGGAGCAGGGCAAGCTGCAAACGCGCTTCGTCGAGACCTATCCCCGTTCAGATACGCCCGGGATCGCTGCCTCGCTGCTGGACTATGTCGACGCCAATATCGATCGGCATCCCGTCTATATCGACGAACTGGACAGCGCGTTTGTCACTGCCGGATACCAGCTGCGCAATGTTCGTGTAGGACCGGTCGTCCTGTATCGCCTGGAACGTGGCGCTTAAGGGATCTCTTCGGGGTTGCGCACCACGATGGTATCCCCTTCCATGCTGTCAATGATGGCCAGCGAAACGATCGGGACGCCGAGATGCTGCAGGCGCGCCCGACCGGCTTCAAAGCTTTTCTCCACAATGCAGCCTACGCCGACCAGCGTTGCCCCGCATTCGGCCACCAGCGAAGCCAAGGCATCGATCGTCTGGCCGGTGGCCAGGAAGTCATCGATCAACAGCACGCGATCGTCTTGGTGCAGGTATTCGGGAGAGACTATCAGGTCCACCACCCCTCCCTTGGTGTGGCTGGGCGCATGGGCGCTGAAAAAACCGCTGGGCATCGTGATCGGCCGCGTTTTGCGGGCATAGATAATCGGTACGTCGAGCACGATTCCGGTCGTCAGCGCCGGTGCAATGCCACTCACCTCGGCAGTGATGATCTTTGTCACACCCGTCACGCCGGCGGCAGCAAATCGACGTGCGAAGCTGCGTCCCATTTCCATCGTGAGTTGCGGGTCGAGCTGGTGATTGACAAAGCCGTCTACCTTCAAAATGCCGCGGCCTAAATTCTTGCCTTCTTGCCGGATGCGTTCAACCAGTGCCCTCACTGCCTGCCCCTTTCTTGGTTCCCTGCTGGGTTGCCATTTTAGCTGCATGTTCGATAGCATCTGCCGCCGCGTTCGCACCTCCCAAGGCCCCAAACTCCGCCTGCACCTGGCGCGCCCGGCTGCGAAACTCAGACAAGTCGGGAAGTAGCGTTGCAAGCGCAGCTTCCAAGCTGTCAATCGACACGTTTTTCGGGGACATGTAGTAACCGACACCGCTGTGGACCACGCCTGCGCCCTGATACGTTTGGTCCGCGGCATGCGGGACGACGATCTGTGGGACGGCAGACGTGACGAGCGCATGGGTCGTGCCGGCCCCGCCGTGATGGATGGCGGCGGCTAGATAGGGCAGAACGGCATCGAACGCGATCAAGCAGCGCACTGGGGTGCCTGGGGGCAGACGGCGCAGCCACGTCTCGTCGTCTGGCTGGGCATGGCGGCCCAACACTACGATGGGCAGGCACCCCAAGCGTGCTGCAGCATGAGCCGCTGCCAAGAAGAAGTTTGGATCGTTGTTAAAGCTGGTCCCCAATGTGATCAGCACCCACGGCATCTGGTCCGGTGGTGGCAGCCCGCGGTCCGCGGACGTTTTCGGTGCCGGACTGCCGCCAACGTGGCGTGTCTGCGCCGCAAGGGGCTGTTGTCCATACCACGACGGACTCCAATAGGTAATGTGGAGGTCCGGTGAAAGGATGGACGGCGGGCCGCCCGGTGTCCAGTAACGCCCTTGCAGCCCAAAGCCAAGCGTCAGCTCCACAAGCCGGCGGCGCGCCAGGTCGACTAACTCGGACTGTGTCCCCGTGAGTGTGTCTGGCCTGCGCTCAAATGCGGGCCAGCCGGCCACTACCAGGGGAACACCTGCTTGCTCCGCTGCCAGACCGGCCGCGGCCACAAACGGCTCTGTTATGACCATATCAGGGCAGAAAGCTTCTGCCACCAGCGACAGCTCCGTAAAGGCGGCGGAAACGCGCCCCACATCCAGCCATTGGTCGAGCGCCCGGAGTGCCCGGCGCTGCTGCCATGCCTCGTCATGCACGATAGGGGTTGGCAGTGGCGGAGGAGGAGGCCAACGCCAGCCGGTCTCCTCGAGCACCTGGAACGACAGCCCGGCAGCGGCAACCCGCTTGCCGACCGCTGCACCGCTTGCCCACAGCACAGTATGTCCTCGCTGCGCCAGTTCAACTGCTGTAGGCAGGTAGCCGCCCCAATCGAGGTGGCCCGGCAGTTGGGCCGAACAGAAGAGCAGGCGCATGAGTGTCCTCCGCGTGCAAACGACGATTAGTTACATCCGGGCGTCATGCGGTACAAGCCGCCATCCCCCATCCCTACCCACAGCGCTCCGTCGGGGGCAGTGGCCAGGGACAGCACCGGCCAGCCCATGATGATACGCTCGCCGACCAGCGTGCCGTCGGCCGCCTTGGCAACCCGGTATATGCCGGGGTTACGGCCGTACTCGCCGTAGAAGATCGTATCATAGGCATAGGTGATACCGGTTGGTGCCGCCGAATTGACCAAGGTCAAGACCGGTTTCGTATACCAGTCGGGCGGGCTGCCAGACAATGCCAGCGGAAAGCCATAGTACGGTGAAGTGGCGTCGTCGCCGGTAATGGTGCCCGGGTCGATTACGTTGACTTCGTCGCCGGCCGCAATTTCGTCCGGTACGTTGGTGGCCCCGTTGTCCGTAAACCAGATCCTGCCGGATGGGTCAGCCGTAATGCCGTAGGGATTGCGCACACCCCGAACTGCCGGGGAGAATGCGCCGATGGACTTCTGGCTCAGCAGCGCGTCTAGCGGTGCGCGCACGATGCGTGCTGCGTAAGGGTTACCGCCAGATACAATGTCTTGGGCGCCTGCTTCGCCTACGCCGACGATCGGCCCCTCAACGTAACCGTCGCGCACACCGCCCGCCGATACGTAGAGCCAGCCATTGTCGACCAGGATGCCGTTGTTGGCGTGGAACAACTGGCTGGAGACGCTAAAGCCGCCGGCCAACGCTTCATAGGAGCCGCCGTCAGGCACCCGGCCCACCTCGCCGGCACGGCTCACATAGAGTGAGCCGTCGGCATAGTCCAGGCCGGTAATGCGGCTGGACTCACTCATGATCTCGGCCGGCTTCGTGTCATTCGCCCAGTCGTACACGGCGATCGAACGGCTGGGATGATATGCGTCGTACAGGACCAAGGGATCAACGTCATGCGCCAGGTCAGAGTCAAGAGCGAGGAACATGCGCCCATCGGGTGCAAAGCTGATAGCCGTGATGCCGCGATGATTGTCCGGCAGACGGCGCTCGGCGCAGAAGCCGCTCGGCACCATGTAGGCATCGGACTCACTGGGGGCGGGCAAGCCAAGCGCGGCCGCCGTAATACCCGTGCCGCTGGCGCTAGCGCCGTGCATCGCTGCTGCGGCAGGCTTTGCCTCCGTTGTTCCCGCTGCACCCGCACTTGTCGCAGCCGCAGAAGCGGCTTTGGCCGTCGTAGCGCTGCTGCCAGTCGTCGCCGTACGGCCGCCGTTGAGGGCTGTCTTGACCTGGGCGCCGGTTGGCTCCACTCCACAGCTCACAGGGATTATCAAGTCTGCGCTTGCCAGGGTTGAGCCCTCGGTTGGTGCGTCGCTGCATGCGTCCTTGACGGCTGTCAACTTGGGGCTGATCAGCGTAAACCATGTACTTTCGCCGGCAGCCGCCGGCGACGGTGCTGCGGCCGCCGAGTTTGCCCGGTGTTCAGCTGCACCCTGTGCGATCCACTGGCGTACCAATTCTTTTTCTGCGTCAGGCAGTGGACCGGTAGCAGGCATCTTGCCTTGGCCCACCATCTCCCACAGCTTTGATGCATCAGGGTTCCCTGGCACGACCACAGGCCCATTCTGGCTGCCTGCCATCAGCGTAGCGTAAACCGTGGTCTGCAAGCCCATGGTCTTGGCTGCTGCATTGTGGCAGGCCGAGCAGCTGCGCACAAACAGCGGCTGAATATCTTCGACATAGCCGACCGTCGGCCCGGCTTCGGCTGTTGCGTCGGTCGTGGGCTGCGCCATCGCCAGCGGTTTGGGCTTTGACACCTGGAGGTCGGCAATCGCCACCATGGTGCCCTTGGCCAGCTTGCCGTAGCGGCATGCGTCGGTGGACGGAGCGCTGCGCACGTTTGTCGTGTTGCTGGTGACCCCGTAGACAGTCTGGCCGTTGGCCAGGCACGCCTTTACGTCAGCCAGGGTCTTAATTGCGTTCGCCGCTGCGGCTGTGTCGGCACCTGTGCCGGCATTTGTGTCGGCGGGCTCGGCGGCATTCGTGCCGGTGTCGGCAGTGGCAGTTTGAGTATCCTTTTTGGGTTTGCCGAGTTGTGGGTCTGAAATCGGGGGTTTGGGGCCAGTGCCTTGCGCCTGGAGTGGCGCCGTAACGAGACTGGTGAAAAGGGCCGCAGCAAGAAGGCTGGCGACAATCAGAGAAAAACGTTTCATAGCAACCACCTACTGTTTGTACTGAGCAAACCAATGCTGCGCTTGCTCAATATCTAAGTGAATCTGGCGGACAAGGTCGGCTACGCTGGCAAAACGTTGTTCGCCGCGTAGACGCCCCAAAAACTCCACAGCTACTGTTTGGCTGTAGAGATCGTCGATTTGATCAGGCGGGGGAAAATGCAGCAAGTGCGCTTCGACGCGCCGCTCGGTACCGTTGACCGTCGGGCGCATGCCGATGTTGGTCGCGCTGTCGTACACCCGTGTGCCGTCAAAAGTTGGCACAATCGTACGCGTGGCATAGACGCCATCCGCAGGCAGCAGCTTGTCGGCCGGCGCAGCTATGTTGGCAGTGGGAATACCTACCTGTCGTCCACGCTGATCGCCCGCTTGCACGACGCCGGCGACTCGATAGGGGCGCCCTAGCAGCCGCGCCGCCTCGCTGACATCGCCCGCCAGCAGTAGGTCGCGTACGACACTGCTGCGCACCGGGACGTCGCCGAGTAGGAACGGTTCGCGAACGTGGACGGCGTAACCGACCTCCTGGCCAAGTTCGCGCAAGCGCGCAATATTGCCGCTGCGATTCCGGCCGAGGGCGAAGTCCGGACCGACCACCAATGCGGCCAGCCCCAGGTGCTGCTTGAGCATCGCAATAAATTCGTGCGCCTCCATGTTTGCTGTTTCGCGCGTGAAGGGGTGCGCAATACCGACGTCGATGCGGTGCTCCGCTGCCAATGCCAGGCGCTCGCGGGCAGTGGTCATTAGCAGCAGTGGCTCCTGGGGCCGGAATACAGACAGTGGGTGAGGATCAAACGTCACCATGGCAGTCCGCATAGGCCTGCCTGGCTGCGCCGCTGCGCCGGGTTGCGCGTCCGCTTCCCACCCTCGGGCAATGCGCTTCGTTTGGTCGAGCAGCATCTGGTGTCCCAAGTGCAGACCGTCGAAGTTACCTATCGTGATGGCGGTCGGTCCATCTATCTGGGCCTGACGGATGTCACGGAACGTAAGCATGAATGTGCCTTAGCTGAGCCATTTTTCGGCTTTCCACACCGCTGTAGATGTCGGGTCTGATGAGTCTTGTGGCGGATGCAGGCAGCGCATGACACCTGCCAGGTTGCCCACCTCGTCGCGCACTTGCACAAGCGGCTGGCTGGCCGTGCAGTCAACTGGGCAGACGGCAGACGAGAGCGACAGGTGCTGGCCGTGCGCAAGGCGGCGGCGTACCTCGGCTGGGAGCTGAACCTGGGCCAGCGGCAGCCTGTCGCGAGGTGTATGCAACAGTGTGGCGGTCCGCCCTTCTCCAGCGGCGGCTTCGATCTGCTCCAGCGTAATTGCATCCGCCAGGTCAAACTCGCCTACAGCCGCGCGGCGCAGTCCTACAGGCGTC
>RRZU010733718.1_pt1 | contig 12983 bp, 8 predicted proteins | sample 2165561 | NCBI WGS metagenome assembly RRZU01 (sample SAMN10456909, study PRJNA506462) | wastewater metagenome | isolation source: wastewater sludge | place: USA: Moscow, Idaho
AATCGCCAGTTTTTCGCCAACTTCCAGAAGCGTCGTTTCAATGCAATGTCTGTGTCGATCAACCGGACTGGATTACCCTTGGAGCGTAGCCAAGGAGTGGCCAGGAACTCGTTGACGAAGCCATGGATCGTGCCGATGAAATGCGGATATCGAACGAGAGACGAGCCGGAGGCAGCAATGCTAACCCGATGGTTAATCTCGTCGCGCGCTGCATTCGTGTGTGACAGGACGCAGATGCCGCTCTGGCGGTATGGCCAGCGTGAAGCGAGGATAGCTAGCTTTGCGACCAGCAGCGTCGTCTTGCCACTGCCAGGACAGGCCTCAAAATCGCAGGTCTGAAGGTTCTTGATCGCCTTGAGCCGACTATCGTCTCCGTCAATCGCGGCGAAGCCGTTGGGGCCAAGGCCCATCAGCTCCGACGCCCAAGCGATCTCTCGGTCTTCGATGGGAGGGATGGAGAAGGTCATCCCTGCTCCTCTGGTGCGGCCGTGACGGGAATGGGAGCGGTGACGTAGGCGATTGCATCGAGGACGTAAGACGGCAACTTTGAACGTAGCTCGTCCACGCCCATGCCTCCGGATTCAACCGCGTGCTCAAGGAGCTCGGAGAGATACTGTGCGCCGATAGCCTTGGAGGCTCCCTCCGTTTCGAAGAGTGCGTAGACGTGCGAAGCTTTCGCCTCCAACTCGAGAGCCGCCAGCGCCAGGAACTCTGCCTCACGCGCCCCGATGGCGTCCTCCTTCGTAACCTTGCCGACCTGAATATTTTCGTCGGCCAATGCAAGGACGGCAGCCTGCCAGACCTCCTGCGTCAGACCGGAATGCGCCAAGTCGTATTCGAGCGTCCATTCGCCGGCGACAAAGGTGCGCACATTTTGGCCCGATGCCTTATTGATACGCGTCTGACGGCGCTCCTTCAACTCTGTTGCTGTAAATTCGCTCTTGACACGCCATTGGCGCTTTGAAGGAGGGCGCGTTGGAATGTCCTCACCCGCCTTAATCTTGCCGACTATTACAGGCGCGCAGTCGGGCATGACGTCAAGGTCGGTGACGCAAGCGACTGGAGTCGAGATCTGGCCGTCTGACTCAGGATCAGCTCGCATAAAAATCCGCGCGTAGCGCCCGAGACCGACGCCGCCGACGTTGATGACAGAGACCCCGTACTCAGAGAAGTCCCTTTTGAGTAGCCTTGCGATCACGGGCATCAGGATGTTCTCCGCGTCACCCTCGACGATCAATACGCCGCGAGCAAAGAACAGGTTCGACTTCGTGGAGTCCAGAAATCGCTCGAGAAAGCTGTAGTCCGAGTTGTCGAGCTTGGTCATTCCCTTTCGCAGCGGAAACCCGCGACCACCATCGACGAGAACGATGTTGTCGAGGTGCAGATCTGACGCGATGCTCGGGCTGTGCGTGGTGACTATGATTTGTATCTGCTGACCGTCCGAGCGAACTTTCGCTGCCTGATCCTGCAGAAACGCCATAAGGCGCAGCTGTCGCTGGGGATGAAGGTGGGCTTCGGGCTCTTCAATCAGGAGCAAGGGAAACCCGTCGCTCTCTGCAGCCAAGAGGAGCAACTCGCAAGCCATAAACAGAAGGTTGTTCGAGCCGAGACCGCGTGTGTGTGCACTGTCGTCACCAGCAGAGGCCGCGAGCGTCAAGTCGAGCTTTTCAAGCAACTGTCGCAATCGAACGGTCTCGTCCCTACTGCCGGAGACCTCGATTCGGGCGCGGAGCAGATCTTTAGCGAAGGACAGCGGCTTGAGATACTCGTCATTAAGTTTGTCCCCTGCCTTCTTGATGCCTTGACTCTCCCGGAAGAGGTGGTTTGCAAAGTCGCCCAAACCAAGCACGCTTAGCGTTTTCGGGTCCGGGGTTGGCACCGTTGTGTGGTCGAAGGCCACCCCTGTCTCTTTGATCTCCTTGGTGTGCTGAAGGATTTGAGACAGACGGGAGCCGCGGCCAGCGCTCATGGCGCGTTCGGCGTCGCGCAGCGGCCGAAGGTAGGTTGCAGTCAAAAGAGACCGAGCTCCAAAATCGAGCAGTGGCCCGTCGGCCTTGGCTCCAGTGCGCCATTCGGGCGAGGCAGCACGGCGAGAGGCGCCTGCCGCCAAGCGCTTGGCTGACCAAGTCAGAACCAATGAAACATTCTTTGCGCCATCAATCTCCTCAAATGTTAGGAATTCAGCGAAGGCACTTCGGTCGGTCTTCGTCAAGCCTCGGAAAACGAGCTTGATGGTCATTTGGTCGGCGGGGGCACCACCTGACGAACGGTGAAAGTCGGCTTCATCTACGCGCAGTTGCTCTTGATCGCGCGTACCCAGGACATATCGCAGAGCATCTACGACCGCTGTCTTTCCGGCATCGTTCTCGCCCACAAGAGCAGTCAGCCCAGGCGTGAGCGTCAACTTGAACGCTTGATCTCCCGCCCCGAACGAGCGGAAGTTCTCGATGAAAAGCTCTGCAATGTACACGTGACTCCCCCTGAATTCCTGTGACTATGCGCTACGACACGAACGCTCGGGAGGCGGCAAAACCAAACCGACTTCTTCGCCCCAGTCTGCGATGACGATGCTACGACAGTAGGAGTGTCGCAGAGCGAAAATGGTGGGTGCACAGGGCTTCGCACCGGCGAGTGGTGCATGATGTTTGCAATGAAAAGTGCCTATGCATTGGCTGTGCGGATCACGCGGCTTGTTGGCTCTGTAGGATCTTTACCAAACACTTTCCATTCAAGCGGAAGCGGATTTCGGCGGCAATACCAGACAGCTGCTTTCGTTGGCACAAAACGGGAGCTTCTCGAATTCAGCTGAGCGTGTCGACAAACACACCAGGAATGCCCAAGCGGTACGCGAACACCGCTCACTTCATCGAAGCGACGGCTTTACACCGTGGTACCAGTCTATCAGTCAGGACCATCCTGGGCATCCGTTGTCAGGCATCCAGTTCGCAGAATCGAATGTCGCTGGTGGGGTCCGAAGTTGACTGCCACACGATGAGGGCGAAAGTCAGGGCTCAGCCTGAAGCGGTCAACTGACGAGCTATGACGGAATTGCATTTTCTCTGAGAAGAAAACTTCAGTGCAAGCGCGTTCCAGCATGCAATCGAACTTCTTAACTGCAGGGACTTTCCTGGAAAAATGAAGCTCAAACACCCGACAACCGAATTCCGAAAAAATTTACAGAGTTAATTTTTACATTACAGAGTTTATTTTTACGATCAACAATGATCATAAAAATATACCCTGTAAAAATTCCTCTCCTGAGGCAGGACTTTTCCTATCCTGTAAAAACATATGCCTCAGTCAAATTGGGTCGAGAGCAAAAAATATAAGCTGTAAAACTGCCATAGCAGCCCACATGTTGACATTCCTCCCTAGCCAACGCGCTCATCAAGATTGGCATCAAGCCGCATTCCATGGGGCAATTTCAAGCGGGCAGCACTATGGTTGCTCCTTCGATACTGATGGCGATCGGCTTGATTCGCATGCCATCATTGCCAAGGAAGAAGACACGGTTGTTTGCTCGCGACTTTGATCGCGCAGCCAACTCGATCTGTCATACACAAAGCCCGGGAATTGCTGTGACAACGTGGTTTTGCGCAAGATGAGGTTGCGGGCCAGATGGGCCACTTCTGCGACTTCTTGCTCATTGCGCACGTCAAGCGGTGCCACCAGGGTCACGCCCATGGCCCAACTGAGACGCTCCCATTTCCATGACGGGCGAACTTCCAGGTCGATCCCATCCCTCATCAACCGCTCTTCAATCTGGAATAGCTTGGCGTAGTGTTGTCTCTGCGCCTCCGAAGGCTCACGACTGGTGTAACTGCTCAGCTTTTTCCTCCGGCCCGATTTGCCAACCTTCTTGTAGTTCTGGGTTCCCCCTTCGCTCAGCCAGCAATCTTGGGGACCGTCACCTGCCTCTTCCCAAGCCAGCGAGGAGATGGCTGCTCTAAAGATGTCCCGAGGATGCCGCCACCAAACCATGACGCGCCGCCCATTGAGGATGAAGCCCACATCATCCCAGTACGAAAGGCTTTCCGGCCCCATGTTCCAGTACGCATGAGGGATGTACAGGCCGCCCTCTGACAGGCGCCACTGGTGCGTGCGGTGGTACTCGCGCATGCGCCTGGCCAGATACTCATAATGCGGATTTGAACCGCCCCGGGGCGGTTCACAGATGCAGGGCGAATCGCAACGGCGCTACCTGTTCGTGGCCATTGACCGAGCTACACGCTGGGTGTTCGTGCAACTCAAGTCCAACAAGACGGCCGCCAGTTCGCACGCCTTTCTGAAGGCATTACACAAGGCCTGTCCGCTCAGGATCACCAAGCTGCTGACCGACAACGGCAAGGAGTTCACGGACCGCCTATTTGCCAGCAAGGAACGCGAACCCAGCGGCAACCATGAGTTCGATCAACTGTGCCGGGAGCTGGGCATCGAGCACCGATTGACCAAGCCCAGGACGCCCAGAACCAATGGCATGGTCGAGCGATTCAATGGCCGCATTGCCGATGTGCTCAAGACCCATCGATTCAACAGTCGCGAGGACATGGAGCAGACCTTGCTGCGCTATGTGGCCTTGTACAACCACCAGTTGCCGCAGTCAGCGCTCAAGAGCAAAACGCCAATGCAAGCCATGAAAGAGTGGCACCAGACGCACCCGCACCTGTTTTACAAGAGACCATATGATCGTCCGGGATGCGACACATAGCCACGGCTGGGGTTTGAGGCAACTCGCTTCAAACTGGAATTGTGCAACAACGCCCTTTTGAGCCTTTCGACATCTTCAATTCTTCAAATAACTTGCGATGGATTTTCCCTCGCGCAGGTAACGTGTCACCGTACTTCTGAAGCCTGCGGCGCAAAATGGACATTTGCGCCACTTCAGTTCGGAATTAACAGAATCTCCAACACCCAGCTTCTGCGCATTGTTGTAAAGATACGAGTTGAGCCCCCTCCATTCCCAGAAGTCGTCTTCCACCACACCAGCCTTACCTGGCTTCTTAAAGCGATATGCTTTAAATCCATACAACAGGATATGGAATTCATCACTTGTCAGCTCATTGGGAGCAACCGAAAAATCAAAGAGCCCTTCTTTGGCAAAGTGCGCAATCGTGGCCTTCGGCATCACTCGATGCAAACCGAGCGATGTCATCCTTGGATCCAGCGGAGCAAAACGCTTATCTACCCATTTTTCGAGTGGATACGATTTCAAAAAACCATAGCCACCGCAATAAGGACAAGCATTATGGTAAAGATTGAAGGCAAAACGGTCAGGATGAATCCTGTCGATCAATTTCTCTACAATGCTAAACAATCGTATTCCATAGTACTGGCATTGCTCGGATCCAACAAAGACGCCTTGATGCGTCGCCACTATCCCACCGCCCTTTAGGAAAGCCTCTTCGAAGGTCTCGGCCTGCACCAATGTTTTCCACGGATCATCATCCAAGTAAGTGATGCTCCCTTTGCAGTCGGCTAGCACGGACTTACAGATCGATGCCGGCACTTTCGAATACTTTTCCAAATAGGCCACGAACGGGTTGAACAGAAAATTGCTTGCCCCCCTCATCGTGTCCTGAACCTCCGAACGTGACAACAGAAAATGAATGTTCCTGTCTTTTACAGTCGTCTTGAAGCCCAAACAAAACTGTCGTTCCAAGTCGAAGTTTTTTTGCTCGACATAAAGAGATGATAAAAGCCGGTAGCGCTTCCCTTCTGAATCCGCTTCAGGCTGTCGCCGCTGAGCATTTTTAGGAAGTGCCCATGTGTCATCCTTCTCAATATGTGCCAGCGAGCTAAACACTTCCACATGATTAAGACTTGGAAAACTCTTTTCTCCAAGTTGGCCAACCACGATCGAATTTCGTGTCTTTGTCTGGAGTGCCCGACCAAGATCGATGATGTATTCACACCGATAGATAAAGCTGGGATTGTGCTCAATAATGATAACCGAGCATTCTCCAAGATACTGGGACATCGCCTCACGCAACCGGACGACAGCAGCATCATCAAGCCCCCTGCTTGGCTCATCCAAAATAACTGTAGCCTTTTCGCTGTGAATCGCCCGTTGATTGTTCAGTATGAATTTCGCAAGTTTCAGGCGTTGGAGTTCGCCACCACTCAGCGAAGAGATTGACCGCCCTAGCGTGATGTGAGTAAGCGAAAGTGCATCAAAAATCTGCAGCGCTTTGGTCAAAAAAGTGAATGCGCCATCAAGTGCGATGTGATTGACATTGCGGCCAAGCAACTCAACGATGCTCAAGCCCTCAACTTTCACAAGTGCGACATCGGACCGAAATCTGGAACCAAAGCAGGCACTGCAAACCTTGCCGCCATCTAAACCAGTCCCAACACATGATGGGCATGCGCCTCTTGCATTAAAACTGAAATCACTCTCGCTCAGATAAGGTGCAGCGGCCTGCGCGTAAACATTTCGAACTTCGTCAAAGACGCCTAGATAAGTAGCGACAATGGAGGTCGAAGACTTCCCGGGCGGCTTGCTGTCGAGTTTGACAACAGGCGCACCTGACTCCTCAAGTGACGAATAAATCATCTCCAAAACAAGCGTGCTCTTGCCAGATCCGCTTGCACCAACAACCGCAGTAATTTTTCCGGTTGGAATCTTGATACTTGTGAGATGTATGTTCCGCAAAGGCTTAAGTGCCAAGGTCTCAAACGAGCGAATCCGCCTCAAACCCAAGTATTCGCTCCGGCGGAAATACTCAGGCATCATAGCTGCAGTACGAGTGCAATGCTCTTCAATGTATCCGCCTTGCGCACCAGCTCTTGGCCCAACTAGAAGAACACGGTCCGCGATCTGCCGATACAACGTGTTGTGCTCGACAACAATTACGCAGTTCCTCTGTCGTTTGAGTTCAAGAATCGCGTTCAAGATCGCAAGGTTGTCCTGATACTGAAGATTGGCCGATGGCTCATCCAGAACGATGATTTCGTCTTCGTGATGAGACGTCAGCAAATCGAGTAATTTCAGTCTTTGCGCTTCACCCGAACTGATGGTTGTGGTCGGTCTGTTCAGGCCTATGTGACCAATTGCCAATTTTTCAATGATACTCAGTTTTGGCTCTAGTCGTGCGAACTCATCGCCACTCAACGCCATACTAGGCAACTCTGCTCGAAGCTCAGTGGCGGTCAAGCAAAGATAGTGATCAATTGAATTTCCACCCACAAGCACCGCGCGAGTTTGGTAGCCGTAACCCGTACCCTCGCAGGCCACACAGTCTGCTTCAACAAGGTAGGCTTTGGCATGTTCGTCGGATTGGTTAGCGAGCAGTTTTTTCGTTAGGATTTGAATCACCGTCTCGCGTTGCTCAACTAACAAATCCTTAAATGCCACCTTGACGTTAACACCATGCTTCTTTAACAGTGTTGTCAATCCTGCCGATGAAAATTTGAATGCAACATAGCGCCCCGCCTTCGTGCAAGGTACGTTCAAAAAGCCATCTTGAAGAGGAACAGATTTATTCAGTACATGCTCAAAACTCACTGCTGTGCGCTTTCCAAGGCCATCACACACGGTGCAACGCCCTGAAAGAGATGATGCTTTCGATCGTGAAAAGAGCAACGGTGTTGGCTTGCGGAAGAGCGTTCCATCTGGAAGATGGAAAAAGTACTCTTTGAAATTTAACTCGACATTGTCACCCAGAAGCATAATGCCCGCCCTTGCCAAGGCCAGCACGACGCTATCGTCCGAACAGGCACTTACTGCTACGGATATCTCATAACCAGACAATTCGGACTGCGGCAGTTTGCTCACAGACACCTCTTTGAAAGTGCCTTTTTTTTCATCGCGCAGAAACACCGAGCGAACTCCATACTTCCCAAGTCGCAGTTGAACGTCACTGGAACTGATGCGTTCATAACGCCATATCACTGCAAAGAGTTGGGCTTTGGCATGAAATGTTAGGGCGAATTGCCGTATTTCATCCAATGATGGACTCTCTATCGTGACACCTCGGTAAACGATGCGACCTTTCTCGACGAACAGTTTCTGTATTTCAGCTTTCAACCCAGTACGGGTTCCAAAGGTTGAAAGCTCCGTCTGAGTCAGCGCACGCTGAGAGACAGCACTGCATTCGGGTAACGCTGTCGCGCGCAAGAATTTCGGACGAACAGCGTACACATACAGGTCGTCAGTTTTGCGCCGCATTGCTTGCTGACGCTGCGCCTCGGCCACAATGACGTCATTCACTAGTGTTGACTTACCCGAACCGCTTACACCTGTTATCACGACGATCTCGCCAGCGCGCCCTGAAACGTCGACGTTCTTTAAATTGTTTTGGGTAATTCCCTCAATTGAAAAATCAAACGCGCGAGCTTTCTTCATCATAGAGATCGAAAATCCTAGGGATTATTTTCTTGTAAGCCGAGCACATGGGACTTTTCCCGTTTTCGCGATACAGCGGACATCCTCCAGCACATACGAACCTATACTCGCAGGCCTGACAGTCTTGACTGAGCCCCAAATGCTTTGTGTATCCGCGGCGAATGATGTTGAGTAGCCCATCGGCCTCATCGAGATTGCCGAGTGGAGAGCCTTTCTCAAATTCGGTATGACAAAAGTAGATCGATCCATCTAGGTACAGCGCGCCGCCCGTTGTTCCCATCGAGCAAGGCGTTGCCTGTGGTTCCAGAGTTCTCAAATCTGAAATGACCATTCGCTGGCTGATTTGATACCCACCTGCTACTGCGCGATTAAGCGTTTGCTTCACGCTGGCGAATGCAATTTCGAACTCTGCAGGACGAATATGACCACCCTTCGCGTCGGACAACCGAAAGACCAGATCATCTTCGACAAGGGACTCGATCAACTCTCGGATTCCAACACTATTCTCCGAAGTGGCTGTAATCATGACACCGGGCTTTATTCCGTTGTCGCGTAGAACACTCAAGTTCTTTTTGACGATATGAAAAGAGCCATGTCCGCTACCCTGAAAGACGCGGTTTCGGTCGTTGTTGGCTGCTAAGCCGTCCAACGACACCGATACTCCAATTTCATTAGCCTTTATGTAGTCGATGATTTTTCGATTCAAAAATGTCAGATTCGTAATGATTCTGGCGTTCAAGCGTATATTTGATGCGGTCAGAGTGTTTCTCAACTCGACAAGATCTTCGCACCAATCATGAAACGACAAAAGCGGCTCGCCGCCCGCTAACTTGATTGAAACACTCTTCAATCCATTGACGCCTAGCAGCTTCTTGCCAAATAACGAAAACAGATCAGGCCTACATACCCTTGCACTGTTGAGAGAAGGGATATAACAGTAGGTGCAGGCAAGGTTGCAGCGGTCACTCGTTTGAACCCAGAACTGCAAATTGTCGGCACTAAACTGGGGGTCTCTTTGCGTAGCATCAGTTCTAGAGACAACTCCTTCTGTCGCAAGACGTTCCAACACTTCAAACTCACTCGCGCTCGGCTTATACGATGGGTCGCGTTGCATAGCCTCGATCAACATACTTGCGCTCTGATCGATAACCAATGCACCGCCACTGGAATCTTCTCGGGTCACGAAATGAACATTACCGTGTCCACGCGTAGCGCGAACCCCCAACTTAACTTTGCGGTTCAGAACGTAGTTCATCGGTCGAACCTTATCGTCGCCATTTCGCGCGACATGAAAGAGCGGTCTTCGGCATTGAAGGCGAATGTGCATTCCGAGCGTCTATGCAGAGCGACGTGATTGGATACGATCAATAGATCGCCACGGTCGAGAATCACGTCCTGCGCGACTTCGCTGCAAACAGCTTCAATCATATTTCTGATTGGGATATCGCCGAACGCTGCAACCTTTCCTTTCGGCATCAATGACGTGTGAAAGGAGAGGATCAGTCGATCATCGAAACTCCTCAGTAATGAAAGACTGATCGGAGCTCGCCCTGGAAACGTATATTCAATCTTTTGGGTCAGAAAATCTTCCTGAGTGATCCCGTAAATTGAATGCATCCGCTCAAGAAATGCATCGCGGTGAACCACCTGGTTGCGTCCATAGACTGGATGCTTGGGATCCGGGCGCAAGCACAACAGAGCGACAAATTCTGGAGGACGAGGCTGAAACATGAAGTCGGTGTGGAAACCACCACAAGAGGCCTGCTCCGATAGGTTGTCACTGTGAGGAAGCACACGGAACTCGTGCACAAAACTCCCTAGTCTGTCTGAAAAAAATAGCTTGCCCCCCGAGACACGACACAGTTCGGTTTCGAACCATGCAGTGTCTATCCCAAAGCCCCGCACCAACTGATAACCCTCCCTATCGATCTGGGCAAAATCAATAGGGAGCGATCGGACAAGCCTCGCCTTCGGCGTCAATGTCGACACATTTGCAACGTAGCCGCAGTTGAGCGGAGTTTCTTTGAGCGTCGGGTCCTCACGACTCGACTGCTCGTTCATCACGCAGCCTTTTGCATGGATAGGATAGTCGAAGAACCGCTTGAGATCTGATCGATATGACAAGGGCAAACTTGCGGGCATTTCTGCGCCTCGCGCGTTGGGCCATATAAAGTTTCACCGAAAAGCTCCTGCCAAAGAGACTCCGACTGTAACTGCACGTCAAGCCATTGCTGACGATTTTCCTCACCCAGCATCCCAAAATAAGGAAAATGGTGCAGAAACTCCCCAAACAACTCGTTGCAGTCTTTCAAATAAGCACGAGTATCAAGAATATGCATGTGCCAGATTTCGTCGATATCCCCATTGGGAACCAGTTGCACACCACCAAGCGCTTTGGTGACAGCCATATAGCGCTTGTAATTCTGTACAGCAGCTTGCGCCCGGCTCAAGTCCCACTGATCAGCCTTTAACTCAAGGAGCTTCTCGACAGCAAGTTCGAAATTCCACGCGTTTGTTTTTTCCATCGCTTGGTCAAAAACTGTCTTTTCGAATCTCAGTGTACCCATTACTTTCTCCTGTTAAAAATTTGAATCGCCCCTAGTGTCACGGAAGCTGTTTATTTCAAGCCAGGCCACCACAGCAGCCTGACTGATGTGTTTCCTACAGTAGTTTGCCTCAGCTTCTGATGGCTGCACATACCCAATTGAATCACACTGTGTTGGCGCCGATTCAAAATTGAGCCACTGTGCCGATTGAATTTTGAGCCAGGACTATTGGCCAAGCCGTGAAGGCTGGCTGTGGATGAGTGTAGTGCCTGGTGCTGTTTGTTGGCCTCCTTGGTGCCATGAGTCAGTGGAAGTCAAGGAGGGCAAGCCGCGCAGGGCGAAGCCCGTAGCGGCTTGCCCTTGCAGCCATCAGAACGGCTCAGCCTTCTTGGCCTGTTCGCGTGCCTTGATGCGTTTTTTGGCCACGGCCGTGCTGTGCATGAAGCGGCGGGACTCGTTGCCCGTCTCCACGATGTGGCAGTGGTGCGTGAGCCGATCCAGCAGCGCTGTGGTCATCTTTGCGTCGCCAGCACGTGGCGCCTTCAGACTCCAATTGATGGTTTGCGGGCGCACTTCTCTCACGATATTTCCCCGCGAATTGTCGGTGTCGCAGCGGGGCGTGTCCGGAATTTTGTGTAAACGGTTCGGACTTCAATTAACGGAGAAGCGGTCTCCGAACTGAATGGTAAAGCGTGTCAGCGCAGCCTTCCAATCGCGGATGGGCATGGTCCACTTTTGACTGATGTTGCGCAGGGCCAGGTCGGCGGCCTTCACATCGGATTCTGTTACATCCGCACGCGTCCCACGATGAGCTTTTGCGTGTGCCCAGGCAGCTACGAGCAACTCCATCACCGTCCTTTTGATGCCATATGAGTATCGGTGCAATAGGCGTGCAATCGATGAGGTTTCGAACCTAAAGTCCTCCGGGACTATCCGGGTCAATTCTGTAATGTAGTTTAGGAAGTCAGAGCCATCTACCGCATCTGGTTGAAGCTCCAAATGATTGGCCAGTACGCGATGACGATCCTCTTGGCGTCGGTTCATGAGCCGCCGCGCCAGACTGAAATTGGCCACATAGACCACGCGCGGCCCCACGCTGAGCAGTTGTAGCAAAAGCGTCATCGCCAGAGTATTCGCGTCCTGGCTGCGAGTGATGAATTGGAACTCATCAAGGAAGATGATGCAGACCCCATCCCGTCGGCTGACTCGTCTGGCGAGTTGCAGCAGCTGAGATTGTTTGAGATCCTTTCTCTTCGGAATTTCCACCCCGTCACAGTCCGCCTTCTCGGGAACCACGCAGGGACCAAGCAAGGAGTTGAGAGTGTTTCCGTCTCTCAATGACATGAACCAAGCAGGCTGAATTTCCAGGTTACGATGACCCGGCAGATCGACTCTTCCTACACGATCCCCAAGAAAGCGTTTCATAGCCTGCATGAGCTGAGTCTTGCCGGTCCCGGCAAGCCCCGTCAGCATCAGCGCAGGCTGTGTGGCATCACCCCATGGTTGCTGGTGATAGATGTATGGCGCCGAGACAACACCACGGATGCCGTTCGATTGTTCATCGATAACCTCTGTGCAAAGGCTGGAGGTCTTTGAGCGGTGACTTTGCGGGTCATGCGATATCAAGGACCTCTCAATGGAATTGCAAAAGCCAAGACGTGCAGAGCTCGCACGCTTTGTCGCGGCCCCAGCGGTGCCATCGACAGAGCTTGCCTCACGTATGAGCCCGCAAAGCGTTGCCCGAACTCCCATAGGTGATGCCAAAGCGCTCGGCCAGGACGCGGGCTGGTTCATTGCTGGCTGCGATCTCGGCACGCACGGCGGGCGTGGTGCGGGCGTTCTTGTGCAGGGCTATCAACATGGCTTCACTCCCTGGGTGGATTGCAAGGACTCTATCAACTCCTTCAGAACGGCTCGGGCCATGAAGAGTGGATAGCGCCGTGTTCGAGGACCGTAAGCGTCCGGCAATCCCATCTTGAGATAGACCCAGTGTCGAGGCATCGTGTGCACGATGAACATCACGCACACTATGGCGAACGACACGATCGCCCAGCGCCCCAAGCGGCACTACTACTCCCCGGAACTTAAAGGCC
>RRZU013451884.1_pt1 | contig 12983 bp, 9 predicted proteins | sample 2165561 | NCBI WGS metagenome assembly RRZU01 (sample SAMN10456909, study PRJNA506462) | wastewater metagenome | isolation source: wastewater sludge | place: USA: Moscow, Idaho
AGCGAGGTGGGTGTTCGATGAGTGCCAACGAGACCGTAGAGCTCGTCACCCTCAAGATCGACGGCAAGGATGTTTCGGTCCCCAAGGGAACGATGATCATTCGTGCCGCCGAAAGAGTGGGCGTGCGCATCCCGCGCTTCTGCGACCATCCACTCCTCAAGCCTGCCGGCGCATGCCGCCAGTGCCTGGTCGAGGTGGCCCGCCCGGGTCGCGACGGGACTCTGGCCAAGATGCCCAAGCCCGCGGCCTCCTGCGCAGAGGCGGTGAGCCCCGGCATGGAGGTCTACACGCAGCGCACCTCCGAGGTGGCGCGCAAGGCGCAGCACGGGATCATGGAGTTCCTGCTGATCAACCATCCGATGGACTGCCCGATCTGCGACAAGGGCGGCGAGTGCCCGCTGCAGAATCAGGCCATGACGGAGGGCCGTTCCTCTTCGCGATTCATCGACGTCAAACGCACCTACCCAAAGCCGATCCAGATCTCCTCGCAGATTCTGCTGGACCGCGATCGTTGCATCTTGTGCCAGCGCTGCACCAGGTTCCAGTCTCAGATTGCGGGTGACAAGTTCATCCAGCTGCAGGGCCGCGGTGGCGGAACGCCCGGATACGACGTCCACGCCCTCAACGGGTCCCAGGTCGGCAATTTCGACGCTTCCGTTCTCGGTTTCGCCGACGACGGCGGCGCCCACCCGGATACCGTTTCGGCCGAGTACGTGGGGCCCTTCGGTACATTCGGCAAGGCCGGTGGCTTCTCGGCCGGCCCGATCGCGGACTCGGAGGAGGATGCCTCCGGCCGTCCGTTCAGCTCCTACTTCTCGGGCAACATCATCCAGATCTGCCCGGTGGGTGCCCTGACCAGCGCCTCCTACCGCTTCCGTTCGCGGCCCTTCGATCTGGTCTCCGTGGCCAGCATTGCGGAGCACGACTCCTCGGGTTCGGCCATTCGCATCGACCACCGTCGCGGCGAGGTGCTGCGCCGACTGGCCGGCGAGGACGGCCAGGTCAACGAGGAATGGATCACTGACAAGGATCGTTTCGCCTTCCGTTGGCAGCACGGCCCCGATCGCCTGACCACCCCGCTGGTGCGCGACAAGGGTGGGAAGCTCATTCCCACCTCGTGGCCCGACGCACTGGATATTGCGGCGCGCGGTCTGGCGAGAGGAAGGGTCGCCGGAATCGGCGTTCTCACGGGTGGCCGGCTGGCCATGGAGGATGCCTACGCATACTCCAAGTTCGCGCGGCTGGCACTTGGCACCAATGACATCGATTTCCGCACTCGCGCGAGCACCGAGGAGGAGGATTCCTTCCTCGCTTCCACGGTCGCGGGCGCCGGGCTGGGCGTGACGTACGGCGATCTCGAAACGGCCGGGCACGTTCTGACCGTGGGATTCGAGGCCGAGGAGGAATGCGGTACCGTGTTCCTGCGGCTGCGCAAGGGATATCTGGCCAAGACGGTGTCGGTCTCGGTCATTTCTGCCTATGCCACGGGAGGTACCTCCAAGATGGGGGCGCGCTTCATTCCCGCGGTTCCTGGCAGCGAAGCTCAGATTCTCGACACGCTGGCACAGGGTGACCCGACGTATGACGGCCTTGCCTCCGGCGGCGTGATCATGGTTGGCGAGCGTGCGGGCCAGATTCCCGGTACGTTGTCCGCCGCCCTGCGCCTCGCGAAGCGCTCGGGTGCCCGTCTGGTCTGGGTACCGCGCCGAGCCGGCGATCGCGGTGCGCTGGACATGGGTGCCATCGGCAATCTGCTTCCAGGGGGGCGGCCAGTGGCGGACTCCGGTGCGCGCGTCGACGCAGCAACGGTGTGGGGTGCGCAGTCGCTGCCCACGCAGGTGGGCCGGAACACTGACCAAATCCTCGAAGCCGCAGCGGCGGGCGAACTCGGTGGCCTGCTCGTGGCCGGCATCGAACTCGCCGATCTTCCCGGTGAAGCGCGAGCAGCAATTGCCGCGGCAGGATTCGTGGTGCAGCTCGAGGTGCGCGGAAGCGAACTGACGGAGCTTGCCGACGTCGTCCTTCCCGTGGCTCCGCCGAGCGAAAAGGGAGGCTCCTTCGTCAACTGGGAGGGCCGGATTCGACCCTTTGGTCAGGTTCTCACATCCGTGCAGCGCCCCGATCGCATCGTGCTCAACGACCTCGCGACCGAGATGGGCGTGGACCTGGGGCTGGCGAGCCTGCGGGACGCGGTGCGCGAGATCTCCGAGTTCCACGCGTGGGATGGCAACCGAGTCCCCGCTCCCGATGCTCCGGCGGACGCCGTGTCCGAGGTTCGAGCCGGTCAGGTGATTCTGGCCAGCTGGAATCTCATGCTCGGAGCGGGCTCGCTGCAGTCCTTCGAACCACACCTTGCCGGAACGGCTCGCAAGCCCGTGGCCGTGCTCTCCGGCGCCACCGCACAAGCGGCGGGCGTCTCAGGTGGAACGCTGGTCACTCTGTCCGGACCTTCCGGAGACCTCACCCTCGACGCCGTGATTCAGCCGATGCCCGACGGCGTCGTCTGGGTTCCGCAGAATTCGGTGGGATGTTCCATCACAGCCCTCGGCGCAAGAGCCGGTGAGCCGGTAGCACTGCGTCTGACTCCTTCGGAGGTGACCAAGTGAGTCCGTCAATCATGGCAGCCGCTCAGGCGGCAGATTTTTCCGACGATACATGGTGGCTTTGGGTTCTCAAGGCTGTCTTCATCCTTGTCTACCTCATCCTCTCCGTGATCACCGCCCTGTGGGTGGAGCGGCGTGGACTGGGCCGCATGCAGACTCGACTCGGACCGAACCGAGTCGGACCATTTGGTTTTGGTCAGGCCTTCGCCGATGCCGTGAAGCTCCTCATCAAGGAGGACTTCTGGCTGGCGGGAGCGGACAAGGTCATGTACTTCCTGTCGCCCGTCATTGCTGCCGCCTGTGCCTTCACGGTGATGGCGGTCATCCCCATGGGCCCGAACGTCTCGATCTTCGGCCACGACACGCCGTTGCAGCTGGCGGATTCGCCCGTTGCCGTGCTTTTCGTGCTCGCGGTCGCGGCCCTCGGTGAATACGGGCTCGTCTTTGGTGGCTGGGCCTCACGGTCCACGTTGCCGCTGTACGGCTCGGTGCGTTCCGCAACCCAGATGATCTCCTACGAGCTGGCTCTCGGACTGTCGCTGGTGACGGTGTTCCTCTACTCGGGCACCATGTCCACCTCCGGCATCGTCGAGGCGCAGGCCGGGATGTGGAACATCATCACGCTCTTCCCGGCCTTCTGCGTCTACATCATTTCCATGTTCGGCGAGACCAACCGACTGCCCTTCGACCTCCCGGAGGCCGAAGGCGAGCTGGTGGCCGGTCACACCACCGAGTACTCCTCGATGAAGTTCGCGTGGTTCTATCTGTCCGAATACGTCAACATGCTCAACGTCTCGATGATCGCGACCACGGTGTTCCTCGGTGGCTGGCGGGCGGGCCCGGTCATGACCGGCATCTTCTCCCTGTGGGGCGGAGATCCGAATCAGGGCTGGATCCCCATGCTGTGGTTCGTCATCAAGACCTGGGTGTTCATGTTCATCATGGTCTGGGTGCGCGGCACGTTGCTGCGCATGCGTTACGACCACTTCATGAAGCTGGGCTGGAAGGTCCTCATTCCCGTGGCGCTCGGTTGGCTCGTGTGCGTGACCATCATTCAGGGGGTCTCGAGCTTCACGGACATCTCGCGTCGCGGATTGCTTCTGGGAATCGTGGCGGTCTTCCTCCTGGCGATCATCCTCATCTGGATCTTCGGGGGCAAGAAGGACTCGGGCACCGAACGGGACGTGGACGCTGGTTTCGTCCGACCGGAAGAGGAGTTCGACGCGATGGCCGGTGGCTTCCCGGTTCCGCCATTGCCCGGCCAGTCGCTTCCACCGTCTCCGCGCGCCGCGCGCCGGGACGCCACACCAAGCAGTAGTCAGGAGGGTGACCTTGTCTGAGAATCAGTCCCACGACGTGGGCAACTCCAAGGAGCCTCAGTTCTCCGATCCCGATCCCTCGCTCTGGGGTCCGGCACTCAAGGGTGCCGTTGGTCAGTTCTTCGCACCCGTCGCAGGGTTCGGAGTGACCATCTCCTCGATGTTCCGCCCGGCAGTGACCGAGCAGTACCCCGAGCAGAAGGTCCCGACCCAGCCGCGTTACCACGGCCGACACCAGCTCAATCGCTACCCGGATGGCCTGGAACGGTGCATCGGGTGCGAGCTGTGCGCTTGGGCATGCCCGGCCGACGCGATCTACGTGGAGGCCGGCGCCAACTCGCCCGATGCCCAGTATTCGCCCGGTGAGCGTTTCGGCAAGGTCTACCAGATCAACTATCTGCGGTGCATCTTCTGCGGATATTGCATTCAGGCGTGCCCAACCCGCGCGTTGACGATGACCAACGAATACGAGTTGGCTGGCCCGACCCGTGAGGGGCTCATCTACGAGAAGCAGGATCTGCTGGCCCCGATGGGTTCGAACATGATTGCAGCGCCTCACCCGATGGTTGACGGCACGACGGATGCCGATTACTACCGTGGTGATGTCAATGGCCCGACCCAGGAGCAGATCGACTGGGTGCGTGAGCATCGCCCCGACGATCCGACCTTGGCAACGGCGCAGCCCGAGGGGAGCAAGTGATGCCGGACTCGACCACAGCTCTGGACATCTCCCTGTGGGAGACGGTGCTCTTCTTCGGCATCGCAGCCGTCATGATCGTTCTTGCCGTGTATGGCCTGCTGAGCCCCCGGCGCGCCGTGTACTCGGCAGCGTGCGTGATCGCCAACATGGTGTGCCTGGCCATCCTCTACACGATGCTGGAAGCTCCGTTCATGGGGGTTGTTCAGGTCGCCGTGTACACGGGTGCCATTCTCATGATGTTCCTCTTCGTCCTCATGATGATCGGCGTGGACTCCTCGGATTCCACGCACGAGACTCTGCGCATCCAGCGCCCGGTCGCAGTCCTGGGAGGGCTGGGCTTCGCCGCGATTCTCGGCGGTGCCGTTCTGGGTGCAGTGACTCCCGCGGGCGTCGGAATGCAGGAGGCGAATCAGCCGTCCAATCCGGAGGCGATCGCCGCCACCATCTTCGGCAACTACGTGCTGGCCATGGAACTGACCGGCACGCTGCTCATCGTGGCGGCGGTGGGAGCGATGACGCTGACGCATCGTGAGCGCACCCGCAAGAAGTTCACGCAGAAGGAATTGGTGGATGCCAAGATGGAGGCATACGCCCAGGTTGGCCGCCACATTGGTCAGAAGCCGCCCACGGGCGTCTTCGCCGAGTCGAACTCCGCGGCAAACCCCGCACTCACAGCCGGGGGCGTGGAGCTTGAGGATTCGGTGCCGCGCGTTCTGCGAGTGCGCGGTCAGGGCCGTCGGCTCTCCGAGATCTCGCCGATCACCGCTGCGCGCATCGCACGCGGAGAGTTCGGCCAGGTCACGGCGGATGTTGCCCGTTCGGGCCTGCCCGGCATGCCGGGTGAGCAGGCACCGGTGTACCCGGAGGCGTCTGCGCAGTCCCAGATTGAACCGGGCACGGACCGCGAGTGCATCGAGGAGTCCGAGAACGACGAGCAGGAGGAATCCAAGTGAACCTGATGTACTACGTCATCTTGGCGCTGATCCTCTTCGTCATCGGCGGAGCCACGGTCCTCACCCGGCGCAATGCGATCATCGCGCTGCTCGGGGTCGAGATCATGCTCAACTCCTGCAATCTCGCCCTCGTCACGTTCTCCCGCATGTGGGGGAACGTGGAAGGTCAGGTCTTCTCCTTCTTTGTCATGGTTGTGGCCGCAGCGGAAGTCGTTGTGGGTCTGGCCATCGTCGTGTCCATTTTCCGAACTCACCGGTCCGCCTCGCTCGACGGTGCGAACCAGCTAAAGCACTGACGGAAGCAGGTGTGAATTGACTTTGAGTCTCATTCCAGCCAGCGTCGCGGGTCAGGCAGTACATGTCGAACCCGCCACGGGCGCTGCCAGCCTGATCTGGCTGTGTGTAGCCATCCCTCTTCTCAGCGCGGGCTTCCTGCTCGTTGCCGGGAAGGTCACGAACGCTTGGGGCCACTGGCTCGCAATTGCGTCCTCCACCGCCTCCTTCCTCGTTGCCGGTGCGGCCCTCATCCAGATGCTGGGTCAGGACGCAGGCGAACGGGTCATGGATGCCGTGGTGTACCGGTGGGTACCCGCCGGTGAGCTCTCCATTGACGTGGCGATGCGAGTTGATCCGCTGTCCATGACGTTCCTGATGCTCGTGACCTTCGTCGGCACGCTCATCCACATCTATTCCGTGGGCTACATGAAGCACGATCCCGATCGTCGCCGTTTCTTCGCCTACCTCAACCTGTTCGTCGCGGCCATGCTGCTGCTCGTGCTGGGCAACTCCTACCTCGTCCTGTTCGTGGGATGGGAAGGCGTGGGTCTGGCCTCCTACCTTCTCATCTCCTTCTGGAACCAGGTACCGGAGAACGCCGCGGCGGGCAAGAAGGCCTTCCTCATGAATCGTGTGGGAGACATGGGCATGCTCATCGCCATGATGATCATGTTCTCGGCGTTCGGTACGGTGACATTCCAGGGCGTCAACGACGGCCTGGCGACGGTCTCCACCGCCACGGCCACGGCGATCGGGCTCTTCCTGCTGGTGGCGGCCTGCGGCAAGTCGGCGCAGTTCCCGCTGCAGGCCTGGTTGGGCGACGCCATGGCGGGCCCAACCCCGGTCTCCGCGCTCATCCACGCCGCGACCATGGTCACCGCGGGCGTCTATCTCATGGTGCGCTCCGGAGCGATCTTCGCAATCTCGTCAACGGCCCAACTGGCCGTGGCCGTGATCGGTACCATCACTCTGGTGTTCGGCGCCGTCGTCGGCAGTGCCAAAGATGACATGAAGAAGGTCCTGGCGGCGTCCACGATGTCCCAGATCGGCTACATGATGCTCGCCGCCGGACTCGGTCCGATCGGCGGAGCGTTTGCCATCTTCCATCTCGTGACCCACGGCTTCTTCAAGGCCAACATGTTCCTCGGCGCCGGTTCCGTCATGCATGCGATGAACGACGAGGTGGACATGCGCGGTTTCGGCGGCCTGCGCAAGTACCTGCCGATCACGTGGATCACCTTCCTGGCGGGATATCTGGCCATCATCGGTTTCCCCTTCCTGTCCGGCTTCTACTCCAAGGACAAGATCATCGAGACCGCGTTCGTGGGCGAGGGCTGGCAGCCGTGGGTGTTCGGCACCATCACCATGCTGGTCGCGGGGCTCACCGCGTTCTACATGTCGCGGCTGTTCTTCATGATCTTCCACGGTGAGGAACGCTTTGCCACGAATGGCCCGGATGCGAAGCACCCCCACGAGGCCCCTGCCACGATGTACGTGCCGCAGATCGTGCTGGCCGTCGGCTCACTCATCCTCGGGTTCATCCTCAACCAGTTCGGATTCGTCGAGTGGCTCGAGCCCGCGATCGGACACGCGGAACACGGCGAGCCCGTGCTGCCGGTTCTGGTCATCACCGGTCTCACACTTGCCTTCGTGGCAGCCGGGGTCTTCATCGCCTGGAGGATGTACGTGGCCTCCGCGGTTCCGCGAGTGGCGCCCATCGGCACGTCCCTCACGAGAGCCGCCCGCGCGGATCTTTATCAGGATGACTTCAACGAGGTGATCTTCATGGGATCCGGCGCGGCAGTCACCACCGGCATCGCGGTCCTCGACAAGCACGTCGTGGACGGAGCCGTCGAGGGCGTCGCAAAGGCAACGACGGGAACCGGCAAGGTCGTTGCCCTGCTTCAAAACGGTTATGCCCGTGCCTACGCCAGCTACATGATGGTCGGCGTCGTGGTGGTTCTGCTCATTGCACTGGCCACGCGGATTTGACGGGGAAGGAACAGAAGTACATGCTTTCGAATGAGACAGCCTTTCCCTGGCTGACTGTGCTCATCGCAGTGGCGGTCATTGCCGCCGGCGCGTTGTGGCTGGTCAAGCCGCTGCACAAGGCGGCACGGCCATACGGCCTTGCCATTTCGGTCCTGATTTTCATCGGCTTCATCGCCGCGGCGGCTTCCGGCTTCGACGTGGCCGATGCCGGCGTGGTTCAGTTGCGCGAGACCTACTCGTGGATTCCTGCCAGCGGCACCTCCATCGCGTGGGGCGTCAACGGCATGGGACTCGTCATGATCGGGCTCGCCACCTTCTTGGTGCCGGTGGTTCTACTCGCCGCATGGCCGGAGTTGGAGGACGAACCCGATTCCCGCTCCGCCGGGTACGTCGCGTGGATCCTCGTCCTCGAGGCCGTCATGATCGGCATCTTCGCCGCACAGGATGTGTTCCTCTTCTACATTCTGTTCGAGGTCATGCTGCTGCCGGTGTTCTTCCTCATCGGCCGCTACGGGGGAGAGAACAGGCAGCGCGCCGCGGTCAAGTTCCTTCTCTACTCGCTCGTCGGCGGTCTCATCATGCTCGTGGGAGTGGTTGCCGTCTACGCCATGGGCCCGGGAGGTCCCCAGGGCTTCCTCATCGACAACCTCGCCGGTGCCATCTCCGGCACCCAGTCGGCCCAGATGCTGGTCTTCCTCTCCTTCTTCTTCGCGTTCGCCGTGAAGGCCCCGATGTTCCCTGTCCATACGTGGCTGCCGGATGCCACGGAGCAGGCACCGGCCGGCACCTCGACCCTGCTCGTCGGCGTGCTGGACAAGATCGGCACCTTCGGAATGATCGCGCTGTGCCTGCCCCTCTTCCCCGAGGCCGCGGCCACGGCGGCCTACCCGATCATGGTGTTCGCGGTGATCTCGATCCTGTGGGGTGGCTTCATGGCCATCGCCTCGAAGAATCTCATGCGGTTGATCGCCTACACGTCCGTCAGCCACTTCGGCTTCATGGTGCTGGGTATCTTCTCCGGAAGCTCGGTGGCCATGACCGGCGCGATCATCTACATGGTTGCCCACGGTGTGGCCACCGGGGCGCTCTTCCTCACGGTCGGGTTCCTCGCGCGCCGTGGAGGATCCCTCGAGATCGCCGCATACGGTGGTTGGCAGCGGGTCACCCCACTCATTGCGGGAACCTTCCTCGTTGCCGGCCTGGCATCGATCGCCCTGCCCGGACTGTCCGGGTTCATCCCCGAGTACCTCATCCTGGTGGGCACCTACGAGGTGAACGCGACCTTCGCCATCATGGCCGTCTTCGGCGTCATTCTCGCCGCCGTGTACATCCTGCTGCCGTACCAGAGGATCTTCACCGGGCCGCGTCCCGCGGTTGAGGTCAAGGACCTGGACGGCCGCGAAAAGGTCGTGTCCGGGTTGCTCATCGTTGGCATGCTTTTCCTCGGATTCGCCCCCGCCCCGGTGCTCGACGCGGTTCGCCCGGTGGCAGAGACTCACGCGGAACTCATTGCAACGCATTCCGACAATGCGGCAGCCGAAGCGGTCGCCGTCGTCGCAGAAGGGAGCACGAAGTGACATCGCCTGTCATCGATTGGGCCGCACTGACGCCCATCCTCATCGTTCTGGGGGCCGCGGTCCTCGGGGTCATCGTTGAGGCCTTCGTTCCCCGCAACGCACGCCGCGGCGTCCAAGTGACACTGACCATGCTGGCCATCGCGTCCTCCCTGGTCTCCGCCGTGTGGCGTGCAACAGTCGTCGCCTCGTCCGGCCCGACCTCGATTGCCCAGTCGCCCACCGGCGACGGCGTCGGGATTGGGACGTTCGTCGAGGACGGCGTCGGGATCGCCTTTCAGCTCATCATCCTGACATGCGCGTTCTTCGCAGTCCTCGTCATCGCCGATCGTACGCAGACCGGTGAAGGTTCCTTTGCGGCCTCCGCCGCCACGCAGCCCGGCTCGCGCGACGAGCGTGACGCCACCGCCGTGGGTCTCCAGCAGACCGAGGTCTTCCCCCTGGTGCTCTTCTCGCTGGGCGGTATGCTGACGTTCTCCTCCGCGGGAGATCTGCTCACCCTCTTCATCGCGCTGGAAGTGCTCTCCCTGCCGCTGTACGTCCTGGCCGCAACCGCACGCCGTCGTCGTGCGCTGTCACAGGAAGCCGCCATGAAGTACTTCCTGCTGGGTGCCTTCTCCTCGGCCTTCTTCCTCATGGGCTCCGCGCTGCTCTACGGCTTCGCGGGCACGGTGACGTTCCGCGGGATCGTGCCACGGATCGCGTCGGCCACCGGAATGGACATGCTGCTCATCGCTGGCGTGGTATTGGTGCTCGTGGGTCTGCTCTTCAAGGTTGGCGCAGTTCCGTTCCATTCCTGGACGCCGGACACCTATCAGGGTGCACCCACGCCGATCACCGGATACATGGCCGCGGGAACCAAGATCGCGGCCTTCGCCGCCATGCTGCGTTTCCTCTACCTCATCGGCGGAGGAATTGAATGGGAGCTCTCGCCCGTCCTGTGGACCATCATCATTCTCACGATGTTCGTGGGCACGGTTGTGGGTTTGGTCCAGAGCGACATCAAGCGCCTGTTGGCGTACTCCTCCATCGCCCACGCGGGCTTCATCCTCATTGCGGTTTCTTCCTTCTCCCAGCGCGGCATCTCCGCCACGGCGTTCTACCTGCTTGCCTACGGCATCGCGACCGTTGGCGCCTTCGGCATTGTCACGCTCGTACGTGAGAAGGACAAGAGCGGCAACATCCTTGGCGAAGCCACGGCATTGGCGAAGTGGCAGGGACTGGGTAGGACCAACCCATTGCTGGCCGTGTGCATGACCATCTTCCTGCTGTCGTTCGCGGGAATTCCGCTCACCGGTGGGTTCATGGGCAAGTTCGCGGCATTCTCCGCCGGGCTCGCCAATGGGGGGACTGTTCTCGTGGTGCTGGCCGTTCTGGCTTCGGCTGCCACGGCGTTCTTCTACTTCCGGATCATTGTGGCGATGTTCTTCAGGGATCCTGCGGAGGGTACCGCCACGGTCGCCTCCGAGGGATTCTCCATCGTTGCCGTTGTGACGTGCGCAATTGCCACGCTCGTTCTGGGCCTCTTCCCGCAGCCGATCTTCAACTTCCTGGATCAGGCCGCGGTGTTCATGCTGTGAGGATCTGGGCTAGTGTTCATCCTGTGAGTAATTCAGCGAATCAGGAACCCCTGTTGGAACGACTGGCTCCTCGAATGGAGAAAGTGGAATCGCTGCTGCAGGAGCTGGTCCGGATGGACGACCTGCAGATCGATCCGGCGACGTCGCATCTGGCAGTCGCCGGCGGCAAGCGACTTCGTCCGGCCCTCGTGTTACTGACGGCGGAGCTGGGGCCGGATCCGGAGGCGCAGGCCGTCATCGATTCAGCGGTGGCCGTTGAACTCACGCATCTTGCCTCGCTCTACCATGACGACGTCATGGATGAGGCTCCGATGCGCCGCGGGGTGGCCTCGGTCCAGCAACTGTTCGGGAACTCGGTGGCCATCCTGGCCGGGGACATCCTCTTTGCGCGTGCGTCGACGATCGTGGCCGGTCTGGGACCGCGCGCCGTGCAGATGCATGCCACCATGTTCGAGCGTCTGTGCACGGGTCAGCTCCGCGAGACGGTCGGTGTGGCCGAGGGTTCGACGCCCAAGGAGCACTACCTCTCGGTGCTGTCGGACAAGACGGGATCATTGATCGCGGCGTCCGCCCGTTACGGGGTGGCCTCCTCCGGCGCTCCCGAGCATCTGGCCCAGGTGGTGGCCGACTATGGCGAACGCGTGGGCGTTGCCTTCCAGCTTGCCGACGACGTCATTGACGTCATGTCCGATGGTGACACCACCGGCAAGACCCCCGGAACCGATCTGCGCGAGGGAGTGGACACGATGCCCACCCTGTTGCTGCGTGAGCGGCGTGATGCGGGGACCATTGATGAACTTGGCTTGGAAATTCTTGAGCGCCTGGAGAACGCCGATCTGTCCTCCGATGGGGCTCTGGCCGAGGTGGTCGCGTTGCTGCGGCGGCACGACGTCGTCGCCGAAACCCAACGGATGGCCCAGGAGTGGGTCGAAACCGGAATCGGATTCCTCGCGGACCTGCCGAACGGTGAAGTGCGTGACGCCCTCGCCGAGTACGCCGAGTTGGCGATCAACCGGAACTCCTAGGTGGTGTGGGGAACCTGCACGATCCGAGACTGCTCGGGTTCGCCTCCGGCCGGGCTGGCGACGTGCCGGTCCGATTCTTCGCGTAGTGAACCACATGGGAGCGGGAGAGGGCGGCGCCTCGCATAGAATGGGTGTGGTTTGCAACGCGCACGCCAATCTGTGTTGCTCAAAAGGAGTTCGAGTCCGTGGGAAAGTTCCTCAATAAGATTCTCCGCGCCGGCGAAGGACGCACTCTCAAGAAGCTTGAAGGCTTGGCCAAGCATGTCAATCTTCTCGAGGAGACCGTTGCTGACATGACCGATGAGGAGCTGAGGGAACAGACCCAGCTCTTCAAGGATCGTCTTGCCGATGGTGAATCGCTCGATTCGCTGCTCCCCGAGGCGTTTGCGACGGTGCGCGAGGCGGCCCAGCGCACCATCGGCCAGCGGCCATACGACGTGCAGGTCATGGGCGGTGCGGCGCTTCATCTGGGAAACATTGCGGAGATGAGAACCGGTGAAGGCAAGACCCTCGTGGCGACCCTTCCCTCCTACCTCAACGCCCTGACCGGCGAGGGCGTGCACGTGGTCACCGTCAACGACTACCTCGCCTCCTACCAGTCCGAACTCATGGGGCGCATTCACCGCTTCCTCGGCCTGACCACCGGCTGCATCCTTTCCGGCCAGACCCCGGAGCAGCGCCGCAAGGAGTACGCGGCGGACATCACCTATGGCACCAACAACGAGTTCGGTTTCGATTATCTGCGCGACAACATGGCGTGGAAGGTCGGGGATCTCGTCCAGCGCGGTCACAACTTCGTCATCGTCGACGAGGTTGATTCGATTCTCATCGACGAGGCCCGCACCCCGCTGATCATCTCCGGTCCCGCCGAGGGCGATGCCAACAAGTGGTACCTGGAGTTCTCCCGCGTTGCACGCCAAATGCGCGTCGACACCGATTACGAGGTCGACGAGAAGAAGCG
>RRZU010112683.1_pt1 | contig 12981 bp, 7 predicted proteins | sample 2165561 | NCBI WGS metagenome assembly RRZU01 (sample SAMN10456909, study PRJNA506462) | wastewater metagenome | isolation source: wastewater sludge | place: USA: Moscow, Idaho
GCTTCGGGCATGGGCTCATATCACGGCAAGGCCGGGTTCCTGGAGTTCAGTCATGTCAAGACCGTGGTCGGCAAGCCCGCGGTGCCGGATACGCTTTCGTTGGTGTATCCGCCGTATGACGGCTTGAAGAAGATACTGATTTCGGCGGTCAGTCATACGCCGAGAGTGCGGTAGCGGGACACGGCGCACCTCCCGCTGGCAGGAGGTGACGCGCAGCGCCAGTGGGTGGTGACCACCCCCAGTCGGCTCAGCCGGCAGCCCCCGCCAGCGGGGGGCGTTACAGTATTCCAGTCGGCTCCGCCGACAGCCCTTCGGGCCCTGCAATTATGGACGGGCTAGGCATGACTGTTCCGCTGGCTCATTGTCGTTCGCTCTTCGCCTACAAACCGCACCGCTGTTTGCTTGACGGCTCAGCCCGTCAACGGGGGCATAATGGAAAAGCCCCTCGCGATGAGGGGCTTTATCGATGAGTAGGACTTGTTACTTGGCTTCGTTTGTGGTGAGCATGGCCTTGGTGACCTGTTGGTAGAGATCCTCGTAGCCGCCGGGCGTGGAGGCGGGCAGCACGACGGTCTTGGTGTTGTTCGACTCGGACAGCGAGCGCATCACATCAAGGTACTGGTTGAACAGCACGACGTTGTTGACGTCGTTGATGTCCATGCCCACGGCCTGCAGGCTCTTGATCTGGTCGACGATGCCGTTTGCGATCTCACGACGGTAGTTGGCCTGGCCCTCACCCTGGAGTCGGGTCTTCTCGGCGTCCGCAGCGGCCTGCGTCTCGATCTGGATGCGCTGCGCCTCGGCACGCTGGCGGGTGGCCTCCTTCTCACGCTGCGCGGCGTTGATGGAGTCCATCGCGCTCTTGACCTGCGGGCTCGGGTCAATGGCGGTGATCAGCGTCTTGACGACGGTGAAGCCGAAGCGCGCCATCTCGGCGCCGACCGTCTTCTGCACGTCGAAGGCGACGTCGTCCTTGCGGGCGAAGGCGTCATCGAGGCTGAGCGCCGGGATCGCGGAACGCAGTGCGTCCTCCATGTAGCTCCTGAGCTGTCCGGCGGGATCGCGCAGCTCGTAGTATGCGGTGGCGACGTTCTCAGGATTGACACGGAACTGCGTCGAAGCGACGACCGTGACGAACACGTTGTCGAGCGTCTTGGTTTCCAGCTGCACGTTCAGCTGGGAGACTCGCATGTTCGTCTTCGTCGAGATGCGGTCGACGAACGGGATCTTGGCGTGGATGCCGGCGAACTGGACCTTATTGTATTTGCCGAACCGTTCGATGATGTATGCCTGCTGTTGCGGCACGATGAAAATCGAGGCGCACAGCACGGCGAGGACGATGACGACGATGACGCCCAACATGATCAGAGCACCCGTCATTCCCACCAGAACACCCATCATTCCTCCTTGCCTGGTGTTGCCGCACCCTACCTCGGGCGCGATGTCTATTCCATCCTATCCGAAAACGACGGGCTTTCAGTGAAAGCTCACATAGAATTCAAGAGTTGTTCGCCGTGTGGCCCTTCTTCGTCTCACCGTACGGGACGGCGGCATGCCCGCGTCTACTCCCCGTATGCGCCGGCTATGGCCCGGTCAAGGTCGGCCATCAGGTCTCCCGCGTCCTCAAGACCGATGGACAGACGAATCAGATCGTCGCTCACACCGGCGGCCTTGCGATACGATTCCGGCACCTCGCGGTGAGTGATGTTCGCGGGGTCGACGATCAGCGACCTTGCGTCGCCGATATTTGGCACGTATGAGAACAGCTTCACGCCGTCGAGGATGCGGCGCACACGGTCCGCGCCGCCTTCCACCTTGAACGAGAGGATCTGGCCGACGCCTCGGGGGAAGTATTTCCCGGCGAGCGCATGATACGGCGAGTCCGGCAACCCTGAATAATTCACCGACACGACATGCGACGTGTGTTCGAGGTGCCCGGCGATGGCCGTCGCCGTTTCGACCTGGCGGGCGACCCGCTGCGGCAGCGTCTCCAGTCCGATCAGCTGCAGGTATGCGTTGAACGGGCTTTGCACGGCACCGAACGTGCGCAGGTATTTGACGCGGATGCGCCTGATGAACGCTTCGGAGCCAAACGCCCCGGAGAAGCTGCGCCGGTTGCCGTCGATGTCGGCGATGACCTGCTCAGGCCGCGTGAATTGCAGGAAACGGCCGTTCGCCCAGTCGAACTGTCCGGCGTCGACGATCACGCCGCCGATGGCGTTGCCATGCCCGGTGATGCCCTTGGTGGTCGAATGCACAACGATGTCGGCGCCGAATTCGATCGGGCGCAGCAGGTACGGCGTCGGCACGGTGTTGTCGAGAATCAGCGCCAGCCCGTGCCGGTGCGCCAGATCGGCCAGCGGACGAATATCGGTGATGGCGGTGTTCGGGTTGGCGACCGTCTCGGCGAAGATGGCACGGGTCGCGGGACCGATCAGAGACTCGATCTCATGCAGGTCGTTGATGTCCTTGACGAAATCAGCGTGGATGCCGAACTGCGGCAGGAAGTCGCCGAGCGCATCGACTGACGCCCCATACAGGTTCGTCGGCGCGATGATGCGGCCACCGCCCTCCCCCGCGCACATCAGCGCGTATGACACCGCAGCCATGCCCGACGACACCGCCACCGCGCCGACGCCACCCTCCAGGGCGGCGAGCCGGCGTTCGAGCGCATCGACGGTCGGATTGGCGACTCTGGAATACTCGAACCCGGATATCTCACCGGCGGCCAGATCACGGCCACGAGCGGCGTTCTCCAAATCGAAGGCGGCGGAGGCGTAGATGGGCACGCTGACCGCATCGTCGTTGCGGTTCGCATTATACCCGCCATGAACCGCAAGCGTGCTGAAATCAGTCATTTCCAAATCCCTTTCATCCGCATGACCGCCAAAACAACGAACACCGACCGCCATATTTCTTCAAGACACGACAGTGCGGGCGTCATTGCCATGAACGTCGACGCCCGCACGGCCCGCACCGCATGATAGGCACGGTACGCGACCCTATGCGGCCACTTCCGTCGTCAGCCGGTCGAGCACCTGACCGCTTACGCCGTCGATGTCCAGCGCCTCGAACGCCTTGTCGAAGCCCTGCCCCAGATCCTCGATCAGGTCGGACACGTCCTCGATGCCCACCGACAGACGCACCAGCTCGTCGGTGATGCCCACCTTGAGACGCTCCTCGCGAGGCAGCTCGAAATGCGTCATGCGGCATGGCAGCTCGGCGAGGCTTTCCACCGCGCCCAGACTGACGGCGAGATGGAACACGTGCAGGTTGTCGAGCACGATGGACGGGTCGACCCCCGGCACCACTTCGAAGGACAGCACGCCGCCGAACCCCTTGAGTCCATTCTCGGCGAGCAGACGGTTGCGGTCGCCATACACGCCCGGGTAATGCACGGCCCGAACGAGCGGATGCGCCAGCAGGTATTCCGCCACGGCCTGCGCGTTGCGCTGCTGACACTCCATGCGCAGCGCCAACGTCTGGATGCCACGGCGCACGTCGTTGCATTCGGTCGGGGCGAGCACGCCGCCGAACCGGTTCTGCGCGAAGTAGATGCCATTGCCGACCTCATCGTCCAACACCACCACAAGGCCGGCGTTCACCTCGGAATGGCCTGCCAGGTATTTGGTGGCCGAATGGATGACGATATCCGCGCCCAAATCGAGCGGCTGCTGCAGGTACGGGGTGACGAACGTGTTGTCGACGATGGACAGCGCGCCGTATCGGTGCGCGATGGCCGAGATGCGGTTGACGTTGTTGATCTGCAGCAGCGGGTTGGTCAGCGTCTCGAAATATACGGCGCTGGCCGCGCGGCCGCCTCTGTCGCGCCCGCTGATCGCGGCGTCGAGCGCCTCGTAGTCGGCGGTGTCGACGCTGTCGAACTCCAGCCCGCGCTCGGCGAAGTACTCGTTGAACAGCGAATACGTGCCGCCGTAGATGTTCTTGCCGACCACGATGCGGTCCCCGGGTTTGAAGATGGACAGCACCGCGTGAATCGCGGCGAGTCCGGACGCGAACGCGAAGCCGCGAGTCCCGTGCTCCAGCTGGGCGATCTGCTTTTCCAGAAAGTCGCGGGTCGGGTTGCCGCTGCGCGCATAATCCCAGCGGGGCATGGCGTTGACCGATTCGACAGCGTATGTGGATGAGTTGTAGATGGGCGGGTTGACGGCTCCGGTGTTGTTGTCGTTGACCGGCAATCCGTGGACCAGCTGAGTGTTGAACCTCGTCATGAGCACCCCCTGCGGTTTTTTTGGCGGGTTTCCCGATGAACCCCGCGTGACCCTTATGAAGGTAGTCAGCGGCCGGCGGCCCCGCAACCCGGACGGCATACACATTATTTATAGGATGCTCAAAACCCTTGCAAACACTGGATTTTCACGACTTGCACGGCATCTTTGACGACCGGCAAGAGCCACTTGCGACACGCACGGAATGTTCTGGCGGCAACCAAGGCGCGACTAAGTGCGACATGGCTTCGCGCAGAAACCGACGCTACGACCCATCGGCCATCGTGATGTTCGTCACATCCGGGCCCTGTAGGGCATTTGGTCTCACCCCGGCAGCGGAACCGGGCGATATGCTGGAGTGACGCCGGCGGGATCCACGCGCCGGAGGGACCCAAGCAAAGGAGCTCGCCCATGACCACCGTAGCCATCGTCGGATGCACTCACGCGGGAACGTTCGCCGCCACATCCATCCTCAAGCAGCATCCCGACTGGACGGTCCACGTATTCGAACGCAACGACTCGCTGTCGTTCCTTTCCTGCGGCATCGCGCTGTGGGTCGGCGACCACGTGTCCGATCCGAAGCGCATGTTCTATTCGTCGCCGAAGGCCCTCGCCGAAGCCGGCGCCACGATGCACATGCGCCACGACGTGCTCGATGTGGATGTCGCCGGCAAGGTGTTGCGCGCCCGTGACATGAACACCGGGGAAGTCGGCGAATACCGATACGACAAGCTGGTGATCACCACCGGTTCCGCGCCCGTGGTGCCGCCGATCGACGGACTGGACGAGGCACTCGAATCGGGACGCGTGCTGCTGTGCAAGAACTGGGACCATGCGATGGCGATCAAGGAGCGCGCGGGCAGCGCGAAATCGGCCGTCGTGATCGGCGCGGGGTACATCGGCGCGGAGATCGCCGAGCAGTTCAGCGAAATCGGCGTGAAGACCACGCTGGTGGATGCGCTGGACCGCGTGCTGGCGAACAATTTCGACGCGACCATCACCGATGACGTGGAGCAGGCGTTCGACGAGCATGGCGTGACCCTGGCGCTCGGCCAGAAGGTGACGGCGTTCCGGCCGGCGGCCGGCAGCGACGGGATCGAGGGCTCCGGCGTGACCGTGGTCACCGAGAAGGGCGAGTACACGGCCGATGTGGCGATCCGGGGCGCCGGATTCCGCCCGAACACCGCGTTGTTCGCGGATCAGCTGCGTATGCTGAAGAACGGGGCGATCGTCATCGACGACTACATGCGCGCCTCATTGCCGGACAACACGGTGCTCGACGACGTGTTCGCGGCGGGCGACAGCGCCACGGTCCGATACAACCCGACCGGCGCGGACGATTACATCCCGCTCGCCACCAATGCGGTGCGGCAGGGGCTGCTCATCGGCGAGAACATCGTCGCCGCGACGAAGCGGTATCCCGGCACGCAGGCCACCAGCGCAGTGCAGTTGTACGATCTGGCGATGTCCGCCACGGGACTCACCGCCGGCGGCGCGAAACGCCGAGGCATCGCCGCGAAATCGACGACGATCACGCAGGATTACCGCCCCGATTTCATGCTCACCACCACGCCGGTGACGACCACGCTGGTGTGGAGCCCGGTCACCCGGCGCATCCTGGGTGCGCAGTTCCTGTCGAAGCATGACATCTCGCAGGCGGCGAACGTCGTGTCCGTGGCCATTCAGGCGGGGTTCACGATCGATCAGCTCGCCGGCGCCGACCTGTTCTTCCAGCCGAACTTCAGCCAGCCGATCAATTTCGTCGGAGCCGTGGCCATTCAGGCAGTGGCCGAAAGCTGACCCCAATCGTTGACTCGCGCTCAACGCGGATGCGAAAGCCCCGATCATTGGGAAACGGCCATTCCGGTTCTCGTATCCGCGGCTAATGCGAGCACACGATTCGCATCAGCCGCGTGACCTGTTCGGCGGTGCGGGCCACGTTCGCACGGGCGTCGCGCAGCAGCTCATCGAGACTCGCGGCACCCGGCGCGGCACCGAAGACCGCATCGATGCCGCGCCCGTGCAGACACTCGATGCCGTCGCCGACGTGGCCGGCGATAGCAATCACCGGTTTGCCGTGCCGCTTCGCCACGGAGGCGACCCCGACCGGCGTCTTGCCGAACATGGTCTGCGCGTCAATCGAACCTTCGCCGGTGAACACGATGTCCGCCCATTGCGCGGCGGCATCCAGCCCGGACTGCTCGATCACCAAGTCGATACCCGGGCGAAAATCGGCGTGCAGCACGGCGAGCAGCGCCATGCCGATGCCGCCCGCCGCCCCGGCTCCGGGATGATCGGCGATGGGCGTGCGGGTACGGTGGTCAGGACGGGAACGGTGGCCAGGAGACGATGATTCAGCCACGGCCGCTTCGACTTTTCCGCCATCGCCATTCCGTTCGGCGGGCACCTGTTCAGCGAGCGCACGTTCGATGACCGACGAGACGTGCCGCAGGGCGCCGTCCAACAGCGTCACGTCTTCGCGACTCGCGCCCTTCTGCGGGCCGAACACCGCGCTGGCGCCCTCGGGGCCGGTCAGCGGATTGGTCACATCGCAGGCGGCGATGACATGCACGTCGCCAAGCCGTCTGTCCAGGCCGCTTAGGTCAACGCGCTCCACTTCGGCGAGCGCCGCCCCGCCCGGCCGCACGTCACGCCCGTCATGGTCAAGCAGCCGCACCCCCAACGCCTGCAGGAGACCGCAGCCCGCGTCGTTGGTGGCGCTGCCGCCGAGCCCGACGATGATCGTCTCGGCGCCGGCGTCGAGCGCGGCCCGGATCAGTTCGCCCGTGCCGTATGACGTCGTGGCCTTCGGGTCGCGTTCGGATGGGCGCAGCAGCGCCAGTCCGCTGGCGGCGGCGGTCTCCACGACCGCGGTGCGGCCGTCGCCGAGCAGCGCGAACCCGGCCTGCACCGGGCGTCCGAGGGGATCGTGCGCGCCGGCCGTCAGCATCGTGCCGCCGGTGGCGTCGGCCAGCGCCCGCGCGGTTCCCTCTCCCCCGTCAGCCATGGGCAGGCATCGTATTTCGGCGTCGGAGTCGCCGCAGCGGATGCCTTCGGCCAGGGCCCGTGCCGCCTCGGCGGCGGTCAGGCTCTCCTTGAAGGAATCAGGCGCACATAGGTATCGCATCGCCGGATCACGCCTGCTATTCGGTGCGCAGCGCGGTGGCCGGGTCCTGCTTGGCGGCCTTGCGCGACGGAATCAGGCCGCCGATAAGGGTGAGCACCATGCTGAGCACCACCAGGATCACCGCTCCGGCCACCGGCAGCGCGGCGTTCACGTCGTTGGTGCCGATGAAATGGTGCAGCACCTGGTTGCCCGGTATGAGCAGCAGCAGCGTCACGCCTATGCCGATCAGGCCGGCGCACAGGCCGATGAGTCCGGTCTCCGCGTTGAACACCTGCGACACATTGCGCTTCGAGGCGCCCATCGCGCGCAGGATGCCGATCTCCTTGGTGCGTTCCAGCACCGAGATGTACGTGATGATGCCGATCATGATCGACGACACCACCAGCGACACGGACACGAACGCGATCAGCACATAGGAGATCACGTTGATGATCGTCGTCACCGAGCTCATCATCAGGCCGACGTAATCGGTGTAGACGATCTTGTCGGCCTTGGGCACGGTCTTGTTGTAGTCGGTGATGGCCTTGGACACGTGGTCCTTGTCCTCGAAGCTGTCGGTGTAGATGTTGATCGTCGAGGGCGCGTCCCGGCTCACCACGCCGAACGCGGCGAGGTTGTCGTCATACGTGCCGGTCGAGACGTACTGGTCGTAGATCTTGACCAGCACGTCCTGCGAGGCGGTGGCGATGTACTGGTCGAAGCTGTCGGCGAGCTGCTGCTCGCTCATCGCCGCCATCCGCTGCCCGCCCGCGGCTGACTGCCCGGCCTGCCCGGGCTGAGCCGACTGCGCTGACTGCGACTGCATCATGGCCTTGGCCATGTTCGCCTTGTCGCTCACGCCGAGCGAGGCCACATAGGTCTTGGCATCAGCGGCCTTCGCCGCGTCGTCCAACGGCGAGAACGCCAGGCCGTTGAGCACGTCGCGGGTCTTGTCCTTCTCCTGGTCGGTGACGATGGCGCTGGAGTTCGCATGGTCGATCAGCTCGTCGGTCAGTGCGCGGGTGTAGCCGATTCCGGTGGCCAGCGGCGTGGCGGAGGCGTCCTTGATCGGCTTGACCACGCCCACGATCTTCAGCTGCTCCGCCGAGTCGAAGCGCTCTGCGATGGCGTCCGCGTCGTCGCCGATGTACGTGTAGTCGCCGTTCGCGTCCTTCACGTACTGGTCTGCGGCGGGTATCATGGCCAGCTTCTGCCCCATCGCCGTCGCGTAGTCGATCTTGCCGGTGGGTGTCTTGACCGTCTCGCCGTCGTTGAGCTTGTTCATCATGTCGGTGTAGTCGCTGGCCTTGAGCAGGCCCAGCTCATACAGCGTGGTGAGCGGTACCTTGTTGTCGTCGTCAAGCACGAGCACGACCTGGTCCTTGCCGGTCGGCCATGCGCCCTTGACCACGCGGTAGTTGTCGGTGATGACCTTGCTGATGAGCTGATCGTCCTTCGCCCCCGGCATGATTTCATGGAACGAGTTGGGCGACGCGCTCGTGTCGGTCTTGCCGGTCAGCACCGTCATCTGCATGCTCGTCATGTCGGACATGCTCGACGACTGGCCCATCGAGCTCATCCGCGCAGCGTTCGATGTCGAATCGGACTTGGCACCGATGGTGACGCCGTTCGCGGTGACCAGCGTGCCGTCGGGATCGTGGCTGAACACGGAGAACTTCACGTCGTACGTGTATTGGATGCCGGTTTCGCCGACATATTGGCGAACCTCGCTGTTGGGGTCGTCCAGATACTTCTTGAAATCGGCGAGGTTGTTCTTCGTGATGCTGCTCGTCAGGCTGGAGGTCTGCTTGATGCTGCGGTCGTCCGGGTAAATGCCGTCGTTCTTCGCCGATTTGCCTCCGGTCTCCTTGCCGCCCGCCTGGGCGCCCATGATGCTGGTCATGTCGAAGGTCTGCGAGTCGATGGTGATCGGATAGGCGGTCATCGTGTCGCGCTGGATGCTGTCGATGTACGCGTTAACGCCGGTGGAAACCGACAGGATCAGGGCGATGCCGATGATGCCGATAGACCCGGCAAACGAGGTGAGCAGCGTACGGCCCTTCTTGGTCCTCAGATTGTTGAAGCTCAGCGCGATGGACGTGGCGAGCGACATCGAGGCCTTGCCCAGCCTCTTGTGTACGGGTGCCTCGGACGCGCCCTCCTCGACCTCGTACGGGTCGGAATCGCTGCGGATCACGCCGTCGCGCAGCTGGACGGTTCTGGTGGCGTACTGCTCGGCGAGCTCGGGATTATGTGTGACCATGACCACCAGACGGTCCTTCGCCACCTCCTTGAGCAGGTTCATGATCTGCACGGACGTGTCGGAGTCGAGCGCTCCGGTCGGCTCGTCGGCCAGCACGATGTCCGGGTCGTTGACCAGGGCGCGGGCGATGGCGACGCGCTGCATCTGCCCGCCGGACAGCTGGTTCGGCTTCTTGTTGATGTGGTCGCCCAGCCCGACCTGTTCGAGGGCCTTGCGGGCACGCTCCCGCCGTTCGGTACGGGATACGCCGGAGATCGTCAGCGCGAGCTCCACGTTCGACAGAATCGTCTGGTGCGGAATCAGGTTGTAGCTTTGGAACACGAAGCCGATCGTGTGGTTGCGGTACGAATTCCAGTCACGGTCCTTGTACCGTTTGGTGGAGACCCCGTTGATGATCAGGTCGCCGCTGTCGTACCGGTCCAGGCCGCCGATGATGTTGAGCAGCGTGGTCTTGCCGGAACCCGACGGGCCCAATATCGCCACGAATTCGCTGTCGCGCAGGTTCAGGCTGACGTCATCCAACGCCTTCTGCACAAAATCGCCGGTCTTGTATTGCTTGGAAATCGACTTGATCTGCAGCACGATGCTCCCCTTATTACCCATGGGTGGTTCGTCGTATGTCTCCATGATTTGCGGTATGACACCACTGTATCCGACCCGTTCCCCCAGCGCCTCATGATTCACCGCAAGCATGGGGAATAAAACCGACAACAAACGACTTTGTGTCGCTTTGGCATGACGGAACCGTGACGGCCCTCGCGCGTCAAGTGTGTGTATCAAGCATGCTTTGCGTTTTTTTAGCGCCCCCCTCAGCAGTTTTCCCATACAGTCGAAACCATGACAGGACTCACTACATCTGAAGTCGAAGAACGCCGCGCGCGAGGCGAGGGCGAAACCGGGGCGCGAAGCGTCACCAAATCGACAGGCGCGATACTGCGCGAGAACATCTGCACGCTGTTCAACGCACTGAACTTCGCTATAGCGATACTGCTGTTCGCGGTCGGCGCGTACTCCAACATGCTGTTCATCGCGATCATCATCCTCAACATCGTCATCGGCATCGTGCAGGAATTCAAGGCGAAGAAACTCGTCGACGAGCTGACGATCCTCAACCAGCCGCACGCGGTGGTGCTGCGCGACGGCAAGGAGACGACCATCGAGGCCGGCGACATCGTCAAGGACGATGTCATGGTGCTGGATTCCGGCAAGCAGATCTGCAACGACGCCGTGGTCATCGACGGCCGTCTGGAAGTCAACGAATCGCTGCTGACCGGCGAAAGCGACTCCATCGACAAGACCGCCGGCAGCGAGCTGTATTCCGGCAGCTCGGTGATTTCCGGCCGCGCGTACGCCCGTGTGACGCACGTCGGCGACGAGAACTACACGAATTCGCTGATCAACGAGGTGCGCCAGGAGAAGCGCGTGCACTCCGAGCTGCTGGATTCGATGCGCAAGGTCACCCGGTTCACCAGCTTCCTGATCATCCCGCTGGGCGTGCTGCTGTTCGTCGAGGCGATGTTCCTGCGGCACTCCGGCACGTACGACGCCGTGGTGTCGTCTGCCGCGGCGCTGCTCGGCATGCTGCCGAAGGGACTGGTGCTGCTGATCTCCGTGTCGCTGGCCACCGGCGTGATCCGCCTCGCGAAGGCCAAGATCCTCGTGCAGAACATCTATTCGCTGGAGACGCTGGCGCATGTGGACGTGCTGTGCCTCGACAAGACCGGCACGCTGACGGACGGCAACATGAGCGTGGACCGGATCGTGCCGCTCGGCGAGCGCGGTGCCGCCGAGGATTCCGACGCGCTGCTGCGCGCCTACCTGGACGCCAGCGAGGACAACAACGTGACCATCGCGGCGCTGCGCGCCCATTTCGGTGCCGACGACTCCACCGCCGATGCCGGGCAGCCCGCGGCGCCCGCCGGTGACGGCCGTTTCGCCGCGCAGGCCATCATCCCGTTCTCATCGAAGCGCAAATGGGGCGCCATCACGATGCGCGCAGCGGCTGGCGCGGCAGACGCGCCTCGCCACGCGCAGGAGGGCGAGTCGGCCGCGACGGCGACCGGAACCGTGTTCCTGGGCGCCCCGGAGCGCATCCTTGGCGCGAACCTGCCCGATGAGGCGGCCGCGCTGATGGGTCAGGGACTGCGTCTGATCGCCGTCGGATACCTGCCCGGCGCGTGGACGGACGAGGAGCGTCTGCCGGATGCGCTGCAGCCGATGTTCCTGATCGCGCTGCGCGACAACATCCGCCCGCGGGCCAAGGAGACGCTGGCGTACTTCCGCGACCAGGGCGTCGACGTGAAGGTCATCTCCGGCGACCATCCCGACACCGTCGCCGCCGTCGCCCGGCAGGCCGGCCTGGAGCGTTGGCGTGACGTCATCGACATGACCTCGGTGCCGGCGGACGCCCCGGATTCCACGTTCAACGACGTCGCCGGCCGATACACGGTGTTCTCTCGCGTCACCCCCAAGCAGAAGCGCCAGCTGGTGCAGGCGATGCAGCGGGCCGGGCATCAGGTCGCGATGACCGGCGACGGCGTGAATGACCTGCTCGCCCTGCGCGAGGCCGACTGCTCGATCGCCATCGCCTCCGGGTCGGACGCCGCGCGCCAGATCTCGCAGGTCGTGCTGCTCGACTCCGATTTCACCTACCTGCCGCAGGTGGTGCTGGAGGGCCGCAAGGTCGTCAACAACGTGACCCGCACGGCCGCCGTGTTCTTCATCAAGACGATCTACTCGGTGCTGGTGTCGTTCTTCTGCCTGGCTTTGAACGTCCCGTTCCCGTTCATTCCGATCCAGATCACACTTGTCGACGCCTGCATCGAGGCGTGGCCGTCGTTCCTGACGATATTCGAATCGGACACGCGACGCATCCGCGGCCGGTTCCTGCCCACTGCGCTCGGCAAGGCGGCGCCGTTCGCGATCGCCGTCACCGGCATGATCATCGCATTCAGCCTCATCGCTCCGTTCGGCGAGACGCAGAACCGCACGGTCATGTTCGCGCTGCTGATCGCCGCGTCGATGGTCGCCGTGATCAAGAGCTGCGTGCCGTTCACGAAGATCCGCGTGTTCGTCTGCGTGACGATGGTGCTGGGCGCCCCGTTCGCGCTGCTCATCCTGCCGCACCTGTTCGAGGTGGTCGCGATGACCGGCCCGATGTGGGCATGGTTCGCGGTGGCGTTCGTGGTGATGATGGCCGTCACCGCCGCGATCATCGCGGCGCAGCGGGCATGGCTGCGGTCCCGGCGCTGACCGGCGAGCGATTCCCCGTGATACCGGCGTGGCTTGGCATCAGATGCGTCTGGACTTTCGGCGGGAGCGGCAGCAGTCGTGTTGTCCACAGGGACGATAGACAGTATGCGGTTTCATTGTTTTTCCGTGAA
>RRZU011646959.1_pt1 | contig 12981 bp, 11 predicted proteins | sample 2165561 | NCBI WGS metagenome assembly RRZU01 (sample SAMN10456909, study PRJNA506462) | wastewater metagenome | isolation source: wastewater sludge | place: USA: Moscow, Idaho
CAGCAGGTCAGTGTGCTGGCAGATATTCCTTTGGGTTTGCCGGCACTTAGCCGAGCCTTAAAAATTCAAAAGCGTGCGTCCAGTGCAGGCTTTGATTGGCAGAGCTTACCCCCAGTCTTGGCTAAGGTTGATGAAGAACTGCAAGAAGTACGTGAGGCCATTGCCAGTGGAGAAGCTGCGGCCATCAGCGAGGAGTTGGGTGATTTGCTGTTTGCGACAGTTAACGTGGCGCGTCATCTGAATATCAATCCTGAAAGTGCTTTGCGTGCGGCCAATAGTAAATTCTCTGAGCGTTTACAGCATGTGGAGCAGCAAGCCCATGCGCAAGGTGTCGCGCTCGATGAGTGCAGTGAGGCGCAGTTGGATGCGTTGTGGAACTTAGCTAAGCAGGCGTTAAGCAAGCCGTAGTCATGGCGCAGTTGAGTGTGCTGTGTTTATTAAATATTTGCCGATAGGTTTACAATCACATGAGTTTATCTTTGCGTGACCAAATGCTAAAAGCGGGCTTGGTGAATGAGAAACAAGCCAAACAAGCGAGTAAAGAGCAAAAAAGACAACAACGCCTTGAGAAAAAAGGCGCGATTGAAATCGATGATACGCAGCGTCAAGCGGCTTTAAAAGCCATGGCTGAGAAGCAAAAGCGTGACCAAGAGCTTAACCGTCAGCAACAAGAAAATATTGAGCGTAAAGCTTTTGTGGCGCAGATTCGCCAATTGATTGAAGGCGCACGTTTACCCAAACTCGACAGCGAAGATTATTACAACTTTGTTGATTATAAAAAGGTCAAGCGCATTGCCGTCAATCCTGTGGTGCGCAATAAATTGGTCAACGGTCAGTTAGCTATTGTGAAGCATGGCCAAGGCTATGAAATCATTCCGCGCGATGTGGCGTTAAAAGTGCAAGAGCGTGATGCGCGCCGTATTGTGGTGCTTAATCTTGAGACTGAAGAAGTCAAAGAAGATGACCCATACGCAGCGTTTCAGATTCCAGATGACTTGATGTGGTAAGGCAGCTCTGATTCAAAAACACGGGTTGTAAACGCTGGTACTCTAAAAAGCAGAGTATACACACCCAAAAGTCCGGCACAGGCGCAACACTCTTTTGAGGTTGCGCCTGTGTTGTTTTAGGGGCAAGTCAGTTGTCTGCTGTTGAGTAGTGTATGGCTTACTGCTGCATGTTAATGGCTAGTACGCGCATGCCGCAGCCAGAATAATGCGATAAGTTTCAGCGCCACCGGCGCACCGGCATACAACCACAGCAGGCCTTGCAAGCTAAGCTCGCTGTGCTGCTCCCAACCCAACCAACCCAGTATCGGTAATGCTAAGCCTACCGCCAATGCCAAGGCGAGTTTGGTCAGCACGCCCCATATTGCAAAGAGTAGGCCACTGATGCTGCCATGTTTCTGGCTTAAGTCTTGAGCGATATCCGCTTGAATCGATGCAGGTAAGGCTACGTCAGCGGCGACACTCAGTCCTGAAAATAAGCAAATCAGGGCAAAGCCCCACAGACTGCCGGCGTCTAAGCTAAACACCCAGATAAAACTGACGCTGGCGGTCAGCATCGAGACGCGCCAAGCTGAGTATTTGCCGATACGCTTGGCTAGCTGCACCCACAGCGGTAAAGCCAAAATACCACTGAGAAAAAAGCCTAATAACAGTAGTCCCATATAGGCATTGAGCTGTAAAAAGTGCTCAACAAATAACAAAAATAAAGTGGCAGGCAGCGCATTGGCTAAGCTGTTGAGAAAATAAGCTGGCAGTAAGGTGCGGCTGCTGCGGTCATGCCATATCAACTGCATGGTGGCCAGACTGATTAAGGTGTGTGTGCGTTGTGCCGGTGATTGCTCAATTAGACGTAAACGCCACAGTAGCAGCCCTAGAGAGACACTGATGCTGACCGCCACAACGGGGTAGAGCACACGAAACAGTTGCTGGTAACCTTGGCTATCATCCAAGACAAAGGGCAATACCAACACAGTCAGCACACCCAGCACCGCAAAGCCTTCACGGGTCGCGGTATAGTGGGTTTTGATATGCGCTAGGTGACTGACTTGTGCGCTCAAGGCTTGGTAAGGAATCATAATCAGCGTCCAGGCCAAATACACCCACATGGCCCAGAGCAATAAATGCCCAGCACTGGCGTGGGTCGGTAGCAGCAATTGCCACAAGCCAATCAGTAACAAAAACCAACCCAGCAGCATCAGCGCGTAACTGCCACGCCGCCCGCCAAGGTCGCACAACCAGCCCACCAACGGGTCGGTGAAGATGTCGCTGATACGCGCTAACAGCAGCATGCTGCCCACTACGGCCAGTTCTAACCCGAGCTGATGGTAGTAAGTGGGCAAGTACACATAGAGTGGAATACCCAGCATCGCTAAGGGCCAAGAGAGGAGGCCATAGATGAGCGGCTGACTGCAGCGACCTGTTGCTTTCATGAGGTGCTGAGACGTTTATTAATCATGCCGATAATGCTGCCCAATACTGGGACCTTACTGTAGACATACTCACCTGTATCCCAGTAATCAATATGGCTGCAGACTTGGCCCTGTGTGTTGATTTCGATTTTACTCACGCCTTGAATAAACTGACTGGCGGCGCTGGGCTTGAGTTTAAAAGTAAATTGCCATTCTAAAAAACCACTGCTGCCACTGCCGGCTAAATCAATGATATGAAACTGCGGTTCAAGCAGGGTGCTGAACATGTGTTGAAAAATATGCTGCAAGTGCGGCAGACCGCGCACGGCGTTAAAGGGGTCTTTAAAATAGACGTCGCTGCTAAATACCTGCAGAAAATCTTCTTCCACAGTGCGCAGGCTCAAGGTTTCAAATAAGGTTTTATAGCGTTGTAACACCGGCTCGATGGTGGGCATATTTAAGTCCTTAACATTTTACGGGTCAGGGCCAGTGACCAGGCATAGGGCATCCAACGCAATAAACTGAGGATGATGCGCAGTTTCCAGGGGAAACGAATTTCAAAACGTCGACTCTTGGCTACGGCTTGCGCAATTTGAGCGGCGGCTTGCTCAGGCTCAAGTAAACCGGGCATGGAAAATTCATTTTTCTCTGTCAGGCGAGTGCGCACAAAGCCATGATTAATAATTTGCAGTTGAATGTTTTGTGCAGCTAACTCCGGCTGCAGCGCTTGCGCTAAATTAACCAAAGCGGCTTTAGGTGCGGAGTAACCACCGCCATAGGGCAAGCCAAAGTAGGAAGCTAAACTGGCATTCCAAATCCAGCGACCATGGCCTTGTTGTGCAAAGCGCTGCTGTAAAGGCACCATCAATGCCACCGCGCCAAGGTAGTTGCTGTGGTTCATATTGATAAAGGCTGATAAATCCCACTCAGCTGTACTCATCGGCTGGTAAGCACCGACATTGTAAAACCATACATCTAATCCGCTAAAAATAGACCATGCCAATTCTGCTTTGAGTGCGCAGTCAGTGGCATCGCTGACATCAACATTCAGGCAGTTTAACTGCTTGCCAAAACGCTGCTGCAATTGCATTAACGCCTGTGATTGCTCAGCCTTACGGGCTGAGGCGATGACTTGATGACCTTGTGTCAGCCAGGTTTTTACCAGCTCTAAACCGATGCCTTGTGAGGCGCCGACAATCCAAATACGTTGTGGCTCAATAAAATTATTCATAGCGACACCTTGTACAACTGTATAACTTGTGTATAAATAATATATAACAAATTCACGCAAGGTGTTAGAAAAAATGTTCGACCCTCAAAAAGGTTACAAAGTAGCAGTGGTTGGCAGCGGTATCAGCGGCATCAGTAGCGCTTGGTTCCTTAGTCAAAAACATGATGTGACTTTGTTCGAGAAGAACCCAACTTTGGGTGGTCACACCAACACCATCGACGCCACCTTGCGTACCGGTGAAACTATTCCTGTGGATACCGGCTTTATTGTTTATAACGAGCCCAATTACCCTCTGCTCAAGGCGATGTTTGCGCATTTGAATGTAGCCACCTATCCGACTGATATGAGCTTTGCCGTATCCATTGACCAAGGTCGTTTGGAGTACGCCGGTAATAATCTCAACACCATGTTCGCTCAGCGTAAAAATCTGTTTTCGCCACGGCACTGGAGCATGATTACGGATATTTTGCGTTTTAATAAAATGGCTAAAGTGGACCTGGTACAAGGTTTGCCCGAGCAATTAACGCTGGGTGAATACCTGAGTAACAATGGTTTTGGTCAGCCCATGCAGCATGATTATTTGTTGCCGATGGCGGCGGCGATTTGGTCTTGCCCAACCGATACCATGCTGAAGTTTCCGGCACAGAGCTTTTTACAGTTCTTCGCCAACCATGGCTTGCTCAATGTCAACGACCGCCCGCAATGGCAGACGGTGATTAATGGCGCGCGCACCTATTTAGAAAAGATTATTGCCTTAAATAGCTTCGCTGTGTATCAGCAGGGGGTGACTGATGTGGTGCTAAATGAAACGCCAGAACAGACTGTGTCTTTACGCACGGCAGACGGTGCAAGCCATACATTCGATCAGGTGTTGTTTGCCTGTCATGCCGATGAAGCCTACGCCTTGTTGAATGACTCCAGCTTTGATTTGCTGAAAAACTTTACTTACCAATACAACCAAGCATGGCTGCACACTGATCCGGCACAAATGCCGGGTAAGAAGCTCGCTTGGGCATCGTGGAATTACCTCAGCGGTGAGAACCGTCAATCCAAGCGTGCTGTGGCCGTTACCTATTGGATGAACGCGCTGCAGCCGTTAAAGACTCAAGAAGATGTGTTCGTCACCCTCAACCCGATTGTTGAGCCGCGTGCCGAACATGTTTTAAAGGTGCTCGATTATCAACACCCGGTATTTGATACCCAAGCGATTCAAGCACAAGCACAACTGCCAGGCATTCAGGGCCGTAAAGGCTGTTGGTTTGCTGGCGCTTATGGTGGTTATGGTTTCCATGAAGACGGTTTAGCTAGCGCAGTGCGTGTGGCCAAACTCTGGCAAATCGCTTTGCCGTGGGAAGCAGAATGAGCTCCAATCTCTATGTCAGCCAAGTCGCGCATGCGCGCCAGCAGCCGGTGGAATATCGGTTTGCTTATCGCACCTTTAGTATCAAGGTGGATATTGATTGCATTGAGCAGGAAGCGCAAAAGTTACGTTGGTTAAGTATCAATCGCTTTAATCTGGTGAGCCTCAATTACCAAGACCATGGCCCGCGCGATGGCACGCCTTGGCGCGAGTGGGTGGATGGATTTTTAGCGCAGTATGATGTGCAGCGTCCAGCGCGGGTTGAGTTGGTGTGTTACCCCAGAGTTTTGGGTTATAGCTTTAACCCGCTGTCGATGTGGTACGCCTACGATGCGCAAAGGCAATTGATCGCGGTGATTGCCGAGGTTAGTAACACCTTTGGTCAGTGGCATCATTATGTGCTGAAGGTGTCAGGCCAGAGTGAGAAAAGTATTCGCGCGGAGGCTAAAAAGATTTTCCATGTTTCACCTTTTATTGATATGGACGCGCGTTATCATTTTCGTTTGGGCGCACCGGGGCAGAAAATGTTTGTCAGCATCCGTGAGACGCGCCAAGGCGAAGAGTTTTTTACTGCCAGTGAAGCAGGGCACTGCTTTGAACTCAGCGATCAGCAGCTGCTAAAGCAAGTGGGTTTTGCTCCGTTGACCATGCTTAAAGTGATTGGTTTGATTCACTGGTGGGCATTAAAGATTTTTATCAAAGGTGGCAAATTCCATCGCACACCTCAACATTTAGAAGCGATTCAATACAGTCATTCGGAGATGGAGTTATGTTAATGCGTGCACAAACTTGGCTGCAAGCTTTATCCAATACGCCTAAGTTGGCGGCAGTCCTGCTCAAATATTTGCCTTTTGAGCGTATTCGCTATGGTTCCTTAACCGTCAGTATTGGTGAGCAAGAGCGCCGTTTTACTGGTAATAAAGTGGGTGTGCATGCAGAGCTGATTATTAAAAATCCGCTTAAATTTATCTGGCTATTCACCAGTCAAGGCGAGTTAGGTTTTGCCAAAGCCTATGCTGATCAATTAATTGATACGCCGTGCCTGTATACCTTGCTGCGCTTAGGTGCGGCCAATGAGCAAGCACTCAGCGATACCCGTTTAGGGCATAACTGGTTTTATCAGCGTTTTCTTAAGCGTCATCGTGAGAATCACAACTCCATTGAAAACAGCCGTGAAAATATCAGTGCGCATTATGATTTAGGTAACGATTTTTACAGATTGTGGCTGGACGAAACCATGAGTTACTCCAGCGCTTTATTTACTGAGCGTGAGCAAAGTATGGAGCAGGCACAGACCAATAAATATCAGCGCATTTTAGATGAATTGGATTGGCAAGCTGGCGATCATATTTTGGAAATAGGTTGCGGTTGGGGCGGCTTTGCTGAGCGAGCCGCTGAACAAGGTTGCAAGGTGACCGGTATTACCTTATCCACTGAGCAACTGGAATTTGCTAACCAGCGTATGCAGCAGCAAGGCTTAGCTGAACAAGCACAGTTGCAGTTGATGGATTATCGCCACCAGCAAGGCCAGTTTGACCATATTGTCAGTATTGAAATGTTTGAAGCAGTGGGTAAAGAGTATTGGCATGATTACTTTACTCAGCTCAAGCGTTTGTTGAAAGCTGAAGGTAAAGCTGTATTGCAAGTGATCACCATCGAGGATATTCGTGCTGAGCGTTATCAAAATGATGTTGATTTTATTCAGATGTTTATCTTCCCCGGTGGCTTGTTGCCATCTAAGCAGCAGTTGCATGAACTCGCGCATGAGCACGGTTTTAAAGTGACCAATGAGTTGGCCTTCGGTCAAGATTATGCGCGCACTTTGCAATACTGGCACAAAGTTTTTAACACTAAGACTGAGCAATTATTAGAGCTGGGCTATGACCAGCGCTTCCAGCGTATTTGGCGTTATTACCTTGATTATTGCCGCGTTGGCTTTGAGACCCAGTCCACAGATGTCGTACAACTGACCTTGGAGCATGCATGATGCAAGTACGTCATTTTTTCTTAGCCTGGTGCAGTGTTGCACTGTTAGCGCTGGCCGGTTGCAGCGCTCCTAAAGTGCAAGATTATGCCAATACCGAGCCTAAGCTGGATTTGTTTAGCTATTTTGCTGGTAAAAGCCAAGCTTATGGTCAGTTTCAAGACCGCTCCGGTGCCGTCAAGCGCCGCTTTACCGTTGATATCACAGGCACCGTGGAGGGTGATCAGCTCACCCTAGATGAGCGCTTTGTGTATGACGATGGTGAAAAAGAGCAGCGCGTTTGGGTGATTCAGCGCTTGGCAAATAATCAATACAGCGGTACGGCGGGTGATGTGATTGGCACTGCCTATGGCGAGAGCGCAGGCTCGGTATTCACCTGGCGCTACACTTTAGATTTACCTTACAAAGATAGCAGCATCCATGTGAAGTTTGATGATTGGATGTTCCTACAATCAGACAGTGTCATGCTCAACCGCGCAGAAGTCACTAAGTGGGGCTTTAAAGTGGGTGAAGTGACGTTATTTTTTAGCAAGGCACAGCCGTGAGGATTCTGTGCTGCTTTATTCTGTTAGCACTGGCGAATCTAGCCAGTGCTAAGGTGACTCAGGTCGGTGAGGGTGTGGTGCGCTGGGGAGTATTTAAGCTGTACCACGCTACTTTTTTTACCGAGGCGCAGGTCAGTTTACGCCAAGCCTTAGCTGATGATAAGCCGGCGCGTCTTGAGTTGTGTTATGTGCGTGAGTTCAGCGTTGAAAATTTTATTGATGGTGCCCAGCTGGGTTTACCTGCCTCGTTAACACCTCAATTACAGGCCGCGGTAACGCGCTTACACCAGGCTTATCAAGCGGTACAGCCAGGTGATTGTTATCGTTTGGACTATCAGCCAGGGCAAGGCACGGCTTTGCTCTTGAATGATAAAGAGCTGGTGCGTGTGGCAACTGCTGGGTTTAAAGCGCTGTATTTTGGCATTTGGTTAGGTGATAAGCCCTTATCTGCACAACTTAAACGTGACTTAACCCAAGGATTAGCAGCAGAGCAGGTTAAAGCATCGCCAAATTAGTACTTGAGCGGTACAATTGCGAATAACTGCACAACTTGTGTATACGTTTTATTATAAAAGAATCTTACAGAGTATAATGTCTAATGAGCGATGCCATCGACCAGAGCGCACTGTACCCCATCCGTGAAGTAGCTCGGTTGACTGGGGTAAACCCCATAACCTTGCGAGCATGGGAGCGCCGTTATCAATTAATTGAGCCGGTGCGCACTGACTCGGGGCATCGTTTGTACAGCCAAGAACATATTGATTTCTTGCATGAGACGTTGCGCTTAATGGCCGAAGGTGTGCCCATTAGCCGAATTAAAGCCGTTATCAGTGATTCGCCACCGCGTCATGTACAGACGGTGACACACACGCCAAGTAGTGATCACAATGCTTTGGTGCAGGCTTTAGCGCAAGCGGTGATGCAGTTATCAGTGCAAGCATTAGAGCGTTTACTTGATCGCTTATTTGCCGACCATAGCTTGAGTGCTATTTATGCATTATTAATAGAGGTTGAGCAGCCATTGCAGGAGTGTGAGCATCCGTCTGTAGTGCTGGCATTTTGGCGCAGCAGTGTAGCTCGACGTTTACAGGTGCGCTTACACAGTTTATACAGCCAGCCGGTGTTACCCAGTCAGCGTATTGCTGTACAAACAACGGCGCAAACGCCAGAATATTTGGCTCAGTTGGTCGCACTGTTTTGTTTTGAGCAAGGTTATCAACCCATTGAACTCAATCATCAATGCACGCTTGAGCAAAGTTTAATGTCGGCGCGGGCTGTATCGATTCAGGCGGTACTTTTTGTTGATGAGCAAGCTACAGCCACAGCGCAGTGGCGTGCATGCTTTAAGAAATACGCGTCGATGCGCACTTGGGTTTTTGGCAATGACACTTTAACCCAAGTAGAGCCGCCCAGCGTCAATTGTGAGCTACGTGTTGCAGAGCTTTGGTTTACGCCGCTCAACTTATGAGTGTTTAGCCAGTTGTGCGTTCAGGCGTTCAATGGTCTCACGTGCAGCTTCAAGTTCTAAAGACAGCTCAACTTGCGTGGTTACATCCTTTTGAATACCAATGTAGTAGGTGATTTGCTCAACTTCATCAAAAAAGGGCGTCACACTGAGCTCATTCCAAAAAATTGAACCATCTTTGCGATAATTTTTTAGGATAGTGCGTACCGGTGCTTGGTCAGTAATGGCTTCGCGAATCACTTTGACTGATGCGACATTGGTATCTTCACCCTGCAAAAAACGGCAATCTTGATACAGAATTTCTTCTGCGCTATAGCCTGTTAATTGCTCAAAAGCTGGATTGACGTAAACCAAAATGGTGTCGTCTCCTTCTTTTTCGGCCACAACAATTCCATCCTGAGCGGATTCGACTAACTGCAATAAAATTTCGTTACGTAAATTAAATCGTTTCATGGGATGCCTTATCAGATCGTTGGCGCATTCTAGCAAGCTCAATGGCTCTTTCAATAAGAAGTTATGATTAGCTGTATTTAACACAGACTTGGTGGGCTCTGATACCAAGTTATTTACAGTGTAGTCTGCAGTTGACTAATCTTCTAGGGGATCAGCCCTGTTTGGCTGCTTGAAAGTACAGTATGTTTGGCATTGGTTGAAAAACAACCAATAGAGCGGCGCTTAAGCATCTATGGTGCTGGGGTGATGTTCAAACATATTATGCACACAGTTATCCACAGCTTGTGTGCATAACTGTGTGCAGTATTTCATTGCTTTTTTACACTGGTGCTGCATGGCTGCTAGCAGTCGTTTATAGTGCAAGCAATGACTGAACGAATACTGGAGTGAGCTATGTGGCGCAAGGGACTTATCGGTACGCTATTGGTTCTGATGCTGGCAGCGTGCGATTCAAATGAGCAGCAGCCTGAATCGGTGCCGTCTGTAATTAATACCCAAGTGATTCCTGTATTGCAAGAGCGTACCAGCCCTGAGCAACTGGCTCAGTTGTACCAAGACCAAGCCTTGCAAGTGGTGGATGTCTCAGAAATTGAGCAAGAGGGTGCCAGTGTCTTATCGCTGACTTTTTCTGTACCGCTTGAGCCTGAGCAAAACTTTGCGCAAAAAGTGCATGTGGTGGACAGTAAAAATGGCAAGCTTGATGGTGCATGGGAGCTGAGCGATGATTTATTAGAATTGCGCATGCGCCATATTCCACCCAATCGTCAGTTGATTGTCAGTGTTGATGCTGGATTAGTCGCAGTCAATCAAGCGCAGTTGGCGCAAGACTACAGTTCGAAAATTACTACGCGAGATTTACAGCCTTCAGTGGGCTTTGCCAGTCGTGGCTCTCTATTGCCGGCGGAGTTTAGCCAGGGTTTGCCTGTTTTAGCGTTAAACGTGGCTCAAGTGGATGTTGAGTTTTTTCGCATTAAACCCAGTGCTTTGCCGCAGTTTTTAGCTCAGTGGGGACGCAATAGCAGCTTAGAAACCTGGGAGTCCCGTGAATTGCTACCTTTAGCTGATCTAGTGCATAGCGCACGCTTTGAGTTAAATCCAGCGAAAAACACTCGCGAAACTTTACAGTTACCGATTAAACCCATTCAAGCCTTGCACGCCGCTGGAGTGTATTTGGCGGTGATGCGTGAGTCGGGCACTTATAATTACTCACAGCCGGCCACAGTGTTTTCCATCAGTGATATTGGTTTATCGGTGCACCGTTTTCATCAGCAGATGGATGTATTTACTCAAGCACTATCAAACGGCATTGCCTTAGAGGCAATTGATTTACGCTTGCTGGATAAGAAAGGCCAACTGCTGGCATCAGCAAAAACGGATAAGCAAGGTCACGCCCAGTTACCGGTCACGGATAAAGCTGATGTGTTAGTGGCGCAGCACGGTCAGCACACCAGTTTTTTACGTTTAAATACGGCAAGTTTAGATTTAGCTGAGTTTGCGATTGAAGGACCGGTGGGGCAGGCTTTGCAGTTGTTTGTGTTTGGTCCACGCGATTTATATCGTCCTGGTGAAACGGTCTTACTCAATGCTTTATTGCGTGATGGCGATGGTCAAAAAGTTGCAGCGCAGCCTATTAAAGTGGAAGTGCGCAGGCCCGATCAGCAAGTCAGTCGCCAGTTTGTTTGGCAGGCCAATGCCGAAGGCTTTTATCAGTATCAACTACCCATTGGTGCCAATGCTCCAACCGGGCGTTGGCAATTACTCTTTGATTTAGGCGGTGGGATTAAGCAAGTCTACGATATTTTGGTGGAGGATTTTTTACCTGAGCGCTTAGCTTTAGATTTACAGGCCAAACCGACACCTATTAAACCGCAAGATGCCTTGAGTGTCGCGGTTGCCGGGCGTTATTTATATGGCGCACCGGCCGCGGGTAATCGCGTGACCGGACAGTTGTATGTGCGTCCGCTGCGTGATGCGGTCAGCGCTTTGCCAGGCTTTCAATTTGGTTTGGCAGATGATGAATCGCTCAATCAAGAGATTGATTTGGACGAATTTGTTTTAGATGAGCAGGGTGTGGCGCAGATTGAGTTGGACAGTCAGTGGCAGCAAGCTAAGTCACCGCTGAATATTATTGTGCAGGCTAGCGTATTGGAGTCAGCGGGTCGTCCGGTGACGCGTCGAGTCTTGCAACCGGTATGGCCAGCAGCGCAATTACCGGGTGTGCGTGGGGCTTACCAAGGTGAGGATGTTGATGCCAATAGTCAGCCTGAGTTTGAGGTGGTACTGACCAATGCGCAGGGCGACAAACTGGCGGCTTCACAGCTCAAAGTACGCTTGATTCGTGAGCGCCGTGATTACTATTGGAATTACTCTGACAGCAGTGGTTGGAGCCACAGTTACAATAAAAAAATGCTCACAGTGAGTGAGCAAACGGTGAGTACAGTTGTTGGCAATACCGCGCTGGTCAGTTTTCCTGTGCAGTGGGGGCCGTACCGTGTGGAAGTTGAAGATCCAAGCACAGGCTTGGTCAGTAGCCTGAGTTTTTGGGCTGGTTATGCAGCGCAAGATAACTCCTCCGGTGGCGCTGTGCGTCCAGATCAAGTCAAGCTGAGCTTAGATAAGCCAGCCTACAATAATGGCGATACTGCACGGGTTAGTATTCAGGCTCCGGCAGCGGGCAGTGGTTATCTATTAGTGGAGTCAGCAGATGGCCCTGTATGGTGGCAGCCGCTGAATGTGCCCAAAGAAGGCACGCAGATTGATATTCCCATTGCCGATGATTGGTTGCGCCATGATTTATATATCAGTGCCTTAGTGGTGCGCCCGGGTGAGCGTCAAGCGCAGGTCACACCCAAACGTGCGGTGGGTTTGTTGCATTTACCTTTACAGCGCCAAGAGCGCGAGCTGACTGTCAGCTTGCAAGCGCCAGAGCGTATGCGCCCCAGCCAAGCGGTAACCGTTAAAGTGCAAGCTTTAGATCATCAAGGACAGCCCGCCACTGGGCCGGTGCAGGTGTTGTTATCGGCGGTGGATGTGGGGGTGTTAAATATCACCAACTTTGCCGCGCCTGATCCCTTTGCTGAGTTCTTTGCGCGCAAAGGTTATAGCGTGGATCAGTTTGATGTGTATGGCCAGTTGATTGAGGCTGGGCATGGACGTTTAGCGCGGATGTTATTTGGTGGTGATGCGGCTTTAGCTGGCGGCGGTCAGCGTCCGCAAACTCAGGTGAATATTGTGGCCTTACAAAGTCTGCCCGTGACTTTGGATGCGCAAGGTGAAGCGCAGATTACCCTTGATATCCCTGACTTTAATGGCCGCTTGCGCTTAACCGCACAAGTGTGGAGTGACAATCAATTTGGTATGGCTGAGCAGGCATTGGAAGTGGCTGCGCCCTTAGTGGCAGAGTTGTCCGCACCACGCTTTTTAGCCGGTGGTGATCACAGCCAAGTGGCCTTGGACTTACACAATTTAACTGAGCAGGCACAAAGCCTGACAGTGCAGTTGCAAGGGCGAGGCTTGTTAACTGTTGCCCA
>RRZU012433155.1_pt1 | contig 12981 bp, 7 predicted proteins | sample 2165561 | NCBI WGS metagenome assembly RRZU01 (sample SAMN10456909, study PRJNA506462) | wastewater metagenome | isolation source: wastewater sludge | place: USA: Moscow, Idaho
ACCGTTGAAAACATTGGCAGAAGGATCTGCCATATAATCCTTTGGAAATAAATATCTTGATTTCATTATTTAAATAGTTTTATTATGTCTTTTACTACAGGCTTCGCATTATACTGTCTGTCTATGAGCAAACTATAGTTTGTGCGTCCTGGAACAGGCCAATTATTGAGCCAGCTATCAGCATCGCTAACGCCCCATAGGGTGACACGACTTATCTGATCTTTATGCTTAGCGTAAATCTTGAAAAATGCTAGATAGCGCTCATTGAAAAGTTTTTGAGCACTCTTCGTAAGTCCATTTACATAAGGATTAAGCGTCTTATCGTATTTAAATCTCTGACTTATATCAGCACCTCCGAAATGTTGTGGACTTGGAAGCATGTTTATGTCTAGTTCTGTCATCATAACCTTTACTCCACAAGCAGCGAATGAATCTATAGAAGCCTCATAATCATTGAGGTTTGGATAATCAGTTCCGTTATGACTCTGCATTCCGACAGCATCAATGCGACAACCTTTTGACTTCAAATCACGTACAAGTCTGCAAACTGCATCACGCTTAGCAGGCTTTGACATTGAATAATCATTATAATAAAGTTCTGCATTAGGATCTGCTTCATGAGCAAACTTAAACGCTAACTCAAAATACTCAGGACCTATTATATTGTAATATTGAGTCTTACGATAACTACCGTCATCTTCGAAAGCCTCGTTTACAACATCCCATCCCTTTATGCGACCCTTATAACGGCTCACAACATTAGTGATGTGATGATAAAGTCTATCAATCAAGACTTCACGAGTTACTGTTTTTCCTTCGCTATCCTTAAACATCCATCTAGGGGCTTGAGAATGCCAAACAAGGCAATGACCAGTAACAACCATATTGTTGTCCTCAGCATACTTCACTGTAGCATCGGCATCATCCCATGAATAACGATTCTCTTCTGGATGAATCGCCTCACCCTTCATGCAGTTCTCGGCAACTATGGCGTTAAAGTTATCAACTATAGCACTCTTCACCCTTGGATCCTGGCTATATATGTTCCTTGTGCTAACAGCAGCACCTATTAGGAAATGCTTTCCAATTGTCTCCTTCATTGTCTGTGCCGAAACATTAACTGTCAAGGCAAGAAAAGCTACTCCCAGAATAATCTTGTTCATAATGTTTAGTCTTTGTTATTACGTTTTTCTATTTCAATATTTATCTTGTCTATAACCTCATCAGTAAGTTCGTATTTCGAGATTATAAAGATAGCAAGCAACAGAAGAATCGCCGGTATAATACATACAAGCCACAATATTCCCTGCTGTGCAAAAGAACTTTGACAGGCTGCATTTGACTTATCAAAGCCAACAAAACTCAAAATAAGTCCTGGAACAACTCCACCAAGTGCCATACCAGCTTTATAGAATATGCCAGTAAGTGCATTCACTATTCCACTTATGCGACGACCAGTAGTATACTCTCCATAAGAAATAACCTCTGGAACCAAAGCCCACATATAACCAGTTGCAACAATCACACCAGTAGACTTAACAAACTGCGCAACATAGACAATCCACATCTGATTACGCAATGCAGGAATAATAGAAACAACATACAACAATCCCATTCCGAAGATAGCTATACACAAAAAGACATAAAACATCTTTCGTTTTCCGAGAGCTCTCTTTATTGCAGGTACCAACGGCATAAAAATGAATGCAGGAGCTGAACCCAAGCCCATGAATATAGCCATTTCGGTAGGTGTGCCTTGTACATTATATATCATATAGTAACTTCCTGCGGAGTTGCCTATCGCCATCATAGCAAAGGCTGTGATATAGAAAAATGCCAATATTCGTAAAGGACGATTACGCACAAACTCAACCCAAAGATCACTGACCTGTACGCTTGCTGTTTCCTTCTTGTCCATAACAATCCGTTCACGTGACTGAGTAAAACAGAACACGAGGAGCACCATACCTACCAATGCATAAATTGCCATTGTGATAAACCACGCACTACCGTCTTTATTTGTATTAGTGAGTCCGTCGGGAGAAAGCAAAGCTACAATGATAGGGATACCAAGAGAAACGGCTAGCCCACCAAGATTTGCCATAAACATTCTTACAGAAGTTAGTATTGTTATCTCGTCTGTATCACGGGTTAGACTGGCATTGAGCGCACCATAAGGCACATTGACCAACGTATAACACATTGACATACCCACATAAGTGATATAAGCATACATCAACGAACCTGAAAATCCATTCCAGAAACACAATATGGCAAAGCCGGATAGTGGTATTCCTCCAAATACGAGATAAGAACGATATTTACCCAATTTTGGACTATGCTTATCTACAAATGTTCCAACCAGAGGATCCCACAGTACATCCACAAGCCTTACTATCAAGAACATTACCGCAACAGTTGCAGGATCTAGACCAAACACATTGGTATAGAACAGCAATAAATACATACCAATAGTCTGGTAAATAAGATTCTGAGCCAAATCTCCGGAACCAAAACCGATACGCTGCAACCAGCTTAATTTATAAAATCCTCTCGATTCCTGCTTTGTCAAATTTGTATCCATTATTATATTTGTTTTATTTTGCATTTATTATCTTGGCTGCATAACGTCCCATCACCTCATATCCTGAAGGATTGAGATGCAACCAGTCTGATGAATATTCCGAGCGCAGTTTCTCAAAGTCTGAAGGATCGCGCACCAACGCATCAAAATCAACGATTCCATCAAAGCTTTTACTATTTCTTATCCATTCATTGACTGTCTGCCTAGCAGCTTCATGAAAAGGGCTATACCACCCATTCCCCTTGAACGGCGTTATAGTTGCACCATATACTTTTATACCTTTTGCTTGTGCTTTAGCTGCGAGTGTCTTATAAGCCTCAATAAGTTCTGCGGCTATCTTCTCACTGTTTCCATTGCTACATCCTATATCGTTAGTTCCCTCAAAGATTATAAGTTTGGTAACACCACTCTGTGAAAGTATGTCACGATCGAATCGCTGCAATGCTGGTTGACTTATTCCACCACGCAGAACGCAGTTACCACCGATACCAAGATTAAGCACTCCATAAGGATTTTCCACATTCAAAGCATCCGACATGAAGTCTGTCCATCTGTTCTGCTTGTTTGTTGTTGTTCCACGACCATCGGTAATAGAATTACCCAATACCGCCACAACAGGAACATTGGCAGCCATTACATCTATTGCCGAAATATTATACCAATGTTCTACCTTTTCAGCGTTTTCAAAATCAGACTTCGCTGTAGCCATACCTCCTATAATATAAGATGTTGTGCGCGAGCCACGATGCGAGGTAGCATTTTCTGGAGTCTGGGCACCATAACATACAGTTATTGCTAACCGCTGTCCTGACTTGAGATTATATTTCAAAGGATCACACCATACTGTTTCCCCAGGAGGAATCGTGATTTTCTTCTTTCCATGAAAGTTTAGGCAACGAGAAGTCTTAACATTGGTTTGCCAACTATCGCCTACAGCATCGGCTATAAAGACAGAGTTTATTTCAACAGGTTGTGAGCTGAATTCATTAGACAATTTCAATCTTATTGGTGAGCCTGCAAAAGATATGTGTATGATATTTCTGACAGAGCGATTAGAAAGACTGCTTGCAGGCATATCTCCCTTTCCCGTGAACTCAGATGCTGTAGCCCAAGAACCAGTCCATTTGTTTTCTTGTGCATTAGAATTCTGAATATGCCCAAGAAAAAACATCAAAAATAATAAACCAAATATTTTTTTCATGCCATTATAACTTTTATTTTTGCAAAATTAATAAATACATTAAAGAACAAAGTCGTTTAATGTAACGAGAACATTTTGATTTGTATCATTTTTGCAAAAAAAGATATTTTAATAATGAAACATTTCCAATTTTAACGGGTTTTCACTAAATTTGCAACATATACCAATAAATAACTACATGAAACGCATACACTACATCATGACATTCTTGGGTCTGTTGATAACAATAATCGTTATGGCAGACAGTAGCAGACTATATACATCTGAGAAATTGTCGAGCAGTCTCATAAATTGTGTCACGCAAGACAAATACGGATTTATGTGGATAGGTACAGAATATGGACTAAGCAAGTTTGACGGTTACAAGTTCACTAATTATCTGCATAACAGCAAGGATACCACCTCCATTGCCGACAATATCATATCTTCTTTCCTCGTAGACAAGAAAGGAAGATTATGGATTGGCTGTGCAAAGGGTTTGATGCGCTATAATTCCACTAACGACAACTTCATACAATACCATTTCCCTGATGGGAGAAAACCGAGAATCTACGATATCATAGAAAGTAAAAACGGTGATATTCTTATGGGTACTGCTGGATTCGGACTATACTCTATAAAAAGATGTACTGACAAGATAAAATATGAAAAGCAATATTCCACAAGAGATTCCAACATGTTTTACACACACATATTTGAAGATAGTCACGGATATCTTTGGCAAGGAAGTCATTTAAGTAGGTTTACGCGTTTCAGCAAATATAAAGGTAAGGTAAAAGTCACTTATTTTGATTCTCCATATGGTGCACCTGTAAGATTCTATCAGGATTGGAAGAACTCTATGATGATAGTATGCATGTTCGGAATTGTTAACTATGACTACACAACAGGTAAGATAACAGATGCAGGATATAGCTATGGTCCATATAAGGGCAATATTACGATAAACTGTTCTAAGTTCGATAAAAAAGGCAATTTATATATAGGAACTTCAGAATGCGGAGTACTCGTGGCTCCAAGCGGAAGTAAGACCTTTACCGCTTTTGACAACAGCAACAGTAGCAAGTTCAACCTTAGTACATCCTGGGTGAACGACATTTATGAAGACAAGAGCCAAAATATATGGATTGGTTGTTACAAGAAAGGATTATTTCTAATCAACAACCAGCAAATGGCTTTCAACAGTTGGAGTTTCTCTGATCAGAATTATTCAATAGGAAGCAGTGTGTCTTCACTTGCTCCAGGAAGCAAAGGAAGTATTTTGTGTACAGTGCAAAACAGCGGAGTATATAAATTTGATAATGCAGGTAAAATTGTCAGTCATCCAAAATCACCGGCAGGAACAAGTATTATCTATCAGGACAAATGGGGCAGATACTGGGTTGGTACAGGAAATGCACTGTACAGTTATAATCCAGAAAATGGAAACTACAAACAAGAAATGAAGTTTGCAAGTGCAGGTATATATTGCATTACCGACGATGGAATGGGCAAATTATACATATCTGTATATAGTAAGGGATTATACATTTATGATAGTAAGACACATAAAGTTAAGATTCTTGACATGAGTATGACATCTCCGCATGGGATGTTATGCAACGACTGGATAAGATCACTGAGTTTTGATCGCCAAGGGCTTCTATGGATTGGCACTTCAAATGGAGTTGCATGTCTTAATACCCTATCATATACCTTTGACAATTATGGTTGGAATTGCCTATTACGTAATTCCCAAGCAAACTATCTATGTGAAGACGAATGGGGAAACATGATAATCGGAACTGACGAGGGACTATACATATATTATCGCGGATTAAAGAAATTAGCACCTTTTCCACATTCATCTATACTTAGAAACAAGCAGATATGCGGTATTGTAAGAGATTCGCACAACAACATATGGGTTAGTACAACAATGGGTATATGGCAATATGATCACCATGCAGAGAAGTTCATAGCCCACATCAATGGTAACGGCTTGCGTTCTCATGAATATACCTTAGGTGCAGTATTACACTCTGCAGACGGACGAGTTGGCTTCGGAAACACCGATGGAATCACCACTTTTTACCCAGACAACGTAATTAGTGACATTACAGAAATGGGAGATGTATATCTCACTAATTTCACTATTTACGGAAAGCACATGGACTGCACGAAGAGCGAATATACAGTTCCATACTCGGAAAACAGTTTCTCACTTGAATTCTCACTATTAAACTATAAAAACGCAGAAGATATATGCTATCAATATCGAATAAACAGAGGTGAATGGAATTCTACAGATGAAGGAATAAACTCAATTCCTTTTAACAAGCTCAACCCCGGCAACTATCAGATTGAGGTCAGGGCTAGTTGCAACGGTATTGTTTCTAAGGACACCAAAGTGATAAACATCACCATAGAGTCACCGTGGTATGCTACAACATTGGCTTATATCCTATATGCCGCACTGACAAGCATACTTATTTATTTCATATTTAGATATTATGAAAGGCGCAGAATAGCTGACCTTGAAGAACAAAAGATGAGATTCCTCATTGATGCCACTCATGATATACGTTCACCGTTAACATTGATAATGAGTCCATTGGAGAAGCTGAAGCGTAAGATTACCGATATAGACAGCCTCGGGGAGATAAATATCATTGACCGTAATGCTCAAAGGCTTTTACTGTTGGTAAACCAAATTCTTGATGAGCGAAAAATTGACAAAAAACAAATGCAGCTACACTGCGAAGAGACCGACCTCGTGGAATTCACGCGTAGTCTAATTGCATTATATGGATATAACGCAAAAGAAAGAAACATAAATATCTCTTTGGAATCGTCACCGAAGAAAATAAATGTATGGATTGACCGCATTAACTTTGATAAGATTATTAATAATATAATATCAAATGCCTTGAAATATACTTTCGACAATGGGAATATACATATTTGCATAACTTGTGATAACTCAAATGCCACACTCAAAATTACAGATTCTGGAATAGGAATAAAAAACGAAGATGCAGGAAGGCTGTTTGATCGTTTCTATCAAGGAAAGAATACTACAGGGTTTCATATTCCAGGAACAGGTATCGGGTTGAACTTATGCAAAGCCTTGGTAAACATGCATGGAGGTAGCATAAAGGCATATAATAGATGTGACGGACAAAAAGGCACATGTATGGAAATAAACATTCCACTTGGCAATGCTCATCTTAAACACGAAGAAATAGCACCACTCGGTGAAGAGGATTTAACAGAAATAGCATCACAAAACCATAAGAAAAGTGCCAATAAGGATTTCAAAATTCTCATTGTTGACGATGATCACGAAATTGCAGCATATATAATGAACGAACTTGGCGGTTGGTATAAATTTGATTATGCAGCAAATGGAAGAGAAGGACTCAGCAAACTACTATCTTCTAACTTCCATTTGGTCATAAGTGATGTTATGATGCCTGAGATGGATGGTATAACGATGCTTAAGAAGATAAAGGGAAACTCCAAGATTAGCGATATTCCAGTAATACTCCTTACATCAAAGAGTAATGTAGACAATCGCCTTGAAGGATTAAAGCGTGGTGCTGATGCTTTTCTTGCTAAGCCGTTCAGTATGGAAGAACTACACATCCTAATTGATAATCTTGTTGACAACGTAAGAAGGCTGAAAGGTAAATACTCAGGTGCGTTGGAACAAAAAGACAAAATAGAGAAAATAGAAGTCAAAGGTAACAATGCTATGCTTATGGACAAAGTTATGAAATGTATAAACGAAAACATCAGCGATCCAGACTTCAATGTAGAAAAACTTGTTGAGAATGTGGGGATGAGCAGAGCACAGCTTCACCGTAAGCTTAAAGAGATTACAGGTGTTAGTACCGGTGAATTCATAAGAAATCTACGATTAGAACAAGCAGCGCAATTAATTATTCAAGGAAAAATCAACATATCTCAGGTAGCTTATGCCGTAGGTTTCAACAACCAGACTCATTTCTCAACTGTATTCAAAAAGCACTTTGGTGTAGCCCCTTCAGAATATCTTGAGACTAAACATAAAGAATAAGATATTATAAACTAAGTATAATATAGAATTATTGATTAATTTTGCAAAATGAAGAAAACTATACTGTTACTTATAGCCTTTGCTATTTGCTGCACGACAAACGCAGAAGACGGACATAATTTGTGGTTGAGATACGAGACTCTAAACAAAGCTCATGTAATTGCACCGAAAGGTGGAAAGACAATACAGATTGCTATTGATGAATTAAAGAAGTATTGGAATGGCAAAGACCTAAAACTCGTTATTGACAAAAAATTAAAGAATGATGACGGATTCATCTATGATGCAGATTCAATTTGCTCGCATTCAGAAATCGGGCTATTATATGGTGTTTACGAAGCTCTAAGAACACAACAACTTAGTACTAACAGTAACACAGGAGGATATTCTGCGCCGAAGTATTCTCGAAGGATTCTTAATCATTGGGACAACATAGACGGGAGTATTGAACGAGGTTATGCCGGAAACAGCATTTTCTTCTCTTCTAGACTAAAAGGATATGACTGGGAAAAACGTATCATTGAATATGCACGAGCAAATGCCTCTATAGGTATAAATGGAACTGTGCTCAACAACGTGAACGCTTCTCCAAAGATTCTGACGAAAGAATATCTTGACAGCATAAGAACAATTGCTGATATAATAAGACCTTACGGAATTAAAGTTTATATATCAGTGAATTTCGGTTCACCAAAGGCTTTAGGATATACAAAAACTGCCGATCCACTCGATGAAACCGTAAGATATTGGTGGACAAGCAAAGTAAACGAGATTTATTCTTTAATTCCTGACTTCGGTGGATTTCTTGTAAAAGCGAATTCAGAAGGACAACCAGGACCATTTGATTACGGACGCACTCATGCTGACGGTGCCAACATGCTTGCCGACGCACTAGCTCCTCATAGAGGTATCGTTATGTGGCGCAGTTTTGTTTATGGCGCAAAGCACAAAGGTGAAGATAGAGTGAAACAAGCTGTAAATGAATTCAAAGACCTCGACGGAAAATTCCGAAACAATGTAATACTTCAGAGCAAAAACGGTCCGCTTGATTTTCAGCCACGTGAGCCCTATGCTCCAATCTTCGACAACATGAAGCATACACACCAAATGGCAGAATTTCAGATTACACAAGAATATACAGGACAAAGCAAACATCTAGTATATCTTGCAACAATGTGGAAAGAATTTTTCAGTTATGTATCTCCAGATTCTCTTGTTGGTATAGCAGGTGTAAGTAATATTGGCGATGACATTAATTGGTGTGGACATCCATTTTCACAAGCCAACTGGTATGCCTTTGGTAGATTGGCATGGGATCCGACTCTTTCAGCCGATTTAATCGCTCATGAATGGATTCAGCAAACATTTGGACAGAATATAGATGAATACGCAATAGCCGATATGATGCTCACAAGCCGTGAAGCGTGCGTAGACTATATGATGCCACTAGGTCTGCACCATATATTTGCATTCGACCACCATTACGGTCCCCAAGCTGACGGATACAAAGCTGAATATCCAATAGAATGGTGTCCGGTATATTACCACAAGGCCGACAAAAATGGTATAGGATTTGACAGGTCATCAAAAGGTACAGATGCTGTATCACAATACAGAGAACCATACCGTAGCATGTTCGACAATCTCAAGACATGTCCTGATGAATACTTACTTTGGTTTCATCATGTTCCATGGGACTATAAATTAAGTAATGGCGACACCTTATGGGATGAACTATGTGCACTATATTATAGAGGTATCGAGCAAGTTGTGTCTTTTCAAAAGATTTGGCAGGATGCTAAACCGTATGTTGACATAGAACGTTGGTCGAAAGTCAATGTGTTACTGCATGTACAATTAAACAACGCAAAGGAATGGCGCAACTATACTTTGAAATACTTCCAGACTTTTTCTAAACAACCTATAAAATACGATTTTACCGACGTTAGCTTTATGCCAATATCCGTTAGCAGCAAATTAAGACAATGATATAATCATGAAGAAAACAATCTTTGCCATATTGACTATGCTAACGTGTTTCACTGCACGATGCATTGGACAAGACTTGATTTTAGGTGGCGAATTAAGTAATTCAGCAGCCACAAGTATAGCAGACATTGACAGTTCATTGTCTAAAGTTGTCAAGACAGGGCTTAACACTGTCCTAGTTCCTGCACAATGGGACTTGATTGAACCTAATGAGGGAGCATTTGATTTCTCACTCATCGATGAAACCGTTAAAATTGCACGACAAGACAACATAAAGGTTATATTTTTATGGTTTGGGGCATGGAAAAATTCCATGAGTTGTTATACACCAATGTGGTTTAAGGAAGACACAAAACGTTTTCCGAGAGCCATTACTGATAATGGGGAAAAAATGGAAATCGCATCCGCTTTTTCTGAGAATGTATTCGAAGCCGACAACAGAGCATTCATTTCTTTCATAAAACACATAAAGAAAATAGATCCACAGAAAGAGACAGTGATAATGGTTCAAGTGGAAAACGAGATAGGTATGCTTGAAAGTGCCAGAGACCATTCTGAAATAGCAAACAAGGAATACGAAAAAGGAACATGGAGAAACGAATTAAAGCAAATCGGATTCTATGTAGAAGGCAAACAGTATGAGGACGAAGCGTTTCAAGCTATCTATTATGCAAAATATGTAGAACGACTAGCCAAAAATGCAAAACAAATCCACAACATACCTTTATATGTAAATGCTGCCATGAATAGCCGTGGGCGCAAGCCAGGGCAATATCCATCAGCGGGACCTTTGGCTCACCTCAGTAAGATATGGAAAGCTTTTGCACCAAGTATTGACATGATGTCACCTGACATATACGATACAGGCTTTAAAGACTGGGCTGACAAATATGATTTTAAGAACAATCGCCTGTTTATTCCTGAAAGTAAATGTTGCACAAATAGCGGAGTAAGAGCTTTATATGTGTTTGGCGAACATAATGCTTTAGGATTTAGCACTTTTTCTATTGATACTGCCGAAAAAGACGCCATAGAAAGTTTACAAGGCTGTTTCTCACTACTTAGACAGTTATCACCTATTATCAAACGAAATAATAAAAAAGATATACACGGCGTCCTTTTTGATAAGACTGACAATCAGCGAATAATTAAAGATGACAATATCACGATAACATGCCGACATTATTTCACTTTACCTTGGGATAAACGTGCAACAAACGGACAGGAATGGCAAGAAGGAGGTGGAATAATCATCAAACTCGCAAAGAATGATTACCTGATTGCTGGAAATGGAATTGTAGTATCATTTCAAACGAACAACGAGAGACGCCAAAATCAAGAAAGCAAAATTGGTGAAGACGGTTTCATCATTAACGGATACAACGATGATTCGCATAGAAGCAACCCTTCACTAATCAACGGAAAACGTGCAGGAATTGGATTCGTTGACGAAGTTGCTATAGAAACAGACGGCAAGATAAGATATCTTCGCAGACTCAACGGGGATGAAGATCATCAAGGAAGACACGCTAGAATACCTGTTGGAGAATGGAAAATTCTACACGTAAAATTATACGAATATTGAACCTATCATTTTATTATATTGGCGGCATATTCTCCCATCAGTCTGTACCCTTCTGCATTAGGATGTAACCAGTCACTTTGCAAATTCTTTTGCATACGAGTATGGTCTTCTGGATCACGAAGGAGTTCATCAAAGTCAAGAATACCATCAACTCTTTCCTTTTGTGATCTTATCCATTGATTTACCGTTTCGCGAGCTGCATCATGGAAAACAGAATAATATCCAGCACCCTTAAACGGAGTTATCGTACCAAGAAAGACTTTGAGTTTCCTTTCCTTTGCTTTCTTAATCATAGCATCATAAGACTCGATGAGTTGCATTGCAACAGCTTCGCTGTTTCCTTTCGTAGCAGCACCAATATCATTCACACCTTCAAAAATAATAACGGAGTTTAAACCACGTTGTTCTAAGATGTCGTGGTCAAAACGATTTTTTGCCAAAGCACCGAATCCTCCAGGAACTACTACCCTATTATTTCCTATACCTAGATTCAATACACCAAGATTAGTTATATGATATTTATATTGTAATGTTTCAGACATAATATCAGGCCAACGATTTTGCGCATTATCCGTGCTATTTTTCCCATCAGTGATAGAATTACCGATAAGAGCAATACTCTTTCCTGTTGCATCAAAAACATCTACTGCTGCAATATTAAACCAATGATTTTCACGGAATGCCTTTGAGAAATTACTAGATGCATTAGTCACGCCTCGCATAATATAACTTGTAGTACGAGAGCCCATGTGTACCGTAGGCGATACTGGCGCCGAAGTATAATTAATCGTTATTGCTAAACGTTCCAAAGGTTTCAAGTCATAAATCAAAGCATCGCTGAACATAGACTTACCTGCCGGAATTGTAATCTTATACTTATTACCAAACTTCAAATACTTAGCTGTTTTAGCTTCAACGGCAGAAGAATCTCCAGCATGAGCAATATATACAGAGCGTATCACCAAAGGTTCTGTGGAAAGTTCGTTACTTATTTGTAGTCTTATTAATTTTCCTCCAATAGATACCTTCACAATTTGTCTAACAGAACGATTTGACATATTATTGTTATAAGGCATATAAGCCTTTACAATCGGTTGTTGTGCTGTAGCCCAAGTACCTACCCAATGTTCACCGATAACATCCTTAACTTGAGCATTTGCTAATAGTGAAGCAAACAACAGTAATACAAATACTATTTTTTTCATCTTTTTACCTTATATCCTTTTATCACTGCAAAGATAACACAAACGAGCGCAGAATCATCAAACACTGCTTGAATGTTATGCCGAGTGCAGTTTATCTTATGCAAAGATAACACAAACGAGTGCAGAATCATCAAGCACTGCTTGAATGTTATGCCGAGTGCATTTTATCTTATACAAAGATAACACAAACGAGTGAAGAATCATCAAGCACTGCTTGAATGTTATGCTGAGTGCAGTTTATCTTATGCAAAGATAACACAAACGAGTGAAGAATCATCAAGCACTGCTTGAATGTTATGCCGAGTGCAGTTTATCTTATGCAAAGATAACACAAACGAGTGCAGAATCATCAAGCAC
>RRZU010077891.1_pt1 | contig 12980 bp, 12 predicted proteins | sample 2165561 | NCBI WGS metagenome assembly RRZU01 (sample SAMN10456909, study PRJNA506462) | wastewater metagenome | isolation source: wastewater sludge | place: USA: Moscow, Idaho
ATGCCTCGCCCGCAGCCTTGCCGGAATAGCTCTATCGCGGGAAAGCCGCGGGCCGGGCATGCCCGGCCCCTACAGAGCATATACCGAGTGTAAGAATAGGGGGATTTTTCCAATGGCTAAAATCGCAATCATGGGCTTCGGCACGGTCGGCTCCGGTGTGCTGGAGGTCTGCCGCCGCAATGCAGCCTCCATCGCCCGCCGCGCCGGTGAGCCCGTCGAGGTCAAATATATCCTGGATGTGCGGGACTTTTCCGGTTCTCCGGATGCCGCGCTTTTTACGAAATCCATCGACACGATCCTGAATGACCCCGAAATCAAGGTCGTCGTCGAGACCATTGGCGGCACAAAATTTGCCTACCCTTATGTGCGCCGGTGCCTCGAGAGCGGGCGCAGCGTCTGCACATCCAACAAGGAGATGGTCGCGACCTACGGCGCAGAGCTGCTGGCCCTTGCCAAAGAGCACAGCGCGGCCTTCCTGTTTGAGGCCAGCGTCGGCGGCGGCACGCCGATCATCACCCCGATGCACCAGTGCCTGGCCGCCAACCATATCAGCAGCATCCGCGGCATCGTCAACGGCACGACGAACTTCATGCTGACGAAGATGAAGCGCGAGAACATGGGCTTTGACGAGGCCCTGAAAATTGCCCAGCAGCTCGGCTACGCCGAGACGAAGGACCCCGGCGACGATGTGGATGGCCGCGATGCCTGCCGCAAAATCGCCATTCTGGCCAGCCTCGCCTGCGGGCATCACGTCTACCCGGACAACATCCCGACCCGCGGCATCCGCGACATCACCGTTGCTGACATCAAGGCCGCCGAAAAGCTCGACAGCGCCATCAAGCTGATCGCCTGGTACAACGAGGGCGGGGACGGTCAGATGGCCGCGGGCGTCGAGCCGATGCTCGTCTCCAACTCGAACCAGCTGGCGGGCGTCGATGACGTGTTCAACGCCGTTTTGATGAAGGGCGATATGCTCGGCGACGTCGTGTTCTACGGCAAGGGCGCGGGCAAGCTGCCCACCGCCAGCGCCGTTGTGGCCGACGTCATTGACGCTTTGAAAGAGGGCGTCAAGGTACACGACTCGCTGTTCTGGAAGCCCGCCGAGAAGCCGGAGGGCCTGCTCGAGGACAGGAACACCTACCCGTGGTATCTGCGCGTGACCGGTGTGGCGGCGGCGCTGCTGCCCAGCGTGGCCGGTGCGGGCCATGTGGTCTTTGAGGACAACGGCGAGGCCGCCTATCTGGTCGATGCCGCCACGTCTGCGGATATTGCCGCTGTCACGGAGAAAATCGAAGTGCTGGGCGGCAAGGTCGCGCTGGCCATGAAGAAGCTGGAAGACTGAGAGGGGGCAGGGTATATGGTAACTGTAACCGTCCCGGCCACCAGCGCCAACGTCGGCGCCGGGTTTGACTCGCTGGGTCTGGCCGTTTCGATGCACAACGTCTTTACGTTTGAGGAATCGGACCGCATTCAGATTTCGTCCGTCGATGGGACCCACGTCCCGGCGGGCAGCAACAACCTGGTCTACCGCTCGGCCCGGGTTGTCTATGACCAGCTGGGCATCCCGCTGAAGGGTCTGCGCATCACCCAGCGCAACGACATCCCGATGGCGCGCGGCCTCGGGTCCAGCTCGGCCTGCATCGTGGCGGGCATCATGGGCGCGAACGCCCTGCTGGGCGACAAGCTGACCGAGCGCCAGATGCTGACGCTGGCGACGGCCATCGAGGGCCATCCCGACAACGTCGCCCCCGCCATGCTGGGCGGCTTTGTGACCAGCGTCATCGACGAGGGCCAGGTCTACAGCGTCAAGAAGGACATTGACCCCGAGCTGGCGTTTGCGGCGTTTGTGCCGGACTTCCGCCTGCTGACCAGCAAGGCGCGCGCGGCGCTGCCCGCCATGGTCAGCCATAAGGATGCCGTCTACAACCTGTCCCGCGCGGCGCTGGCCACGGCGGCCTTCTGCGAGGGCAACTACGCGCTGCTGGGTGTGGCGACCAAGGACGTGCTGCACCAGAAGTACCGCCTGCCGCTGATCGAGGGCGGCGACGACGTCTTTGAGCTGGCGCAGGACCTGGGTGCGCAGGCCGTTTACATCTCGGGCGCCGGGCCGACCATCATGGCCGTTGTGCACAAGGACGACACCGAGTTTTTCACCCGCGCAGAGGCAGCGCTGGCTGCGGACAGCCCGCTGCGCCATTTTACCGTGCATCGTCTGCTGGCCGACAACGTCGGCGCAGTGGTGAGCTGATACAGGAACAGGGGAGAGAGTACACCAATGGGCTTGATCGTACAAAAATTCGGCGGCTCCTCGGTCAAGGACCGGGACCGCATCTTCAACGTGGCGCGCATCGTCATGAACACCCGCAACGCCGGCAACGACGTTGTCGTGGTCGTCTCGGCGCAGGGCGACACCACCGACGACCTGATCGCCAAGGCGGCGGAGATCACCTCCGACCCGTCCCACCGCGAGATGGATATGCTGCTGGCCGCAGGCGAGGAGATTTCGATTTCCCTGCTGACGATGGCCTTGCAGGAGCTGGGCGTCTCCGCCATCAGCCTGACGGGCTGGCAGGCGGGCTTCAACACAGACCGCGCCTACTCCAAGGCGCGCATCAAGCGCCTGGACACCGAGCGTGTCGAGAGTGAGCTGGCGCGCAACCGTGTGGTCGTCGTGGCAGGCTTCCAGGGCCTGAACCGCTCCGACGACATCACGACGCTGGGCCGCGGCGGCAGCGATACCTCCGCCGTGGCGCTGGCCGCTGCGCTGCACGCGGACCGCTGCCAGATCTTCACCGACGTCGAGGGCGTCTACACCGCAGACCCGCGCAAGATCCCCAAGGCAACCAAGCTCAAGGAGATCACGTTTGACGAGATGCTCGAGCTGGCGTCCCTGGGTGCGCAGGTGTTGAACAACCGCAGCGTCGAGCTGGCCAAAAAGTACAATGTCGAGCTGGAGGTCATCTCCAGCATCAATCCGGTGCCCGGCACCGTTGTTAAGGAGGAGACCAAAGTGGAAGGTATGCTCATCAAGGGTGTTGCAAAGGACACCGACGTCGCCGTTTTGACCGTGAAGGACGTGCCGGATGTGCCCGGTATGTCGTTCAAAATTTTCAGCCTGCTGGCCCAGAAGAACATCAACGTTGACATCATTCTGCAGACCACGGGCCGCGACGGCAAGAAGGACATGAGCTTCACCGTGCCCCTGGGCGACGCCGAGAGCGCCGTTGCCGCGCTGAAAAACGCCACGCACCGCATCGGCGGCGGCGACATCACCGTTGACAAGACCTGCGCGAAGGTCTCCATCGTCGGCGCGGGTATGCAGAGCCACTCCGGCGTGGCCTCCACGATGTTCGAGGCTCTGTTCAACCAGAACATCAACATCAAGATGATCTCCACCAGTGAGATCAAGATCAGCGTCATCATCGACGAGGCCGACGCCGACAAGGCAGTTGCCGCCATCCACGACGCATTCATCAACTGATTGCAAGGTCTTATATAGAGGGAAATGGGTCGTCCCCCGTGCACACGATGGTGCACGGGGGACATTGTTGTTAGGGTAAACAGGCAGAACCCTTCCGGCCTTGCTGACGCGCGGCCACCTCCCCTGATGGGGAGGCTTTCTCGCGGGCACAGCCCGCGCAAAAAGGCGCCCCATCAGGGGAGCTGGCCGAGTTTACGAGGCCTGAGGGGTTCTGCCCGTTACCCTTTATTACAAAAGCTTCTCGCCTGCTGCAAACTTCGCCGTCAGCTTACCCTTGCCAAGGTACGCATACCGCTCCAAACGCTCCGCAGCGCTGAACGCCCGCATATTTTTAAGCGGGTCATCATCCAGCACCAGCGCGTCAAACGCATAGCCGTCCTCAAACAGGCCGACCTTCTCGCCAAAATCGGCCCAGAAATCTCCGCCGCCGACAGTCGCCATATACAGCGCCTCCACCATCGTCAGCGGCTTCTCACTCTGGTCGATATACCGCCAGCGCAGCTTGCTGACCTGCACGGCGGTAGCCATGACCGTGAACAGGTCCAGCGTCTGACCGCCGGCCACGTCGCTGCCCAGGCCGACGCGCCAGCCGCCGCGCAGGTAGTGCGCCGCGGGGGCGATGCCCGCAATGACATTCTCGTTGCTGGTGGGGCAGTGGGCGATCATGACGCGGTTCTGCTTCATCAGCGCGGCCTCGTCATCGGGGCTGTAGATGCAGTGCGCCATGACGGTGGGCACGCCGCCGCCGAACAGGCCGTACCGGCTGTAGCTCTCGCCGTAGAATTTTGTGCCGGGGCACAGCTCGGCGACCCACGCGATCTCACCCGGATTCTCGGACAGGTGACTCTGCGCAGGTACGTTGTATTCTCTTGCCAGTTCGCCGAGACCGCGCATATACTCGTCACTCGTGCTGGGGGTGAAGCGCGGCGTGATCATCGGGCGCACCGGGCCCGCGTGCAGGGTGTTTTCGGCGCGGCAGGTATCCAGCCAGCGGCGCGTCTCGGCCAGACCCGCGGCGGCGGACGGCTCACGGTAGCTGTCAGGGCTGTTGCGGTCCATACCCAGCTTGCCGACAAAGGCGGAAAGCCCCGCGCCGCGCAGCTGGTGCATCAGTTCGAGCGTTGCGTCGGTGTGCAGCGTCGCAAAGATGCAGGCGCGCGTTGTGGCGCTGTTTTTCAGGTCGCGCACAAAATAGGAGTAGCCCAGCCTGGCGTAGGCCGGATCGGCGTAGTGGGCTTCCTCGGGGTAGGTGTACTGCTGCAGCCAGTCCAGCAGCTCCAGATCCATCGCCGTGCCGCAATAGCTGTACTGCGGCGCGTGCAGATGCAGGTCCACAAGACCCGGCGTGATGATTTTACCCGTATAGTCGAGAACTTCCACCCCGGCAGGGGCAGTCTCGCTGAATCCGGCGCACAGGCCGTTTTCACACAGCAGATAGCCCTCGCGGACGCGGAGTGTGTCCGGGGCGGGGGTGTCGAGGAAGGTGCCTTTCAGGGTGAAAGTGTTCATATAGTATACCTCTTTATATAGAATTGCTCTGTAGGGGCCGGGCATGCCCGGCCCGCAAGTATACGGCAGGTGTCTGCCCACCCGCGGGGCGTCGGGGACGCCGCCCCCTACAAAGCGGCGATTCCAGACTCTATTATAAACAATCTACCCCATCTGTTGCAAGTTTTTTATTTACTTTACGTCGCTAAAGCGGTATAATACTAATATCTATTGATGTTTGAAAGGAATAACGATTTGGAACGTAAACAACTCGCGCCCGGCGTTTGCATTACAACGCTGGATGCTTCTAAATTCAACCGCTGCCGCATCACGCTGCATCTGCGCTTTCCGGCAAAGCGGGAATCCGCCACCGACGCCGCGGTGCTGGCCCTTGTGCTGGAACGCGGCTACGCGGCCTGCCCCGATATGACCGCGCTGTCCCGCCGCCTGGCCGAGCTGTACGGCGCGGACCTCGGCGTTGACCTGGCCAGCGCGGGCACGGACCGCGTGCTCTCCGCCGATATCTGCGGCATCAAGGACGCTTACGCGCTGGCGGGGGAGAACCTGACCGCCGCCTACGCCGACATTGTGTTCGGCACGATCTTTGACCCGTATCTCGTGGACGGCGCGTTCGACCCCGAGGCCGTGCGCATCGAGACCGAGACCCAGGCCCGCCGCCTTGAGGCCGAGTTCAACTCGAAGCGTCTCTACTGCGTGCGGCAGGCCCGCCGCAAATTCTACGGCGACACCCCCGCGGGCATCGAGCTGGGCGGCTACCCCGGCGAGCTCGTCAATGTGACGCCGCAGAGCCTCAAGGCCGAGTATGACCGCATCCTCTCCACCGCGTACATCGACGTGATGGTGCAGGGCGTCGATGAGGCCCGCGTGGCCGATATGCTGCTGAAAAAGCTCGACGGCATCCGCCGTGACCCGCGCCCGTTTGCCGCGCCCATCGCCATGCCCGCCACGCCGCTGCGCCATTTTAAAGAGGAGATCCCCGGCCTGACCCAGGCCAAGCTCTGTATGCTGTTCACCACGGGCGAAGCCAACCCCAACCCGCCCAGTGTCAGCATCCTGCGCGTCGCCATGAGCGTGCTGGGCGGCTCTGCCACCAGCCGTTTGTTCCGCAACGTGCGCGAGAAGCAGTCCCTTTGCTACTACTGCGGTTCTGCCGCCCAGCGCGCCACCGGCGTCATGATGATCGACTCCGGCGTCGAGCCGGGCAAGGAGCAGCAGGCCGAGGCCGCCATCATTGCCGAGCTGGAGGGCCTGAAAAACGGCCCCATCACCCAGGAAGAAGTGGACGACTGCCGCCGTGGTCTTTTGTCCAGCATGGACGCCCTCGGCGACAGCCTGGCCGCGCTGGAAAACTGGTACTACGGCCAGATCACACGCGGCGAGCCGCTCTACCCGCCGGAGTACGGCAAGGTGCTGACCAGCGCCGTCAGCTTGGACGAGGTGCGCCAGACGCTGCAGAGCTACAGCTATTCGGTCTGCTACGCCGTGACCGCCGAGCCGGGCACGCAGGGGAAAGGAGGCAGCGAGGATGTTGAATAACGATCACGAGAGCTTCGCCGCTGCCCAGGCGCGCGCCGCTGCCGCCGTCAGCTGTGAAAGCGTCGTGCTGCCCAGCGGCCTGACCGTGCTCTGCCGCACGATGCCGGGCTACAGCAGCGTCCACGCGATTTACGCCACGGGCTTTGGCTCCGTCCACCGCGCGTTCAGGCTGGACGGCAAACAGGTCACACTGCCCGCCGGTACGGCGCATTTCCTGGAGCACAAAATGTGCGAGACGCCCAAGGGCGACTCCTTCACCTTCTACGCCAAGACCGGCGCGTCGGCCAACGCCTTTACCAGCTATGACCGCACCTGCTACCTGTTCTCGGCGACCCAGAAAATTGACGAGAACCTTGACATTCTGCTGGGCATGGTCGGCAAACCGTGGTTCACCAAGGCCACGATTGCCAAGGAGCAGGGCATCATCGGGCAGGAGATCAAAATGTACGACGACAGCCCCGACTGGCGGCTGCTGAACGCGCTGTTCCGCTGCCTCTACGCCGACCACCCGCTGCGCGACGACATCGCGGGCACGGTGGAGAGCATTGCCGAGCTGACGCCCCAGATGCTCTACAGCTGCACCAGGGGGTTCTACGCGCCGTCCAATATGGTGCTGAGCGTCGCGGGCAAGATCACGCTGGCGCAGGCTGTGGACGCCTGCAAGCGCAACGGCCTGTACCGCGCCCGCGCCCCGCATGAGGTCGAGTGGGACATCCCGGCGCAGACCGGCCCACTGCCCCACAAGGAAGCGTTCTTCACGATGCCTGTCACGAAGCCCTGCTTCGGCGTGGCCTACCGCGAGGAGCCGCTGGCCGAGGGTGACCTGAAGCGCGAGCTGCTGCTGGACATGCTGGGCGATCTGGTCGTCGGCGGCCTGACGAAGCTCTACCGCCGTCTGTACGATGAAGCGCTGGTCAACCCCGAGTTCTCCGGTGACTTTATCGCCGTGCGCGGCGCCTGCACCGTGGCCTTTACCGGCGAGAGCGACACCCCGCGCCAGGTCGTGGACCTTTTACAGGAGGAGATCGAGCGGATGCGCCGCGAGGGCGTTGACCCCGAGGTCTTTATGCTTGTGAAAAACCAGATGTACGGCGAGCTGCTGGGCGACGTGGAGGCCGTGGACGATGCCGCCGAGGAGGCCGCCGCGGCCTGCCTGAAGGGCCGCACGCTGGCGGACGAGATCGCCGCGCTGGCCGCGCTGACCGTGGAGGACGCCAACGCCCTGCTGCAGACGGCCCTGCGGGAGGAAAACCGCGCCTACGTGCAGATCGACCCGGCGGAAAAATAACGAGGTTAAGTTGAAAATGGTCTATCATGTGCAATTTCCCGGGTTGGGCCTGGATCTGACGGTCAACCGTGTGGCGCTGGCCATCGGCGGGTTCAACATTTACTGGTACGGCGTCATCATCGCGGCGGGCATGCTGCTGGCGATGCTCTACGCCTTCCGCAATGCCGTGGACTACGGCATCGACTCGGACCGTCTGGTGGACGTTGTGGCCATCGGCACGGTCATGGCCATCGTCTGTGCCCGTATTTATTACGTAGCTATGGCACCCTTTGCGTATCAAAGCCTCTGGGAGATGATCGACATCCGCAAGGGCGGCATCGCCATCTATGGCGCGGTCATCGGCGCGTTTGTGTTCGGCGGGCTGGCCGCCAAATGGCGCAAGGTGCCGCTGCTGCCGCTGTTTGATCTGGTGTCGCTGGGCTTTCTGATCGGGCAGGGCATTGGCCGCTGGGGCAACTTCGTCAATCAGGAGGCCTTCGGTACAAACACGACGCTGCCCTGGGGCATGTACAGCGAGGGCACGGAGGCGTATCTCAAATCCGTGCAGGTCACGCTGCCCGCGGGCGTGACCGTGGACCCCGCCGCGCCGGTGCACCCGACGTTTTTGTATGAGAGCATCTGGTGTCTGGTTGGCTTCGCCGTGCTGGCTTCGCTTTACAAAAAACGGCGGTTCAACGGACAAATCTTCCTGGGCTATATCATCTGGTACGGCCTGGGCCGCGCCTGGATCGAGGGGCTGCGCACCGACTCGCTGCTGATCGGCAATACCGGTCTGCGCGCCAGCCAGCTGGTGGCGATTGGGTCGGTCATCGTGGCCGCCGCGCTTATGGTCATCGGTCTGCGCAATGCCAAGGGCAAGCCGCTCATGGTGCCGCTGGCTGTGAAGGACCTGAAAAAGCAGGCCGAGGCAGGGGACCGCTTTACGCCGGACACCCTGCCCGCCGGCACACCCCACGCCGAGTTTGTCAAGGCCACCGATGCCATGAATGCGCGTCTGGATGCGCTGGATTTGAGTGAGGTCGAGATCGAGGAAATCGAGACGCCGAAGGAATAAACAAACGCTTTGCAGCGCGGCGATAGGCGCTGCTGGTGTAAGACCCGACACCGTTTTGCCCGCCCCGGCGGACAAAAAATACATTTGAAAGAGGGAACTATCATGGGAGCAACTGTCATTGACGGCAAGGCATTGGCCGCCGCCACGAAGGCCGAGGCCGCAGAAAAGGTCAGGGAGCTGAAAAACAGGGGCATCAACCCCTGCCTGGCGGTCATTCTGGTGGGGGAGAACCCCGCCAGCCAGGTCTACGTCCGCGGCAAGATCAACGACTGTGCGCAGTGCGGCATCGAGAGCCGCAGCATCAACCTGCCCGCCGACACCACGCAGGACGCCCTGCTGGCCGAGGTGAAGAAGCTGGCAGATGACTCCGCTGTGCACGGCATTCTGGTGCAGCTGCCGCTGCCCGCCCAGATCGACGAGAAGGCTGTCATCGACGCCATCCCGCCCGAGAAGGACGTGGACGGCTTCTCGCCCGTCAACGTGGGCCGTATGCAGATCGGCGAGCCGTGCTACCTGCCCTGCACCCCGGCGGGCTGCATCCGCATGATCGAGTCCACGGGCACCGACATTGCGGGCAAGAACGCCGTCGTCATTGGCCGCTCGAACATCGTGGGCAAGCCCGCGGCGCTGCTGCTGCTGGCGAAGAATGCCACGGTCACGATCTGCCATTCCAGGACGAAGAACCTGAAAGAAGTCTGCGCCGCCGCGGATATTCTCGTGGCCGCCGTGGGCCGCGAGGGCTTTGTGACCGGCGACATGGTCAAGCCCGGTGCCGTCGTCATTGATGTGGGCATCAACCGCGGTGCGGACGGCAAGCTGCACGGTGACGTGAACTTTGCCGAGGCTGCCGAAAAGGCCGCCTACATCACCCCCGTCCCCGGCGGCGTCGGCCCCATGACCCGCGCCATGCTCATGCTGAACACGGTGGAGGCGGCAGAGCGGCAGGGCCGCTAATAAAGGCTTCCCCCCTTGGGGGAAGCTGTCCGCGAAGCGGACTGATGAGGGGCAACCTTGCCATTGCAGCCCACTGATGGGATACAACCGCAGACTTGCCCCTCATCCGGCCCTGCGGGGCCACCTTCAGTCTACGCGCTAAGAGCCGCCTACGGCGGTTGCGCTCCGACACGCGCCAGCGGGCGCAGCCCCTTGGGGGGAAGGCAAAAGAAATTCTAAAATTTTAACCTTCTCACGCCCGAAACCCCCTTGACAAGCCCTGCTCCTATATGGTATGATACTAGAGCCGCATGGTATGGGCTCTATAAGTGTGTGCTTTTATCGGTGCAACGCCCTACAGACCAGCGAGACTTATTGAAAGAGGTTATCCACTATGTACGCAGTTATCAAAACCGGTGGTAAGCAGTACAGCGTTAAGGTCGGCGACGTCGTCTACGTCGAAAAGCTGAACGCTGAGGACAACAGCGAAGTCACCTTCGATCAGGTTCTCGCCGTTGGCGAGGAGGGCTCTGTCAAGGTCGGCGCTCCCGTTGTTGAGGGCGCTTCCGTTGTTGCCAAGGTCGTCAAGACCGGCAAGGGCAAGAAGCTCAACATCCTGACCTATCGTCCCAAGAAGGGCAGCATGGTCCGCAAGGGTCATCGTCAGCCCTACACCAAGGTGGAAATCACCGCGATCAACGGCTAAGGAGGTAAATCACAATGGCACATAAAAAAGGCGTAGGTTCTACCAAGAACGGTCGTGATTCCGAGTCCAAGCGCCTCGGCGTCAAGCGCGGCGACGGTCAGTTTGTTCTGGCCGGCAACATCCTGGTCCGTCAGCGCGGCACCCACATCCATGCGGGTGAGGGCGTCGGCATCGGCAGCGATGACACCCTGTTCGCTCTGGTCGATGGCCGCGTTCACTTCGAGCGCATGGGCCGTGACCGCAAGCGCTGCACGGTCAAGCAGTAAAAAAACCGGTACGGGCGGGCCTTTGCGGCTCGCTCGTTTTTTGTGATTTTTTGTAAATGAGGTACCACATGGCAACCAGTAATTTTATTGATACCGCCACGATCTGGCTGCACGCCGGCAAGGGCGGCGACGGTGCGGTGACGTTCCACCGCGAAAAATTCGTGGCGGCGGGCGGCCCGGACGGCGGCGACGGCGGCCGCGGCGGTGATATCATCTTTGTGGCGGACGACAACCTGTCCACCCTGATGGACTTCCGCTACAAGCGCAAGTACACCGCGCCCGACGGCGAGAATGGCCGCGCCAAGCGGATGAGCGGCGCAGACGGTGACGACCTGGTCATCCGCGTGCCCCGCGGCACCGTGCTGAAGGAGGCCGAGACCGACCTCGTCGTGGCCGATCTGACGGGCAGTGAGCCTGTTGTCGTGGCCAGGGGCGGACGCGGCGGCTGGGGCAACAGCCATTTTGCGACCCCGACCCGCCAGATCCCCAAGTTTGCCAAGCCCGGTCTGCCCGGCGAGGATATGCACCTCAAGCTCGAGCTGAAGGTCATTGCGGACGTGGGCCTGATCGGCTTCCCGAACGTCGGCAAATCGACGCTCATCAGCATTATTTCTGCCGCGCGTCCCAAGATCGCCAACTACCACTTCACGACGCTGACCCCCGTGCTGGGCGTCGTCCGCGTCGGCCCGGAGCAGAGCTTTGTCTGCGCCGACATCCCCGGTCTGATCGAGGGTGCTGCGGAGGGCGTCGGCCTCGGCCACGACTTCCTGCGCCATGTTGAGCGCTGCCGCCTGCTGCTGCACGTCGTTGACGTCTCCGGCTGCGAGGGCCGCGACCCCAAGGCGGACTTTGAGCAGATCAACCACGAGCTGGCCGGGTTCAGTGCCGAGCTGGCGGACCGTCCGCAGATCGTGCTGGGCAACAAGTGCGACATTGCAAGCCCCGAGCAGGTCGAGGAGTTCAAGCAGTACGTCGAGGCCAAGGGTCTGACCTTCCTGCCCATCTCCGCGGCGACCCGTCAGGGTGTGGACAACCTGCCCGCGCTGGTCTACAACCGCCTGAAGGATCTGCCCCCGGTCAAGGTCTATGAGGCTGAGTACAAGCGCCCCGACAAGAACGCCCAGCCGACCCGCCCGTTCACGGTGGAGCGCACCGGCGACCACGAGTTCACCGTCGATGCCCCGTGGCTGGAGCGTATCCTCGCCGGTACGAACGTCGAGGACTACGAGAGCCTGCAGTATTTCCAGACGCAGCTGGGTGATTCCGGCATTCTGGACGAGCTGGTCGCGCAGGACGTGGAAGAGGACGACACCATCAAGATCGGTGAGTACGAGTTTGATTACCTGTACTAAGCAGTGAAAACTATGTTGTTTACACAAAAATCGGAAGTCGACATTCACGAAATGTCGCCGCTGGCGCTGGCCTTTGTGGGCGACGCCGTGCTGGAACTGCTGGTTCGCGCCCGCCTGGTGGGCACGACCCGGCTGCAACCCAACCGCCTGCACACGGTCGCGACCCACTACGTCAGCGCCCACGCGCAGAATTTGGAGCTGGACATCATCGAGCCGATGCTGACCGACGCCGAGGCCGCTGTACTGCGGCGCGGCAAAAACGCCAGCAAGGCCACGGTGGCCAAGCACGCCACCGTGCAGGAGTACCGCGCCTCCACCGGCTTTGAATGTCTGCTGGGCTGGCTGTACCTGCAAGGAAAGAACGACCGCATCGAAGAGCTTTTCAATGCCCTGTGGGAAGGGTATAAGCCGGAGTAAAACAAAAAAGCCTTCCCCCCTAGGGGGAAGGTGGCCGAAGACCGGATGAGGGGCGCGTTTCCCGCAATTGCCCGGTAATGAGGTGCAGCGGGAACGCCGCCCTGCATCACTTGCAGTTCTTGCTGTTGGTGGTGTTGGTGGTGTTGGTGCTGCGGTTAGTGGTTTTCTGCTGGGTGCGGTTCGTCGTTTTCTGGGTGCTGTCGCTCGTGCGGTTGGTCGAATTGTTAGTCTGATTCTTTGCCATAGGTGGTATTCTCCTTTCGCAGGTAAGAAAACGATATACAGTCGTTTTTGGACTGCAAGGGTAGTTTGCCCGCCCATGGCTTTTTTATGCAGGGGGAACGGTCATGGAATTTCCACAGGATTTCACCGCGCGGGAGCGTGCGCTCTTGGGCGACCGCTTTGACGAGCTGTATGCCTACGCCACGCCGCAGCCCG
>RRZU010393714.1_pt1 | contig 12980 bp, 13 predicted proteins | sample 2165561 | NCBI WGS metagenome assembly RRZU01 (sample SAMN10456909, study PRJNA506462) | wastewater metagenome | isolation source: wastewater sludge | place: USA: Moscow, Idaho
CAGTTCGGCCATCGACAGTTCCGCCGACAGCGCGGTACCACTGGTCCATACGCCGATCAGGACGACCCGCTCCAGCCGGATCTGGCGGTACTCCACCTCGCTGATGTCGGTGAGTTCGGTCGACAGACTGGCGACACGACGCAGCGCCTCACGCTCCTCGAACTGCAATGAGCCGTCGGTGGGCTCCGTGGGATGGCTCACGAGTGCCGCCGCCACCAGTCGGGGTCGACGGTGCCGTGAGCGACGAACTCCGCGGGACCGGTCAGGGTCACCGAGTCATCCAGGCCGACCACGACCTCGCCCCCGGGAACGAGCACGGTGATGGCGCGGTCCGGGACATGGTTGACCCGCGCATGTGCCCACGCCACGGCGCAGGCGCCGGTACCGCACGACAGCGTCTCACCCGAGCCGCGCTCCCACACCCGCATGCGCACCCGGTCCGGTGCGAGCACTTCGACGAACTCGACGTTGGCGCCTTCGGGGAAGGCCTCGTCGGGGCCGGCGGTCGCACCGGCGATGTCGCCCAAGTCCGACAAGGTCGGAAGGAAGGCCACCGCATGCGGGTTCGGCACGAATGCCGCCGTCGCCGACCAGGAATCGCTGCCTCTGCTCACAGTCACCGGGTCGCCGAACCCGGTGACCGGACCCATCTCGATGGTCACCGGCCCCGTCACGGGGACCGATGCCCGCCGGATCCCGCCACGGGTGACGAACTCGAACTCTCCCGCTGGCTCGCGACCGGTGTCGACCAGATAGCGGGCGAACACCCGGGCGCCGTTGCCGCACATCTCGCCCAACGAGCCGTCGCTGTTCCAGTAGTCCATGAACCACCCGTGACCTGACCGGTCGGGGACGATCCTGATGACGCCGTCGGCTCCGACTCCGAAACGCCGATCGCACAAAGCAGCCACGAGGTCCGGCCCCAGTACCAGCCTGTCGTCGGTATCGGGGAGCAGGACGAAGTCGTTCCCGGTGCCGTGGCCTTTGACGAAGGCGACTGGAGAACTCACTGTCCCAGGGTAGGGGGCGGCGGGTGAGTGGGTCACGCCATCGCCGTGCCGTAAGCGGCCTTGTCGATCTGCAGCACTGAGGGCCACGTCTGCGTGGGTTCGATGTCGGTGTTGTGCGCGGTGATCCGGCGCCGAAGTTCGTCGTCGGTGGCGATGCGGGCCATGGTCTCGGCCATCTGCTTGTCGTCAGCGGACAGCAGGCCCTCGACACCGTCGGTCACGAACTCGGTCAGACCGGTCTGAGACCGCGCCAGGATCGGCAGACCGGTGGAGCGCGCCTCGAGCGCAGCCAGGCCGAAACTCTCCTTGACCGACGGTTGGACGAACACGTCGTCAGCCAGGTAGAGGTCGCGTAGTCCCGGGCGGTCCAGTCGCCCCACGAGTGTCACGGCGTCACCCAGATCGTGATCCGCGATCGCAGCCTCCACCCGCGACCGCTGCGGACCGTCGCCGGCGATGTCCAGGAGTACCGTGCGCTCGGGTTGGAGCGCCCGCACCTGGGCGCGGGCTTCGGCGAACATCCCGATCAAGGGCAACGACCGCTTGCGGGGAGCCAGCCTCATGGCGGTCACGAACCGGACCGGGTCCGGATCGTGGGGCTGCCTGCCGGCAGCGTTCCAATCAAGCGGATCCACGCCGTTGGGGGTGACGAGCACGTCGGTGCCCTTGGGTAGCGCCGCAGCGATCCGCTCCGCGGCGACGCGACTGACGGCGGCAGGCTGCACCCCCCGCCGGGTCCAGCGGGCCAACAGGTCCACTGCGCCATATCCGCTGCGCGCGGCCCCGCCCCACACGCTGTGGACCGTGACCAGGACAGGGAGGCCGAGTTCCACGGCTGCCCTGATGCCGCCCCAGGCGAAAGGAGAGACCACTCCCAGGTGGACATGCACGATTTCGGGGTCGATCTCTCGCAGGAGCGGCACGACATGGGCTCTGGTCCGCGGGTGGACCGGGAGTTCGAAAGGCATCCGGGCCGTCACCCGGTGCACGTTGACGCCGTCGATGACCTCCAGCCCGGAACGCACTTCGTGGCCGGGGGTTGCGGTGAGAACATCGACCTGATCGCCCGCCGCCGCTTGGCGTCGGGTCAGTTCCGTCACCTGGACCTCGATGCCACCCAGTCGCGGCAGATAGCAGTCACTGATGTGCGCGACGCGCATCTGGCACCTCCGGGGCCGAGGCTACAGGCCGCGCAGGTGCGTGTCGGGTCGCGTTTGGGACATGATCGGCCCGTGAGTCGTTGCATCGTGTTCTTCCACGCCCACCCCGACGACGAGGCGCTGCTGACCTCGGGGACGATGGCGCGTGCGAACGCCGAGGGCGTCCGGGTGGTCCTGATCACCGCGACGGCCGGTGAGGCTGGATTGGCCGACGACGGAATCACCGGCGACGGAATCACCGGAGGACTGGGCCGGATCCGCATCAAAGAGCTGGAACGGTCGGCGCGGATCCTGGGGGTCCAGCGCCTCGAGGTGCTGGGATTCCCCGACAGCGGCCTGGATGGGCGTGGTGGCGGCGGTGGTGCTTTCTGCGCCACGTCGGTCGCAGAGGTCGCCGAACGGGTGGCTCAGATCATGCGCGAGGAGCGGGCCGGGAGCCTCGTCGGATATGACGCCAGCGGTGGGTACGGCCACCCTGACCACCGCCACGTGCACCGTTGCGCGCGGGCCGCGGCCGAACTGGTGCCAGGCGTGTCCCTGTTCGAGGCGACCGCGCCCCGATGGCCGTTCGCGCTGGGCGTCCGCTTGGCCGGTGCGGTCACCTCATTCCCCGCCGACTTCGACCCGACCCAGTTCGAAGAGGCATTCACCCCGAGCGGCGAGATCACGCATCGGGTCGATGTCCGTGATTACGCGGACTTCAAACGGGCATCGCTGCACGCCCATGCCAGCCAGGACACCGGCGCCGACGTGCGCACGCTCGGGGCTCTGCTGCGACTGCCCCGGCCGGTGTTCCGAACCGTGCTGGGCACGGAGTACTACCGCCGAATCACGTGAGCCATCGACGGGCGGCATCGACGCCCTCGAGATCGGAGTCCACGGCGACCACCCGCTTGTCAGCACGGAAGGTCCGGTCCTGGCGACGCGCCAACCTGCGAGTGGCCGAGTCAGTGGCTGCCATGCCCTGCTCCTTCGTGAACTCCCCGGCCAGCACGGCCATGGCTTCGCCATAGCCGACGGCCTTGGCCGCGGTGGGGGCATCGGGCAACCCCTGCCCCACGAGTCGCGCAACCTCGTCAAGAAACCCCCCGGACCACATGGACCGGGTGCGCGCGCTGATCCGGTCGTCCACCTCTGGCCGGGACCGCTTCGGCATCAGCCACAAAGTGGGACGCCACGGTCGCGGGTCGGGAAGGCGGGCTGTGAAGGACCCGGTCAACTCCACCACCTCGAGGGCCCGCACGACCCGGCGCACGTTGCGCGGGTCGATGTGTGACGCCGCCTCGGGATCTCGCCGGCGCAACTCGTCATGCAGTGCGGCGCCCCCGCGCTCGCGCGCCTCGGTGGTGAGGCGTGCCCGGACGGCCTCGTCCCGCGGCGGGATCTGCAACTCGTCGAGCGCCGCCCGCAGGTACAACGCCGAACCACCCACCACGATCGGCACCCGGCCGGCCGCGAGGGTGGCCGTCATCGCGTCACGGGCCAGCGACTGGAACGCCGCCACCGACGCCGTCTCGCTGATGTCCAAGAAGTCCAGGCAGTGGTGAGTGACGCGGGCTCGCTGCGCCGCTGTGGCCTTGGCAGTTCCGATATCCATGCCCCGGTAGAACTGGAAGGCATCGGCGTTCACGATCTCGCCGCCCAGGACCTCCGCCAGGTGCAGGGCAAGGTCGGATTTACCTGCAGCGGTAGGACCCACCACCGCGATCACACGAGGCGTCCCGGCCGCGTCACAGGAAGACACTGGCCCCACCTTTCCACTAGCGTTTCGACCAGTAGCCAACGACCCGGAAGGTCACAACTGCCATGAGCGAAATGTTCGACAAAGCCAAGGAAACCGCTGCCACTGTCGCCGACTCCGTCAAGGACACGGTCGGGAGCATCGCCGACGATCACGGTGACAAGGTGTCCGACGCTGTGAAGACCGCATCGGACTTCGTCAACGAGAAGACCGGTGGAAGTCTGTCCAACGTCACCGACAAGGTGTCGGAGCTCACCGACACCGCCGTCAACGCCGTCAAGGGAATCAACGACGAGGCCTCCGACGCCGTCGCGGGTGCGGCCGACGCCGCCAAGAACGCCGCCGACAAGGCCACGGGAGCCTGACCCGACGACCTCGCAGGGGCGGGCATCCGGGTCACCGGGTGCCCGCTTCTGTCGTCCACGACCCCACGAAGTAGCGCACCCCGAACGGCGCGAATGTCGACATCGACTCGCACGTCGCGCGCGCCCCTCCCAACTCCCCCAGTCGTCGCCACACCGACGCGGTCAGGCAACCGGCCGCCTGTGCCTGGGAATCGCTCACAGTCATGAGGCGACCCAACTCGCCGTCCACCAGCCACTGCATCAACGCCTCATCCAGCGTGGGACCCGCAGGTCCTGGCCGAGGCGACTTGGGGCCGACCGCAGCCGACCCGTCCGTCATCAGCAGCCAGGTGGTGGCCTCCCGGTCACGCTGTCGCGGTCTCAACTGCAGCCGCACGCCGCCATAGCCGACCCGGTCCAACAGCGAGTCGGCGACGGCCGCGGCCCGGGGCGGGGGCACTGGTCCTGTCGGCATCAGATCCCGCGGGTGGTCCGCGGCACTGACGATGGCCACCTCACGCGCTGAGGCGACGCCGGCCCCCAAGACCTCGTCGCAGGCGGCCAGTACCTCAGCCACCCCTTCCGGTGCGACCTGCGCCAGCCCGGGCAGTAGCACGGGCGCCGCGGGCAGGACGATCAGGCGCCGCGTCACGGCAGAACCGGCATCCCCAGCGGGACTGCGCCGGTCGGTTGCGGTCCGCATGACGCCTCGTCGCGCGGCATCGAATCCACCACCGCGTAACCGGAGTCGGCCAGGAGGTGGTGCGGTGCCGCGTGGGTGACCGTTGCCGTCACGATGTCGCCGGCTCGCAGGTCCGCGTCCGCAGGTGCGGCCAGATGAAGCAGCCGGTTGTCCCGTGCCCGACCGGTGACTCGGTGCGTGGCACCGTCCTTGCGGCCGGCGGCGTCCTGGAGCATCACCTGGACCTGTCGCCCGACAAGCTCTCTATTGCCTGCCCAGGCAACCTGCTCGACGACCTCGAACAGCTCCCGATAACGCCTGCCCACGACGGTCGCGTCGACCTGGTCGGGATAGGTGGCGGCAGGAGTCCCCGGCCGTGGCGAGTACTGGAACGTGAAGGCACCACTGAATCGGGCCCGGCGGACCAGATCGACGGTGTCCTGGAACTCGTCCTCGGTCTCGCCGGGGAAGCCCACGATGATGTCGGTGGTGATGGCAGCGTCCGGGATGCGGGAACGCACGTCGTCAAGAATCGACAAGAAGCGGTCGCGCCGGTAGGACCGGCGCATCCGACGCAGCACGGAGTCCGAACCACTCTGAAGCGGCATGTGCAGATGCGGCATGACCGTGGGGGTCTCGGCCATGGCGTCGATCACGGCAGTGGTGAAGTCCCGGGGGTGCGGGCTGGTGAAGCGGACCCGACGGATGCCCGCGACCGACCCCACTGCCCGAAGCAGGTCGGCGAACGCCGTCCGGTCGCCGAACTCGACCCCGTACGCATTCACATTCTGCCCCAGCAAGGTCACCTCTCGGACCCCCTGCTGGGCCAGGGCCTCGACCTCGGCCAGGATGTCACCCGGTCGGCGGTCACGTTCCCGTCCGCGCAACGCCGGAACGATGCAGAACGTGCACGTGTTGTTGCACCCCACGCTGATGGCGACCCAGGCCGAATGGACTGACTGGCGCTGTACCGGAAGATCCGAGGGGAACGACTGGAGGGATTCGACGACCTCCACCTGCGGCAAGGCCGTGCGATCGGCCCGCTCCAACAACGCGGGCAGAGATTCGATGTTGTGGGTGCCCAGCACCACATCGACCCACGGGGCCCGTTCGACGATGGTGTCCCGGTCCTTCTGCGCCAGGCAGCCGGCCACGGCGATGCGCAGATCCGGGCGCCGCCGCTTCAGCGGCGCCAACTGTCCCAGGTTGCCGTACAACCGGTTGTCCGCGTTCTCGCGGACAGCGCACGTGTTGATCACGACCACGTCGGCGTCGGCACCGGCCGCGACCGGGACGTAGCCCGCTGCCTGCAGCAGGCCCGCCATGTGTTCGGAGTCGTGCACGTTCATCTGGCAGCCCAGCGTGTGGACGACGTAGGAGCGGGGAGACACCCCCTCAATATAGGGCGCGGCGCCCGGGGACTTGTCCGCGTGCGCCGCGCCGAGGCAACACACCCCCGTAGTGTTGCGCACCTCCATTGTGCCGACCCGCGTGGCCGGTTCCGACGGATTCCGTGTCCCCCATTTGTCGGACAATCCGCGAGTCCCTCAGCGTGATCGACACCGCACACAGGCAACTGGCCGTCTCGCCAGGGGCCAGCGGGCCGGTCACGCGTGGTCATTCTCCGTCGAGCAGATGGTCGCGTAAGGCTTCGCGGTATAGGGCGGTCTTGGTCCGGGCCGGCCGCCCCGCGGCGGCGTATTTGACGCGCACACGCGAGATGTACTCCTTGGCCGTGGACGCCGACACGTTCATCTGGCGCGCGACCGACGTCATCTTCAGACCGGAGGCGTACAGCTGCAGCGCACGAAGTTCCTGGTCGGACAGCGGGACCCGCCGGGGGTCGGCGTCGGTGGCGATGATTCCTGCCACCTCGCGCGACGTCATGTCCGCGCCCCCGGCTGCGGCGACGATGGCATACGACAGGATCTCGTGCGGCTCCCATTTGGGGACGAAGCCGGCGACGTCGGTGCGCAGGAACTGCCTCACGCGGTCACCGTTGGCCATGGCCGACACGATGAGCACGCGCCAGCCGCGCGCGGTCAGGTCTTCGACCTGTTCGACCGTGGCACTGCCCTCCTGACCCAGGTCCAGATCGAGCAGGACGATGTCGATCTGAGGCGCCGGGTCCAGCGTCAGAAGCGTTCGTGGGCTGACTCCCGCGTACGTCACTTGGAAGCCGTCGTGACGCAGGGCGGCGGTGAGTCCGTCGCGCACGAGGACGTGATCGTCGATCACCGCGACGCGCACGTCGCTCGGATCGGGGAATCGCCCCCCCGTGACGGTCATGGGTGGTCCTCACGTGTTCGGTGGGCACACCTGCCCATGGCCCGACAGACTAGGCCACCACCGCCGCCCGGCGCGCCCGGTCGTCACAACCGTGACGCGCTCACTACCCGCCAAGATTGTTCGGCGATGGCGTGCTCTTCGTCGGTGGGCACGACCATCACGTCGATCCTCGTCCCGGGGACGCTGATCGACCGCTCCCCCGGGACCTGCGCCCAGTTGGCCGTGTGGTCGATCTCGATGCCCAAGGCTTCCAGGTCGGAGCAGACCCGTTCGCGCACCCACGCGTCGTGTTCCCCGATGCCGGCGGTGAACACGACCGCGTCCACTCGGCCCAGCACGGCCAGGTAGGCGCCCAGGTACTTGCGGAGGCGATGGGCGAACATCTCCCGCGCGAGGTCAGCGTCGGCGTCGCCGGCGGCGGCACGGGCGTTGATCGCCCGCATGTCGTTGTCTCCGCATACCGCCTTCAGTCCGGAGCGCCGGTTCAGCAAGGTGTCGATGTCAGCTGTGGCCCAGCCGGCCCGGGACAGGATCAGCGGAATGGCGGGATCGACATCTCCACTGCGGGTCCCCATCACCAACCCTTCGAGGGGGGTGACCCCCATGGACGTCTCCACACTCACACCACCGCGAACCGCGCAGGCGCTGGCGCCGTTACCCAGGTGCAGGGACACCACATTCACCTGCGCCGGGACCCGGCCCAGCAGAGCTGCAGCGCGGTGGCTCACATACTCGTGCGACGTCCCGTGGAACCCGTATCGACGCAGGCGGTGGTCGGCGGCGACGACGGGGTCGATCGCGTATCGATGGGCAGCCTCGGGGATCGTGGTGTGGAATGCCGTGTCGAAGACCGCCACCTGGGTCAGTTCAGGGAACACCGACCGTGCCGCCTCGATGCCGGCCAGCGCAGCGGGATTGTGCAGCGGAGCCAAGGGGACGCATGCCTCGATGGCTGCCACGACGTCGTCGTCGATCACCGCCGGTTGCGTGAAGTAGGAGCCGCCATGCACCACCCGGTGCCCCACCAGGTCGGGGAGCAGCCCGCGCCGCGCCAGCGCGTGACTCAGCATCGTGAACGCCGCACGGTGGTCGGGGCACGCAGCGTCAGCCTCGCCGATGCGCTCCTGAATGCCGGTGAACCGGTGCTGCCCGGAAGCGACGTCGATGATGGCGTACTTCATCGACGACGATCCGGCATTGACCACGAGGACGTCGGGCATCACGGCCTGCCTGTCGTGGCTGCCTGGATTGCCGTGATGACGACAGTGTTGACGATGTCGGACACCCCGGCACCTCTGCTCAGGTCGTTCACGGGAAGCCGCAGCCCCTGCAGGATGGGTCCGATCGCCACGGCGCCCGCCGACCGTTGGACTGCCTTGTAGGTGTTGTTCCCGGTATTCAGATCGGGGAAGACCAGGACTGTCGCGTGGCCCGCCACCACCGAGTCCGGCAGCTTGGCCTCGGCGACCTGCGGGTCCACCGCAGCGTCGAACTGGATCGGACCCTCCACCGCCAGGTCCGGCGCGCGCTCGCGCACCAATGCGGTGGCGGTCGTCACTTTCGCCACGTCGACCCCCGCCCCCGACCCGCCAGTGGCATACGACAGCATCGCGACGAACGGCTCGATCCCGAACGCCCGTGCCGTGGCCGCGGACGACACGGCGATGTCGGCCAACTGGTCGGCGGTCGGATCAGGGACCACCGCGCAGTCCCCGTAGACGTGGACCCGGTCGGCCAGGGCCATCAGGAAGACACTCGACACCACCGAGGTGCCCGGTGCCGTGCGGATGATCTGAAGCGCCGGGCGCACGGTGTCCGCAGTCGTGTGGGCGGCCCCACTGACCATTCCGTCGGCGGCGCCGGTCTGGACCATCAAGGTGCCGAACCACGAGGCATCCCCTGCCAGGTCGAACGCGGTCTGCGCGCTCATGCCCTTGGCTCGGCGGATGTCGTGGATGACGTCGGCGAACTCGGGGCGGCGAGCATCGGTGTGGGGGTCCAGGATGTCGGCCGCGGCCAGGTCGAGCCCGAGATCTGCGGCCCGGTCTCGCACTGACTCGGGAACACCCAGAATCGTGAGTCTGACCACGTCGCGTCGCAGGAGCCGGTCGGCCGCCAGCAGGATGCGGTCGTCCTCCCCTTCGGGCAGGACGATGTGCCGTCGGTTCTCGCGGGCTCGGGCCATGAGTTGGCGTTCGAACATCACTGGCGTCATCGTGGCAGAACGCGTCCCCAGCACCCGTTCCACCAGCAGGTCGACATCGATGTTGTCCTCGAACAATCGCAGGGCACTTGCCACCCGCCGCTCGTCGCCGGACTCCACCGAGCCCCGCGTCCGGGCCACCTCGTCCACCGTCTCGTACGTGCCCAGTTCGGTGAGCAGGATCGGCAGGGCGCGATCAGCCAACCCCTGGATGAAGTCCGAAAGTTGCGGGTCGGGCGGGTAGCCACCGGTCAGCAACAACCCGGCGATGGGCGGCATCGCGCTGCTGAACCGGGCGGTCTGCGCCATCAGGATCACGTCGGCCCTGTCCCCAGGGGTGACCAACAGCGAGTGGGGTTCCAGCCGCTGCATCAGGTGCGGCAGCGTCATCGCGGCGACCACGATGTGGTGGACGTCGCGCCCCAGCGATTCCTGGTCGCCGGCGAGCAGCTGCGCGTCCAGAGCGCCCGCGACATCCTGCATCGTGCGGTGCGCCAACTCCGGGGATTCCGGGATGAACCACACCGGAATCCCGGGAGGCGGGGTCACCGCGGTGCGGAACAGTTCCACCTCGTCTGCGGGCACGCGGTTGACGACGAACCCGACGATCGGGACGTGGCGTTCGGCAAGGCTGCTGTGAACGGCGGACAGGACACCGGCCAACTGGTCGGGCCGATGGCTGTGTGCCCGGGCGACCACGATGCAGCTGGCGGCCAGGTGCGCGGCGATCTCGGAGTTCAGCGCGAACTCGAAAGCGGCGGAGGCGCCGGTGAAATCGGTGCCCTCGACCACCACCACATCGCACTGGGCAGCGAGTTGTTCGAAGGACGCCAGGATCGTGTGGAGCAGGGCGGGATCCACCGCTTCGCCCAGGCCGCGGGTCTGGTCGGTCGTCACCCCGAACGACTGCTCGTAGCTCTGCGCGAGACCGAATCGATGCCGGATCAACTCGATCACGCCGTCGGGGCCATCGCTCGCGGCAATGACGGGGCGGAAATACCCCACCCGGCCCGACGCGGCAGCCGCTACTTCCATGGCTCCCAGGCTGACCAGGGACTTACCGCTCTCCGGCTCCAGCGAGGCGATGTAGATGACCGTCGGTCCGGTCACGGAAGTACCCCGCAATGGGCCATGGCCATGCGCAGCAACCGATCACGCCCCCCGGGGAGCTCGACCAGGATGTCGGGGCTGAAAGCGTCCAGCGGACTCAGCCACGTAATCTCGAGCGCCTGCTGTGACGGGGTGCATTCGCCATCGACGGGCACCACGTAGGCCAAGGACACGGCGTGCTGGCGCTCGTCGACAAAACCAGTGACCGAGGCGTCCGGGAAGTACTCGACCACCGTGAAGGGCTGCGGTGACGCCGGCACCCGTGGGAGCGCGAGCGGGCCGAGGTCCTTCTCCAGATGGCGCAGCAGGGCATCTCGGATACGCTCGCCCTTCTTGACCCGGCCGGACACGAACATCCGGCTCAGCATCCCGTCAGGGTCTGCCCCCAGCAGCAGCCCGATGGCCGTGACCAGGCCGCGGTCATCGACGCGCACCGGTATCGCATCGACATAGACAAGGGGAAGCTGATCACGCGCCGACTGAAGCTCGTCGTGGGACAGCCAACTGCCGTGGGTCTCGGTCATGTCCGCCGACATGGCACCTCCTGGGTCGCACCCATCCTGACGCGACCCGGGCGGCGATGCCTGCAGAACCGCCCAGCTGCGGCCTTTGGCGTGGCGCCGGACGCGGGAGCTCAGGGGCGGGTGAGCGCGTACACCGCCACCGCCACACTGGCCGCCACGTTCAGCGAGTCCACGCCGTGCGCCATCGGGATCCGCACCCGCAGGTCAGCACCCGCCTGGGCCCGGCCGGACAGCCCCGGCCCCTCCGTGCCGACCACCAGCGCCACCGGGCCGGAAACCCGGGCGGGGATCTCACCGAGGTCGACCGCATCGGCCGCGGGGGTGAGGGCCAGCGTCGTGAACTCCGCCAGGTCACGCTGCCACGAATCAGTGCGGGTCCACGGCAGCGAGAACACCGTTCCCATGGATACCCGGACGCTGCGGCGGTACAGCGGGTCGGCACACGCCGGGGTGACCAGGACCGCCGCCACCCCCAGCGCTGCCGCAGATCGGAACGCGGCCCCGACGTTCGTATGGTCGACCAGGCCGTCGAGGACCAGCACCACCGAGGCCCCTGTCAGCACCTCAACGGCGTCGGGCAGCGGCAGCCGCGCCATCGCCGCCATGGGGCCACGATGCATCCGGAAACCGGTCGTGCGGGTGATGACCTCTGCCGTAGCCACGAACCTCGTCGTCGCGACGCCATGGGCCGCCAACAGTTCGTCCACAGCAGGCAGCCAGCGCTGCTCGGTCAGCACCGATCTCGACCGGTAACCGGCGGACAGCGCGCGGTCGATCACCGCCAGACTTTCTGCCATGAACAGGCCCTCGGCGGGTTCGCGCACCCGACGCAGGGCAACATCCGTCAGGTCCGTGTAATCGCGCAGCCGCTCGTCACCTGGATCATCGACCGGGATCAGGGCGTCGACGTCGAGTCCTTGGTGAAGGCCCCACTGAGTTGAGCCATGGCCGAGCTCAGCTCGGCGGGCACGACCCACACCTTGTTGGCCGATCCGTTGGCCATGTCGGGCAGCGCCTGCAGGTACTGGTAGGCAAGAACCTGTGGGTCCACCTCGGCGGCCTTGATCGCCGACACCACCCGCTGGATGGCCTGCGCCTCGCCGTCTGCCCGCAAGACCTGAGCCTGGGCATCGCCCTGTGCGCTGAGGATCGACGCCTGGCGCGAGCCTTCGGCGGTGAGGATCGCGGACTGCTTGGCGCCTTCGGCGTTCAGGATCGCGGCGCGCTTCTCGCGCTCCGCCTTCATCTGCTTCTCCATGGACTCCTGCACCGATGGCGGGGGGTCGATCGACTTCAGTTCGACGCGGTTCACGCGGATCCCCCACTTGCCGGTCGCCTCGTCCAGCACCCCGCGCAAGGCCTCGTTGATCTCCTCGCGCGACGTCAGGATCCTCTCGAGGGCCATCCCGCCGACCACGTTACGCAGGGTGGTGACCGTGAGTTGTTCCACGCCCAGGATGTAGTTGGCGATCTCGTAGGTCGCAGCCTTGGGGTCGTTGACAGAGAAATAGATGACGGAGTCGATCTGGACGACGAGATTGTCCTCGGTGATGACCGGCTGCGGCGGGAAGCTGACGACCTGCTCCCGAAGGTCGATCAGAGGCTTCAGCCGGTCGACGAACGGGATGACGAGGCTGAGTCCGGGCATCAGTGTCCGGTGATACCGGCCAAGGCGCTCCACGATTCCCGCCCGCGCCTGAGGCACGATCCGGATCGTCTTGGCCAAGGTGATGACCACGATCACGACGATGAGCACCCCGATGATCGGCCCTACAGTGAACGACATCTGCCACCCTTTCCTCAGGCGACGAGCGCGGTCGCGCCGTCGATCTGCAACACCTGCACCGTGGTGCCCTCCGGATAGGCCGCCTGCCCGTCGAACGAGCGCGCGGACCACACCTCGCCGCGGATCTTGAC
>RRZU012996484.1_pt1 | contig 12977 bp, 10 predicted proteins | sample 2165561 | NCBI WGS metagenome assembly RRZU01 (sample SAMN10456909, study PRJNA506462) | wastewater metagenome | isolation source: wastewater sludge | place: USA: Moscow, Idaho
AACGCACATCGAATTTCATGCGCGCATCTTCGAATGCCTCGAAGCCACACTCATAGGGGGAGAGTTTCTCGGGGTCGGGACGCCGGGGCGCCAACGCAAAACCCATGGCAACCGGCAAAACACCAATCGCCACCCCAACCAACACAAACATCAGGATTGGAAAATACGCTTCCATCATCCGCCGCCAATTTGTCAGTTTTTATCGAGCTGGATGAAAATCAACCAACCCCGTTATGGTGCCGACGGCGAGACTCGAACTCGCACAGCTTGCGCCACTACCCCCTCAAGATAGCGTGTCTACCAATTTCACCACGTCGGCGTATTGCTTTTACTACTCTTCACCCACCGGTCAAAACACAAATTGACAGTGGAATAAACAGCTTACTTTGGCACCTGCTGCGCCTTGGAACCCGCGTCAGCTGGTTCATTCACCCCTCCGGCAGGAGCCAGCGGGACAGTCTGCGATTGTACCGAATCCTGCATCAGACTACCAGACGTTTTTGGCTTTTCGGACGCAAAGTAGGCCAGGGACAGGCTGGTCAGAAAGAAGACTGCAGCCAGCACACCCGTCGTCCGACTAAGGAAATTAGCCGACCCGGAGGCACCAAACAAGCTACCTGAGGCACCGCTACCAAAGGCAGCCCCCATGTCGGCACCCTTACCGTGCTGCACCAGGACCAAACCGATAATGGCGAGCGCCACCAGAATATGAATCGTCAACACCAAGGAGAACATCCAGCTCATTTTTACTTACCCACTTTCTTCGCTATGAAGACGACACGTCGGTCGCCCGACAAATCGCCAGAAAATCCTCAGCCACCAAGGCCGCCCCGCCAATCAGCCCACCATCAATATCCGGCTGACCGAACAAAGCCGCTGCATTGTCCGCTTTCACACTACCTCCGTAGAGGATGCGTAATTTTGCCGCCACTCCCTCATCACTCGCCGCCACTCGCTGGCGAATGAACGCATGCACCAACTGCGCCTGCTCCGGAGTAGCCGTTTGGCCAGTACCAATCGCCCACACCGGTTCATAGGCAACAATCCCGCACCCCAAAGCAGCCACCCCAAGACGGGCGAGCACTGCATCGAGCTGACGCCCAACGACCATTTCGGTCTCCCCCGCCTGACGATCCGCCAGGGTTTCACCGACACAAATCACCGGAACCAGACCTGCGGCCAGCACGGCCTCGAACTTGGCGGCTACGGTAGCATCGCTCTCGCCATATATGGCGCGCCGCTCGGAGTGCCCAAGCAGCACATAACGACAACCAAACTCCCGCAACATGCTGACTGACACCTCGCCGGTATAGGCACCCGCGGGGTGTTGACTGACATTCTGCGCCCCCAGCTTCAACGCTGAACCAGCCAGCACCTGCTGCGCCTGTGCCAGATAGGGAAATGGCGGGCACACCACCACCTCGCACGGCAGCGTATCGATCTCGGTCAGCAGCGCCGACAACAAGGCCGCATTGGCGGCTAGACCACCATGCATTTTCCAGTTACCGGCAACAAGCTTGGAACGCACGCACTAATCTCCGTGGGCAAAAACCGCGGAATTATAACGATGGCGGTCTCCCTGGGTCAATGTGAAGCTCCCGCGAGGCACTCCATCAATTCCCTGCAGCCAGCCGTACGGCTGCCGCAATTTCCTCGGCAGCCGTACGGACCAAAGCAGCATCCTCGCCTTCCACCATGACCCGCAGCAGCGGTTCCGTACCGGAAGGACGCAGCAATACCCTGCCCCGCCCGGCGAGACGCGCTTCCACTCGCTGCTGTGCCACCTGAATTTGTGGCGCCTCCTGCCAGGCAAAAGCACGCGCCAGCGGCACATTGATCAAGACCTGCGGATACAGCACCAAATCGCCCAGCAAAGCCTGCAGGTCGCCACTACTTTCCCGCAGTGCAGCCAGCACCTGAAGCCCGGCAACGATGCCGTCACCGGTTGAATGGCGATCAAGCGTCAGAATATGACCGGAGTTTTCACCACCATAGAGCCAGCCTTCTTTCTGCAGCATTTCCACCACATAACGGTCACCAACCGCGGCGCGGGCGAACGGGATGTCCAGTTTGGCCAGGGCATGCTCAAGGGCCAGATTGGTCATCAAGGTCCCCACCACGCCGGCCACTTTGCCTTTTTGCGCCCGATGCCTGACGATGGCGTAGAGAAGTTGGTCACCATCGTAAAGACGACCTGCCGCATCCACCATCTGAATACGATCGGCATCGCCATCCAGGGCAATCCCCAGATCGGCACCGTGTTCCCGTACAGCCTGCGCCAGCGCCTGTGGTGCTGTCGCGCCAACGCCGGCGTTGATGTTCAAGCCATTCGGTTGCACACCGATGCTGATCACCTCGGCCCCCAGTTCGTGAAAGACATCCGGCGCAATGTGATAGGCAGCACCATGCGCGCAATCAACGACGATTTTCAGTCCGCGCAGATCCAGCTCGTTGGGGAATGTGCTTTTGCAGAATTCGATATAGCGTCCACGGGCATCGTCGATGCGCCGCACCCGCCCTAGGTCGGCCGAATCGACGCAGTGCATTTCCTGCTCGATACCCGCTTCGATAGCGCGCTCCAGACTATCCGGCAACTTGCTACCCTGTGCCGAGAAAAACTTTATTCCGTTGTCGTAATATGGATTGTGCGACGCCGAGATCACGATCCCGGCCTGCAGGCGCAATGCTCGGGTCAGATAGGCAATGGCCGGAGTCGGCATCGGACCGACCAGGCAGACATCCACACCCGCAGCAGAAAAACCCGCCTCGAGGGCGGATTCCAGCATGTATCCGGAAATTCGCGTGTCCTTGCCAATCAATACGCTGGGACGTTCCCCCGGCGGCATCGGGCATTGCGCCAGAAACACCTTGCCGGCCGAGTAGCCCAGACGCATCACGAAATCCGGCGTAATCGGACTTTGTCCAACCCGACCGCGCACCCCATCAGTGCCGAAATACTTTCTACTCACGCTCTTTCCCCTTCCTTGACCGCTTGCCATACTTTCAGTGCGTCGCAGGTCGCCGCCACATCGTGCACGCGCAAGATTGCCGCCCCCCGTTGTGCTGCCAGCAACGCTGCAGCAACACTGGCATACACCCTTTCCGTCACCGGCCGCCCGGTAATTTCACCCAACATCCTTTTGCGCGAAACACCTACCAGCAGGGGCAAGCCCTGCCAAAGATCGCCCGAAAGTGCGCGAAATAAGGCCAGGTTGTGCCCCAGGTCCTTGCCAAAGCCGAACCCGGGATCCAGAACCAGCCTGCCACGGGCGATACCACTAGCTACGCAAGCCTCTGTCGCTTGCTGGAGCCAGGTACTCACCTCCCGAACCACGTCCTCATAAACGGGCGCATCCTGCATGGTGGCTGGCTCGCCCTGCATGTGCATCAGACATACAGCACAGTCCGAATCCACGACTGCCGCGCGCGCTTCAGCGCTACGCAGCCCACTGATATCGTTGATCATGCTGACACCTGCCGCCAGCGCTGCACGCATCACGCCAGGCTTGTAGGTATCCACGGACACCGGCACGCCCCAGCCACATACTTCCTGCAGTACTGGCAACAGACGCCGCAACTCTTCCTGTTCCGATGTCGCCGCGATACCAGGGCGCGTCGATTCAGCACCAATATCAAGAATGTCCGCACCTGCCAAGTATTGCTGCCGGGCATGCTCGATCGCCAGACGGGTATTGTGTGCCAGACCATCGCCCGAAAAGGAATCCGGCGTCAGATTGACAATCCCCATCACCAGTGGGCGATCAAGTGTCAGGCGGTAGCGACCGCAGTGAATTTCGCGCATGAAAAAAGGCCGGAAGCAAAGCTTCCGGCAGATAGGTCAGTCGGTTATCAAGCGGTCGCCGGAGCGCTGGGTTCAGCCCCCGGAGTCTGGTCCGGTGAGGCCGGCGTAGACAGGCTCTGGGCCGGTTTCGGTGGGCGCGGCGGTTTGCCGGCCATGATGTCATCGATCTGCTCGGCATCAATGGTTTCCCATTCAAGCAACGCTTTTGTCATCGCCTCCACCTTGTCCCGATTTTCCTCGAGCAAGCGACGAGCCAGTGCGTACTGCTGATCAATGATGCGGCCGATTTCAGCATCCACCTTCTGCATCGTCGCTTCGGAAACGTTCTTGTGCTGCGTCACCGAGCGACCGAGGAAGACCTCACCCTCATTCTCACCGTACACCATCACCCCAAGATCGGACATACCGTAGCGGGTGACCATATCGCGGGCCATGGCGGTGGCACGCTCGAAATCGTTCGAGGCACCGGTGGTCATCTGATTCATGAACAGCTCTTCGGCGATGCGCCCACCAAACAGGACGGCAATACGCGACAGCAAATACTGCTTGTCGTAGGCATAGCGATCCTGCTCCGGCAACTGCATGGTCAGGCCGAGGGCACGGCCACGCGGAATGATGGTGACCTTATGCACCGGATCAGACTTTGGCACCAGCTTGGCGACCACAGCGTGGCCGGACTCATGGTAGGCCGTATTCATCTTTTCTTCCTCGGTCATCACCATGCTGCGGCGTTCGGCGCCCATCATGATCTTGTCCTTGGCCTTCTCGAAGTCCTCCATATCAACCAGACGCTTGTTGCCGCGGGCGGCAAACAGGGCAGCCTCGTTGACCAGATTGGCCAGGTCAGCGCCGGAGAAACCCGGGGTGCCGCGGGCGATGATGTCGGCCTTGATGTCACCGGCGATCGGCACCTTGCGCATGTGCACCTTGAGGATTTCCTCGCGGCCACGGATGTCCGGCAGCGGCACCACGACCTGGCGGTCGAAGCGGCCCGGGCGCAGCAGCGCCGGATCGAGGATGTCCGGACGGTTGGTGGCGGCGATGACGATGATGCCCGAGTGCCCCTCGAAGCCGTCCATCTCGACCAGCAACTGGTTCAGCGTCTGCTCGCGCTCATCGTTGCCGCCACCAAGACCAGCGCCACGATGGCGACCGACCGCATCGATTTCGTCAATGAAGATGATGCACGGCGCGTGCTTCTTGGCGTTCTCGAACATGTCGCGCACACGCGCGGCGCCGACGCCGACGAACATTTCGACGAAATCGGAACCGGAAATCGAGAAGAACGGCACCTTAGCCTCACCGGCGATCGCCTTCGCCAGCAGGGTCTTGCCCGTACCTGGATTACCAACCATCAGCACGCCCTTCGGGATGCGTCCGCCGAGCTTCTGGAATTTCGATGGATCGCGCAGGAAATCAACGATTTCCTGGACCTCTTCCTTGGCCTCGTCGCAACCGGCAACATCGGCAAAGGTGATGACATTGGTGGACTCATCCATCATGCGCGCCTTCGATTTGCCGAAGGAGAACGCGCCACCCTTGCCGCCACCCTGCATCTGGCGCATGAAGAAAACCCATACGCCAATCAGCAGCAGCATCGGGAACCAGCTGACAAAGATGCTCATCAGAAAAGACGGTTCTTCATCCGGCTTGGCCTCGATCTTGACATCGTACTTGAGCAGATCGGAAACCAGCCACAGATCAGGCGGTGCGTAACTGGTGATGCGTTTGCCGTCATTGGTGGTCGCCTTGAGCGTGCGCCCTTCCATCACGACCTTGCTGATCCGCCCCTGCTTCACTTCCTCGAGGAATTGCGAATACTCCATCGCTCCCGGGGCGGCCTGGCGTGTGTTGAACTGGTTGAACACCGTCATCAGCACCAGACCGATCACCACCCAGACTGCGAGATTTTTGAACATATTGTTCAAGCGAGTACTCCTTTGTCTTCGACAAGCAACAAAACCGTCATTCTAAACAATTTCTCAACGCAAACCGCGTCCCAAAAGGTAAACCTCCGCACTACGGTCACGCGATGCATCGGGTTTGCGCACCACGACATTCCGAAAGGTCTCACGCATCGCCCTGACGAACGCTTCGTAATCGCGCCCCTGGAAAACTTTGACCAGGAAAGCACCTTCGGGTTTCAGATGGGCTCGCGAAAAATCCAGCCCCAGTTCTGCCAGATGCATTACCCGCGCCTGATCCATGACCGCAACACCCGACATATTGGGGGCCATGTCCGACAGCACAACTCCCACTTCACGCTCGCCGAGCGCCTCTTCCAGCTGTGTCAGCACAGCATCCTCGCGAAAATCACCCTGAATGAAATGGACACCGCGGATCGGGGCCATCTCCAGCAGATCGAGCGCGAGGACCAGACCTGATTCACCCACACACTGTACGGCCACCTGTGACCAGCCGCCCGGCGTTGCCCCCAGATCCACCACGACTTCGCCCCGCTTGAGGAGTTTGTCCTTGGCGTCGATCTCCAGCAGCTTGAACGCGGCCCGTGAACGCCAGCCATCTTTCTTGGCCTGCTGCACGTAGGGATCGTTCACATGCTCCTGCATCCATGCCTTGCTGGTTCTGGTTCGCTTCATTCTTCGGTAAAATGCCGTTTTTAAAAAGGTTTAATCACATGCCGCAACTGACTTCCACCCAGGTTCGCGAACTGCGCGCCCGTGCCCACGGTTTGAACCCGGTCGTTTCCATCGCCGAGAATGGTCTGAGCGACAGTGTCCTGAAAGAAATCGATACCTGTCTCACCGCCCACGAACTGATCAAGATCCGTGTCTACGGCGACAGCCGGGATAATCGCCTGAGTTATCTCGCCACCATCTGCCAGGAACTTGACGCTGCGGCGGTACAGCATATCGGGAAATTACTGGTCGTGTATCGGGAAAATCCGGAAAAAACTGCTGCCGCCAGCAAAAAATCCGCCCCGCAACAGGCTCCTGCGCGGCGGACCAAGCGCAGTTTTCAAAGCTGAAACACCTGCGGGCGGCAACCCCGCCCGACTGGTCACGCTTTACTCGTAACGTACGTCAATGATCTCGTATTCACGAATTCCACCTGGCGTCTGAACCTGTGCCAGGTCGCCGGCGTACTTGCCAATCAGACCGCGCGCCACCGGTGAATTCACGGAAATCTTGCCGGCCTTGATGTCAGCCTCATCTTCGCCGACGATCTGGTAGGTGACGCTGTTTCCGGAGTCCTGATCCTCCATCTCCACGGTCGCCCCGAAGACGCAGCGGCCATCGGCATCCAGCAATGCCGGATCGATGATCTGCGCATTCGACAGCTTACCCTCGACCTCCTTGATGCGCCCTTCGATGAAGCCCTGGCGCTCCTTGGCGGCATCGTATGCCGCATTCTCCGACAGGTCGCCATGGGCGCGCGCTTCGGCGATGGCGGCGACCACAGCAGGCCGTTCGATTGTCTTCAGACGCTGCAATTCGTCGCGTAGCAGTTCAGCACCTTTGACGGTCAATGGAACCTTGTTCATTTTTCTCCCCAAAAAGCAAAACCGCCGGCACCCGTCAAAGGGCAAGCCGGCGGCAATATAAGGTTGGATTAAGCGAGTTCGGCGTGCAGTTCCTGGATCGGATAGACCACGATCTCGCCCAGATTGCGAATACCTTCCGCCGCAGCCTCGGCACCCCAAATGGTGGTGTAAATGGTCACCCGGGCCTGCAGGCCGGAGGTCCGGATCGAGCGTGAGTCATTGATCGCGGCGCGCTTTTCTTCCACCGTATTGATGATCAAGGCGATTTCATTGTTCTTGATCATGTCGACGATGTGCGGCCGCCCCTCGGTCACCTTGTTGACCACCTGTACCGGCAGACCGGCTGCCTCAATGGCATGGGCCGTGCCGCGCGTGGCCACCAACTGGAAGCCTGCATCAGCCAGATGCCGGGCAATCTCGATGACTTTCTGCTTGTCGCTGTCCTTGACCGACATGAACACTTTGCCCTGACGCGGCAGGCGCACGCCCGCAGCCAGTTGCGATTTGATGAAGGCTTCGGCAAATGTCTTGCCCACCCCCATCACCTCACCGGTGGACTTCATCTCCGGGCCAAGAATGGTATCGACGCCGGGGAACTTGACGAAGGGGAAGACCGCCTCCTTCACCGAGAAATACGGCGGAATCACCTCTTTGGTCACCCCTTGTGCCGCCAGGCTCTTGCCTGCCATGCAGCGGGCGGCAATTTTCGCCAGCTGCAGCCCGGTCGCCTTGGACACGTAAGGCACGGTGCGCGACGCGCGCGGATTGACTTCCAGCACGTAAACGTCGTTGTCCTTGATCGCAAACTGCACGTTCATCAGGCCGCACACGTTGAGCGCCTTGGCCATCAGCTTGGTCTGTCGGCGCAATTCATCCTGAACTTCCTTGCTCCACGAGTACGGCGGCAGCGAGCAGGCCGAGTCGCCCGAGTGCACGCCGGCTTGTTCGATGTGCTCCATGACGCCGCCAATCAGCACTTCCTTGCCGTCGGAAAGGGCATCGACGTCGCACTCGATGGCATCGTTGAGGAAGCGATCCAGCAGCACCGGAGAATCGTTCGACACCTTGACCGCCTCACGCATGTAGCGTTCGAGGTCTTTCTGCTCATGCACGATTTCCATGGCACGACCGCCCAGCACATAGGACGGGCGGACCACCAGCGGGTAACCGATCTCCTGCGCCAGGCGCAAGGCCTCCTCTTCGGTACGTGCAGTACGGTTGGGCGGCTGTTTCAGGCCGAGATCGTGCAGCAGTTTCTGGAAGCGCTCACGGTCTTCGGCGATATCGATCGATTCCGGCGTCGTGCCAATGATCGGCACGCCATTGGCTTCCAGCGCCAGCGCCAGCTTCAGTGGGGTCTGGCCGCCATACTGAACGATCACGCCTTCCGGCTTCTCGATGGCACAAATCTCGAGTACGTCTTCCAGGGTCAGCGGCTCGAAGTACAGGCGATCCGACGTATCGTAGTCGGTCGACACCGTCTCCGGATTGCAGTTCACCATGATCGTTTCGTAACCGTCTTCGCGCATGGCCATCGCCGCATGCACGCAGCAGTAGTCGAATTCGATGCCCTGGCCGATGCGGTTCGGCCCACCGCCGAGCACCATGATTTTCTTGCGATCGGTCGGATTGGCCTCGCACTCGTCCTCGTAGGTCGAGTACATGTAGGCGGTGCCAGTCGAAAACTCACCCGCACAGGTGTCGACCCGTTTGTACACCGGGCGCACACCCAGCGCATGGCGCTGCTTGCGAAACTCGGCCTCGCTTGCCTTGAGCAAATAGGCCAGGCGCCGGTCGGAAAACCCTTTTTGTTTCAGGAAGCGCATTTCCTCGGCAGTCAGCGAAGACAGCTGGCGCTTCTCAACAGCCAGTTCAAGATCGACGATTTCCTTGATCTGGGTAAGGAACCAGGGATCGATCTTGGTCAGCTCGAACACCTTGTCCACGCTCATGCCGACACCGAAGGCGTCGGCGACATACCACAGGCGATCCGGCGACGGGATGGCCAGTTGTTCATCGATGGTTTCCGGATCGACTGAGCGCAGGTTAAAACCGTCCACACCGACTTCCAGCCCGCGCAGTGCTTTCTGCAGCGATTCCTGGAAGGTGCGCCCCATGGCCATGACCTCGCCGACCGATTTCATCTGTGTCGTCAGCGTCGAATCCGCTTGCGGGAATTTTTCGAAGGCAAACCGCGGCACCTTGGTAACGACGTAGTCGATCGACGGTTCGAACGACGCCGGCGTCTTGCCGCCGGTGATGTCGTTGGCCAGTTCGTCGAGGGTGTAGCCAACGGCAAGCTTGGCGGCGATCTTGGCGATCGGGAAACCGGTGGCCTTCGATGCCAGCGCGGAAGAGCGCGAGACACGCGGGTTCATCTCGATGACGATGCAGCGACCATCCTTCGGATTGATGGCGAACTGCACGTTGGAGCCGCCGGTATCGACACCGATCTCACGCAGCACCGCAATGGAAGCATTGCGCAGCAGCTGGTATTCCTTGTCCGTCAATGTCTGTGCTGGCGCGACGGTAATGGAGTCGCCGGTATGGACCCCCATCGGATCAAGGTTCTCGATCGAACAGATGATGATGCAGTTGTCCGCCTTGTCGCGCACCACTTCCATCTCGAACTCTTTCCAGCCGAGCAGGGATTCCTCAATCAGCAATTCGTGTGTTGGCGACGCTTCCAGACCACGCTTGCAGATGGTTTCGAACTCTTCCATGTTGTAAGCGATACCACCACCGGTCCCCCCCAGGGTGAAGGACGGGCGGATGATGGTCGGAAAACCAACCATCGCCTGCACCTGATAGGCTTCTTCCATGCTGTGGGCAGTCGCCGAACGCGCAGAGCCAAGACCGATCTTGGTCATGGCGTCCTTGAATTTCTGCCGGTCTTCGGCCTTGTCGATGGCTTCCTTGGAAGCGCCGATCAACTCGACACCGAACTTGGCCAGCACGCCTTCGCGGTCAAGGTCGAGCGCGCAGTTGAGCGCAGTCTGACCGCCCATGGTCGGCAGCAGCGCATCCGGACGCTCTTTCTCGATGATCTTGGCGACGACCTGCCAGGTAATTGGCTCGATATAGGTCACGTCGGCCATTTCCGGGTCGGTCATGATGGTCGCCGGATTGGAATTCACCAGGATGACCTTGTAGCCCTCCTCGCGCAGTGCCTTGCAGGCCTGAGCACCGGAGTAGTCGAATTCACAGGCCTGGCCGATGATGATCGGACCGGCGCCAATGATCAGGACGCTTTGAATGTCTGTACGTTTCGGCATTTTCTCTTGGAAGGGATATGTGAGGGATACGGGATTGCCCCAGCCTCGTCACGCCATCCTCTTCGCATCTCCATAAATATTCGTTGGCTTCTCATTCCGGGAGCTGACCGGTCTCATCCTGCGCCAGCCCCCTCGATCTTTTCTCAAAGTGCCGCGACACCACGCGTCATGCAATCGAGGAAACGGTCGAACAGATGGGCAACATCGTGCGGCCCCGGAATGGCTTCCGGGTGCCCCTGGAAGGAAAAAGCCGGCACATCGGTGCGAGCAATACCCTGATTTGAACCATCGAACAACGATACATGCGTCACCCGCAGATTAGCCGGCAAGGTGGATGCATCGACCGCAAAACCGTGATTCTGGCTGGTGATCAGCACCTTGCCAGAATCCAGGTCCTTCACCGGATGATTGGCGCCATGATGACCAAACTTCATCTTCATCGTCCTGGCACCTGAAGCCAGAGCCAGCAGTTGGTGCCCCAGACAGATGCCGAAAGTGGGCACGCCCGCATCGAGAATCTCGCGGATGGCGTCAATGGCATAGGTACACGGCTCCGGGTCGCCAGGGCCATTGGACAGGAAAACACCGTCCGGCTTCATGGCCAGCACTTCGGCTGCCGGCGTCTGGGCCGGCACCACGGTCACGCGTACACCCCGATCTGCGAGCATACGCAGGATGTTGCGCTTGACACCGAAATCGTAGGCCACCACATGGAAGCGAGTGTCACCTTGCTGACCAAAACCGTTCAGCGTCCATTCGGTTTCCGTCCATTCATAGGGCGTAGCGGTTGACACCACCTTTGCCAGATCCATCCCTGCCAGTCCCGGAAAGGCCCGGGCCATCGTCAAGGCTTGTTCCTCGTCGACATCACCGGCAAGGATGCAACCGGCCTGCGCACCCGAATCGCGCAAGATGCGCGTCAGCTTGCGGGTATCGATACCCGCGATGCCGACGATGCCGTTCCTGCGCAGATAGGCGTCCAGCGTTTCCTCGCTGCGCCAGTTCGAAGCCGGCGGCAAATCCTTGATGATCAGCCCGGCAGCAAAATGATCGGCGGACTCACAATCTTCACTGTTACAACCGGTATTGCCAATATGCGGATAGGTCAGCGTGACAATCTGACGCGTATAGGAAGGATCGGTCAGAATTTCCTGGTAACCGCTCATGGCGGTATTGAAGACGATTTCGCCACTCGCGAGGCCGTCTGCGCCGATGGAATACCCCTTGAATACCGTCCCGTCGGCGAGGGCGAGGATGGCGGGGGTGAATGATGGCAGCAACGACACGTCGGCTCTCCTGATTTTTTTGCTTGCGCGCACACAAAAAGGAGGGATGTTCATCCCTCCACGGCGCGCTTAACCGGCGTATTTTAGCTGAGAAGCCCTTTTGCAGGCAAATCCGGCAAGCTCTTCAGTCGACCGAACGCTTCTCGACAAAGCGCATCAATTGCGGGCGAATACGTGCCATTTCGCTCTGCAACGCAGAGAATTCATGGCCCACTTCATCCCAGTTCGGGCTTTCTCCGGTCATCGCGCCTTCGATCATCAGCGCGTGGGCGCGCGCCACCTCGGCGTTGAACATGGCCAGCAATCCCTTCAAGGTGTGCGCATGCAGACGCGAGTTGGCCGCATCCCGTGCGTGCAGAGCACGCGCCAGCTTGTCGATGTAGTTCTGCCAGTCCTCCAGGAACATGCTGGCCATGGTCACCAGCAGATCCACATCACCCAGGTTGGCCAAGGCCCCCGGCAAGTCAAGACAGCCATCAGCAAGCACGCCACCAACACTGCTGGCACTCACCCAGTTGCCATCGCCGGCCGCTGGCACCTTGGCCAGCGCAGCGTGCAATTCATCCAGAATCAGGGGCTTCACAACGTAGTCGTTCATACCGGCTGCCAGACACTGCTCCCGGTCGCTTCCCTGTGCGTTGGCGCTCATGGCGATGATATATATCGGCTGGAATTCACGCGACACCACCCAGCTACGCCGCAGTTCGCGCGCCCGGATCGCCTCCGCCGCCTCGACCCCCCCCATGACCGGCATCTGCATATCCAGCAGGATCACATCGAATGACCCTTGCTCGAACATATCCACCGCCTCGCCACCATGGTTGGCAATCTTGATCCTGTGCCCCTGTTTTTCGAGCAGACGGCGAGCCACTTCCTGATTCACCGGGTTATCGTCCACCAGCAAGATACGCAGACTACGGCTTGCCTCCGGCTGCGCCGGGCCGAAATCACTTTGCCGCTCGCGCCCCTGTTGCTCCAGCAGCATCAGGGCAGCACTGATGTCACCGCGCCCCACCGGCTTCATCAGATGTACCTGTACACCCAGTTCCCGTAAGCGGCCGATTTCCCGGCGCTGATTATCGGTCGTGAGCAAGGCCAGCACGCGCTCA
>RRZU011188928.1_pt1 | contig 12973 bp, 14 predicted proteins | sample 2165561 | NCBI WGS metagenome assembly RRZU01 (sample SAMN10456909, study PRJNA506462) | wastewater metagenome | isolation source: wastewater sludge | place: USA: Moscow, Idaho
CTGGTCCTCGTGATCTCTCAAGTACGAATGGGCTCCCGGCCACTTGCCCAAGTCCAGTGGTCGGCGCCTAGCAGACGTGAGGTCGTAGGGGTAAAGGACCCTCATCTGAAGATGATCGGCGATGCGCCAAGGTGTGACGTTACTCTGAGTGATGAGGGGTAGCAATAGGTCATCCTCGACTGCAGGTGCATCGTTGCCCCAGTTGTCCCCCAGGAAGACTCTGTCTGCAGTGCTCTTGATCCCGACTCGGATCTTCGCGATGTCACCGAAGGTTCGCCAAGTCGCCTTCTGGAGATCTTCCAGCCACTTGTCCGCCTCGCTCTCCGACAGTCGCCATGGTGTTTTGGAATCGTTGGGGGGGTTCAGTGTTCCGACTTTGACTGAGAATTGCTTATCATTGTGATTGGCGATGCTCGACTCGAGCCCGTCCAAGGCCCTGAATAGCGGGTTTTCAGTCGTCGCGCTCGCGTTCTGCTGCTCGTAAGCGCTGACGAACCGCGCTGGTTGGTTTGTTGGCCCGGACTTGCTCGCAATGACAACCGCAGGGAGTACGGCGGCCTTAAACAACTTTGTGTCCCCGAGGTCGTACAGCTCGCGAATGCGCAAGCCGTCGTCCAAAAAGGTACGTCGCATGTTCTCCCCGGCGATGGTCGTTAGGAACCGGTTCGAACACAGGAGGCCCAAGACCCCTTCCGGGCGGAGTAGCCGCGATGCCACGGTGACAAACGGGTGTGTCAGGTCGACGCGGCCTGTCAGCCCGAACTCAGCGGCGAGCAGCTGGGCTGCCTCCTGCCCGAGGTGTTGAGTCCGAACGTACGGCGGATTAGTGATGACCAGGTCGACCGAACTGTTCTTCAACTGGCGCTGTTCGACGAGAAAATCGCTCTCCGTCAGTTCGGCGGACAAACCGGCGGCGCTGAAGCGTTCGTATGCAACGTCGAGTGCGCGCTTGTCGATGTCGTAGCCGATTAGGCGGATTGGCGCAACGTGGCCCGCGTCCCGAATAGCCTTCGCAGCCGCGATCAGCAGTTCTCCGTCCCCGCAAGCAGGATCCACGACTGTAAGCGTCTTCGGGTTGGACTCGATTGCTGCCGCGGCCTTGCGGGCGAGGAACTGCGCAAGCTCCGCGGGCGTGTAATGCTGGCCGTAGCGCTTCTCGTCGGTGATCTCACTTGACTTGATCATTTGTTCTCCGGCCTCGAGGATGGGTTGCGCGGTCGCCGTGATTGGCCACCGCGCTCGGGTTGCTGTCCGTGACTCTGTTGCTAGCGCAGCCCGGAGCACTCTGCTGGATCAGCATAACATTCCCTTGTTCCGAACATTGCTAACGTTTGAGGGTAGTGTGGACGTGTGAACACTGCCGGTGACTCGAAGCGAAAGGCCGCCATCTACCTGCGCATCAGCCAGGACCGTGAGATGGACGGCCTCGCCATCGACCGCCAGCGTGAGCAGTGCGAGGCACTCGCCGCCTACCGCCACTGGGAGGTCGTGGAGACCTACATCGACCAATCGAAGAGCGCCACCGACAGGACGAAATCGCGACCCGACTACGACCGCATGGTGGCCGACTACAAGGCGGGTCGCTTCACTGCGATCATCTGCTACGACCTCGACAGGCTCACCCGCCAGCCCCGACAGCTCGAGGACTGGATTGACGCCGCTGAACTCAGGGGGCTTGCTCTCGTCACCGCCAACGGTGATGCCGACCTGAGTACCGACGGCGGGCGCATGTACGCCCGCATCAAGGCTGCCGTCGCCCGGGAGGAGATGGAGCGCAAGGGTGCGCGCCAGTCGGCAGCTCAGCTGCAACGCGCTAAGCAAGGCCGTGCCCCGAAGGGCATGAGACCACTCGGCTACGCGACCAACGGCGACGTGATCCCCGACGAGGCGGAGGCTGTCCGAGCCATCTACGCGCTGTTCACGCGACCCGCCCACCCGGAGTCTCTGCGGTCGCTTGCTCGTGCCCTCAGCGGCACGCAGGAGATCGAAGGGATCTCGCCCCGTCCCAAGCACTCCCACGTGGTGTCCACCGAGCGGGCCGAGCGAAGGCTCGCCGAGGGCAAGGAGCCCCGCCCCATCGAACCTGACGGCTCGTGGAGCCCCTCGACCGTGCTGGGCATCCTGCGGAACCCGAGATACGCGCGCATGAGCACCTACACGCCGAAGACCGCGCAGGCTGACGGTGGCCGACTGCGCTCCTGGCGCGCACAGATCCTCCGTGACGACGCAGGCGAGCCCATCTGCGGACAGTGGGAAGCCATCGTCGACGACGAGACCTGGTGGCGTGCTCAAGATATTCTCGACAACACCGAGCGGGTCACGAACACCTCGGGCTCGACCAAGCGCAAGCACCTGGGCTCGGGCCTGTACCGCTGTGCTGTGTGTGGCGGCAAGGTGACGGGTGCGCCACGCGGATACCGCTGTGCGGGGCATGTGATGCGAACGGGCAGCCACATCGACGAGTTCGTCACCAAGGCCATCACTGCTCGACTCAGTCAGCCGGACGCTCTCGCCAAGCACAAGACGATCGGCGAGGCCCCAGAGCCGTCAGGAATCAGCGCAGCCATCGCCGAGCAGCGCGGTCGTATCCTTCGGGCGCAGCGGGATTACGACGCGGAAGTCATCGAGGGCCGCGACCTCAAGCGCATTCGCGAAGCTGCGGAGGCTGGCATCGAGGAACTTGAGGCTGAGCGTCTGCTGCGAGGTCGGGGCGGGACGCTGGCCCCGATCTTGGGAACTGAGGACCCAGCTGCGGCATTCCGCGAAGCACCTCTCGAGGTCCGGCGGCAGGTCATCGACACCCTCGCCACCGTGACCCTGCACGCGCAGCCCCGAGGGCGCCGGGGCTTCGATCCTGCCAGCGTGACAGTGGAGTGGCGTTAGGCGTTGGTGTCGAAGGCGTCAGTCGACACCAGCTCGCTGATTTTCAGCGCGATCTGCTCCATCGTGTCTTCTGCTGTGTCGAGACCGCTCCGGGAGGCCAACAACGGGCTCTCGTCCCGCAACTCCTCGTAGGTGATCTCGTGCACGACGGGCACCAGCAAATCCCGGGCTAGCAAGGCAGATAGTTCCTTGTCTGCTACGCCCGCCGCCTTGAGGCGCTTCACGAACGCGGGCGTGACCAGGACAAGTCCAGCTCGAGATTTCGCAAGGCCTCGGTCAATCTCCCTCATCAGCGGGGTCCCTAGCACGACGTTCTTCTCGCTGAACCAGACCGTCACGCCGATTTCTTCGAGCGCATCGTGTAGTTCCTTGGCTGTCCCGCGCCGGTCATCCCACGCGTGGCAGAGGAACAGGTCGTAGCGATCGGGGAGGGCGCCTTGCGCCTCAATCGCCTCACGAACGGGGGTGAGAGCGCGGACTTCGCTGGGGGAGTAGGTCGCGGTGGACGATGATGGTGACCACCGTGGGCGAGAAGTACGTGACGAGCCGCCGGTGGAGCTCCTGCCGCCGCCACTGCTCGGGTAGCTGTAGTTCGGGGTGTAGGTGTTGTAGTTCGAGTAGTAGCCGTATGAACGGCCGCCGCATGCCGGGCAGTTCGCCCGGCCGCTGGCGGTCCTGTGACCTTGTACTGGTGCTGTGCATTGAGCCATGCCAAGAAGGTACAACTCGCCACTGACAATTCTTGCGGGAGCGCCGCACGGCGGCGCCGGGGGTCTTCATGAGAACGGGTGTCCGGCGTAAGCGCTGATTCTCCGAGCACAGCCGGTCGGGCCCCGTTCTCATCCCGACTGCTTGGAGGAGAACACCATGACCATCACCGCCGCCGACACCACCCCGCGACTCTGGCCCGCCTGCCTCAGCTGCTACAACAACGCACGCCTGGTCGGCCAATGGGTCGATTGCACCGACGCCGCTGACGTTACGCTGCACCAGCTGCATGAGGGCACGGGCAGCCTGTCCGCCGGATGCGAAGAGATCTGGTGCCTGGACACCGAGAACATCCCCGTAGAGCACGAGATGGGCCTCCTCGAGGCAGCCGAGTGGGGCCGGGTCTACACCGAGGTTGGCCCCGAGCACTGGCCCGCACTGTGCGCTTGGGTGCGCTCAGGCGCCTACGTCGCTGAAGGACGCGGCGACCTCCCGTCGGTCAGCGACTTCGAGGAGCGCTACTGCGGCCGCTGGGACGACTTCCGCGAGTACGCCGAGCACTGGGCGACTGAGACCGACATGATGGACCGCTGGCCCGATGACGCTGTGCGCTACTTCAACTGGGACGCCTGGACCCGCGACATGGCGATGGACCACACTGTCGTCAACGCCCCCGCCCCCGAGTATGGCGTCTTTGTCTTCCGTGACCTCTGACACGAGAACCCCGCAGCCGTCGGCTGCGGGGTTCTCTATTCTGACAGCGACGCCTCACAGCTCGAACTCGTCCTCGACGGGCTCGGGCTTCTCGTCCTCGATCACGCGCATCCGGATCACCAGCTCCTTTTGCGGCTGGTCGCACCGCGGGCAGCTACCAGTCTCGTCCAACAGTGCTCGGCAGATCCCGCACTTTCGCGTCTCTCCAGACATCTGTTCACCTCCTCTCTACTTGGATGGTGCTCACCAGCGGCCGAAATCGTCGGCAAGCCGCTTGGCGACCCACCAGACCGACCGTGCGAACACCGTCAAACCGGTCAGTGTCCCCAGGGCGATTAGCGCCTTGTGCCACCAGGCATTCGCGGCCGCGAACGACGACCACGCCCAGCCGAGCAATGGCCCGAGACCAAGCGCGTATGCCGTGCCCATCGTCAGCCCGCCGAGCACGAGCAGCGTCGCGGCCAACGGGAGTAATGCCAGGCACATACGTCCAACGGCAGTCCAGGCCACCTTGCCCTCCAGGGCTGCCAGGCGGCGCTCAGCGCCCCTGACACCGGCCAGCACCTCATCCGCCTTGGCAACGACCCGCTCGACCTCCTGGGCGGCGGCGACGGTACGCTGGGCCCCCAGCTCCGCTGCCTGACGCTCGAACCCAGCGAGGGTCTGCTCGATCCCCCTCACGGAGGGCGCGACGGCCTTGGCCAGTCGGGCATCGAGGACCTTGACGGCATGCTGCTCGAGCTTGGCCGTGTCGATCACCACCCGACCGCGCTTCTTCACGGCTTCCGCGAGCTCAGCCGAACTCTGGGCTGTCGTCGCGAGCTGCCTCTCGATCCCCGTCATCATCGCGTGCGCATCCAAGTCCGACCGGCGCACTGACGACCCGTCGGGCAGCTTCACGGCTTCGCTGCTGCTCAGCTGCGATGCGACGGCGGCGAGCGTCTTCTCGATCTCGGTGATCCTGCTCCTCGTCTCGTCGTCGAGCTGCGGCTTCGAGGGCTGCTCGCGCTGCTGCGAGGTCAACGCGGTCAGCTTGCCCGTCTGGGCTTCGTCCATCACCTTCACGTACTGCGCCAGCTCGCTCACTGCCGTGGTCAGCTTGTTCAACTGCTGCTCGATGGCGTCGAGCCTCGGCGTCGAGGGATTCGACGTCGGCGAACTCGACTGCTGCTCCTGCAAGTTCTTCAGTACGCTCATGGTTGATCCTTTCCGCATTGGCGCGGTGATAGTCGAAGACGGGCTGCACGCCCGAAGCTGTGAACTCGTCGCACAGGCCGGAAGCCTTCTTGCGCCCGAGCTTGTTGTTGTCCGTGCGACGCATCTTGTAGGCCCATCCGTCGCGTTCGGTCTCGGCGAGAGTGACGCCCCGCTCGGCGAGGGCCTCCTCGAACCCATCCCGGTCGACCGATCGGGGGTCCATGAGCGCGTCAGCCACCTTGTCGCCAAGGGTCTGCTCGAACCCACCGGGCTTGAAAGCCTGGCGACGCAGGTCCCAGTCAGGCTTCGGGGCTTCGGGGGAGGGCAGCACCTCGCAGCCCTCGTCGCGCATGAGCTCGTCGTTGACCTGGTGCAGACCGTGGATCCACGAGGTACAGCGCTTGAGGGCCTTCCCGGTCAACTGGTCGTGGTTGATGACGTAGATGTGGTTGTGGAGGTGCCCACCCGCACTGTCAACGTGAGTAACCACGAGGTAGTCGGCGGAGTTCATGCGCTTGGCCAGGAGCACGCCGAGCATGTTGACCCGACGCACATGATCGGGGTTGTTGAGGTCGAACTCATCCGGCGAGAAGTTCTGCGTGTAGGTGTACAGCTCGTTGCGACGATGGTGGGCATGGGCGAGCTGCTCGGCACGGGCGATGAAGTCCTCGGTCGACGACACCGACGATGAAAGAGCGGCCGCTCGCGTGGTGCCGTCCTTCTGGTGCTGCTCGCGCTGCTTCCCCTTGCCCACCAAGGCGTAGGTGATTGCGTCGCGCGCCGACGTGGATGCCTGGACGTTGACGGTGCTCACAGCGCCACCTCGTCCCCAAGGGCAGCACGCACAGCGTCGACCTGCTTGAGCACGTCGAGCAGCAGGTCGCCGTCTACGACGTCGCCAGCTCGGCGAGTCTGGTTCAGGTTGACCCCGACTCGCCGCAGCTGCTCAACCGCCCGAGCAAGCTCGGGACGAGGCCGAGGCACGACCGCTTGCGCGGCCAATGCCTCGACCTCATGGCGTCGGTCGTCCAGCGCGTCGCGCAGGACAGCCCTGGCCCATGCACTCGGCTTGACGCCGAGTGCCTTCGCACGACGCCTGACGGCATCGCGCTCAGCACGGGAGACGCGCACGTCAAGGTGCGAGTCGAGCGTCTCCCGTGGAGTCACAGCCCCCGTGCTGGAGCACATGGGAGCGGGTTCTGTGACACGGCCAGCAGGGATCTTGTCCGACAACTTCGCTTCGCTCGTGTCGTCCAATATCCGCTGGCCTCCGTCCTCGGTCGCTTCGCTCTCTGCGGGCGGAGGGGGGTAGGACACACCAAGGACCGCGCGACGAGGGATCACCCGTTCCACGCCTGCCTCACCTCCTCGCCGTGCTCGGTGGTGTCGGCAGCCGTGGCGACGGGCTCGGCGGCAGACTCTTCTGCCGCCCGCTTCGCCTTGGCCGAGCGCTTCGCCTTCTCGGCGGCGATAAGCTCCCGCGCCTGCGCGGCCAGATTGTCGTAGACGTCGGCGTGGTGCTCCTTGAGCACCTCGACGACCTTTGCGTCGACCCTGCGCTGCTCGGCAGCGGCATCGCGCTTGAGCTTCGCGATGCGGGCATTCGCCTTCGCGCGCTCAGCAGCGATCAGCTCGTCGAGATGGGTGGACTCACTCATTGTTGTTCCTTCCGGTCGCGCGACCACTTGGCCGCAGGTTGGTAATGCACTTCTTGATCGACCAGTTGTCGACCGACCCGTCCTCGCGTAGGACGAGGAAGTTGCGGGTGCCCCATTCGGGGATGAGCGCGACGACGATGGCGTCAACACCCACCCCGTGCTTCCGAGGAGCGTCGGGGTGGCTGGACAGGAGGGCACGGGCGAACACGTCGTCGGGGCCTGTCAGGATCTCGCCAAGCCCCACTCGGTTGAGCACGCGGCTGGCGTGCGCACGGACGTCATCCTTGGTGGCGAAGGTCAAGGTGCCGACGGTGTAGGTCATCAGGCACCCTCCCCAACTTCGACTGGGGCTGCGCTTGCGAACGGATCGACGTTGAGCATGTCCTCGACGTACGGCTCGATGGCGTCGAAGTCGATGTCGACTTGGCGTTCGGTCTTTGAGCGCGCATGGGACCAGAACCGCTCCTTCGGACGCGGCAGCCCGAACTTCTCGAAGGCATCGAGCCGCTCAGCCAGGGGACGGTCAGACGCGAGCCACGGGATGTTGATGATGCCCTGACGCTGGGCGATCACAATGCCCTTGGCGATGCGATCCAGTCGCTCGGCCTCGGCGACCGAGCCGTCCTCGTCCAGCAGCACCTGGAGTCGGTCGAAGTAGTCGAGCCACTGGTCACGGGTCCTGCGCACCGGCGAGCGATCCCACACGGGCTCACCCAGCTCATCGTCCCAACGCTTCAGCCCCCGGTCGACCGAGCGGCCCAGCTCGACCTCCTCCGGGGAGTTCCACGGCACGGTCTGGACGTGGGCGACCTCGAATACCTCGTCACCCACCATCACCATGTTGGCCGTCATGCCGTCGGGCACCGGACGACGCTTGCGGTCGAACTCGATGGTCTGCTGCTTGTGGACGACGATGGGGGAGAAGTCCAGTCGGTTGTGAACGCGGGTCAGCTCCTCCATCGACGGGAAGACCTTCATCGTCACCGGCAGTGCTCCGTCGCGGGATACCATCAGCTCGTACATGTGGTCCCGGTCGGCCTGGCTGTCCTCCTCGATTCTCTCGGGCAGCTTGTACCCACCGTGGGCGAGAACACCACCAGGCTGGCGAGAGAAGTTGGCACGGGTGGTGACGTTGAGCAGGTCCGTCTGGGTGTGCTTCTCCTCCCACATGCCCCGTGAGCCGGTCAGAGCTTCCCGGGTCTCGCGCCACAGGTCCGACAGCCCGTACAGGTCCAGACCGTCCACCACAGCCAGCTCGGCGTCGGTGATGAACCCGTCGGTCGTGCAACTCGGCGTGGAGTAACCAAGGTCGTGCAGCTCGTTGAGCGTGGCCAACAGCACCGCACGGGGCAGGGACGTGGTCATGGAGGCGTGCCACGGGGACGTGATCGCAGAACCACCAACCTCGTCGCGCTCCTGCGCCCAGGCGTCCCAGCCGCGTTGACCCATGACGCCCTGGGCGAGCTTGCCGTACGGGGAGTTGGCCATCTGCTTGAGCACGGTCTGCTGGAAGGACTTCTTGCCGAACTTCTTCTTGGCGAGCGCCCGGTCATCCAACAACGTCTTGTACGGGCGACGCAGCAGGCGCGAGGGCGAGCCGTCCTCAAGCCGCAGGGTGCGCCCGAAGTGACCGATCTGACACATCACCCGAGCACCCAGCTTCAGCGCCAGCCAGACCTCGGGAGCCATCGACCACACCCCACGTGCACCGCCCGACGTCCGGGGGTAGACCATCGACCCCTCGACGGGCACGGGCAGGCAGGGGAAGGCCACGGACTCGGGGAACTCGAACGACACAAATCCGACGAACGGCGTCAATGGCCCGCCCTCGGCAAAGTCGTCCAGCGACAGCTCGACGTTGTTCACCGTCCGCAGGATCACGCCGTCGGGGTGCAGGTAGTCAACGTCCCAGATGGTCGAGCTGGCCGTCGGGTAGCACGACTGGAGGTCGAGGTCGTGTGTGGTCTGCTCGAACAGCCCTAGCTCGGCGCTCATGTTATAGCCGCCCCGGAAGGACAGGGCGCAAGCATGAATCCACGTGGCCGCAGCGCCGTCGAGAGGTTGCAGCTCGCGCTGCCGATAGTAGGCGAGCTGGTTCTCGATGCTCACGGTCTGTTCGGTTCTCTTGGTGACCTTCTCCAGGCCGCCGAACACGCGGTTGAAGTTGATCTTGGGGCCGGTCTCCACCAGTGGCTTGCCCGCGTGACGCTCCGCGAGTTCGCTGGCGATGATGCCGCGCACGGCGCGGGCCGCAGCCGTCGGCAGCGTGAGGGCGACCTCCTGGTGCTCGCCGTACATCTGGCTGATGTACTCCAGGGCGATCACGGCGTCGTTGGAGGCGTAGTCGAGGAACTCCGCAGGGTGCGCGACCAGGTACTCGTCCATGCGAGCAATCCAGTCACCGGGAACATCCAGCTTCGCCACGCCCACGGCGTCGCCCAGCTCGGACAGCTTCGCAGCGCCCGACTGCGCCATCGTGTCGCGGATGGAGACCACCACAGGACGTGCCCACCGCTTGTTCGCACCGGGAAGCACCCATTCGACGGGCTTGGGCGAGACCATGCCCGCACTGGCAGAGATCACCGCACGCAGGATGTCCGGCTCTCGGTCGTCCAGCCGACGATTCCGATAGCCCGAGTAGCCAGCCTTCGCCCGGCGGCGCTTTCTACCCGTCGGGTAGGCGGCATCCCAGGTGTTGTGCATCTTCACCGGGTCGACGAAGGTCGTAAGGTCGGCGTTCTGGAAATGCGCCACGAGAGTGATCGGCAGCGCGTGCGCGTGCTCGCCCTTCTGCCTGAACCACCACTCCCGATGCCACTTGCCTGCGGCGTCCACAACGGCCTGGCGGGGCACGCCCTTGGCCGTCCAGCCCTCGGCCAGCGGATGCTCATGCAAGCCCAGCGCCGTGATGGCCAACTCCAGCGCCTTGCCGAACGACAGCCTGGCAACGCGGGGACCACGAGGCCCGGGGTAGATGGCAGGGAGGACCACAGCCAGCCGCAGCCGGTCGGCGTCGGTCGGGTCGATGGCGGCGAACTGGTAGGACACGATCCGGCGCGTGACCTGCTCACTCTCGCCGATCCAGCCGCGCTCGGCGTCGAACGTACCGTCGCTGACGAACTCGGTGTCGAACCCGATGACGACCGATCCCTTGCCCGACCGCATCCCCTGCACCGACGGGTATGAACCGAAGCCGCCCGTCGCGCGGGTGGCGGTCCGCTCGACCGTCTTGGTCAGCACGACGAACGAGGCCGGGTGCTTGCGCGAGGTCGCGGTGTCGGCAACCCGGCTCACCTGCCACCCGTTGGCGGCGGCGGCGGCAATGGGGCCTTCCCCATAGGGGGTTGCCGCCAGTGGCCTCTGACTAGAGGTTTTGTCCTCTTCTCTCGTCCCAATAACGTCCTTCTGGGACGCGAGCGTGTCCTTGCTGGCTGTCCCGAGGGAGGCGTTGCCCAGCCCGCTCATGACGCCTCCCCGAGGAGGTCGCGCAGGCGGCGGGTCTGCTCCGGCGTGAGCGGGGGCGCAGTGGTGACGAGGCGCTCGATGGCGGCGTCCACGGGATCGACGCCCGCCTTGGTCAGGAGCGCGTCGAGATCGCTCTGGCGGAGACGAATCCGTGTCCCGAGGCGGTGAGCGGGCAGGCGACCCTCGGCGATGTACTTGCGCAGGGTTGAGTAACCGGCGTACCCGAGGTCGACGGCCTCGTGGAGGCTGAGAAACTTTTCAGAGGTGGTGGACGGGGCATGTCCAAGCATGGCGAAGCGACTCTCCGTGAGGAGTTGTCGCTCGCGTGGCTATGGGCGGAGCCGCCGGATTCCTTACCGGACTGTGGGTGGACCAGGCTGCGCCGGTCCTCATGCCATCCCTCACTCTGACGGATCGCTCGCTGGAAACCAGGTCATCGCGTAGTCGGAGATGTTGATTGCCACCAGAGTAGCTCGTCGTGGCGCGTGGGGGCTAGGATGAGCGCTATCAGAGGTTCGTTCTGTCCGTAATGCGGTCGAGTTCCGTTTCAACGTCTAGCGTCGTCGTGCACGGAAAGCGGGCATCACTGCGGACACGGCGCCGGGCCTTGCCCGGATGCCTTCACTTCACCGTCACGCCGACAGGTGACCCGCTCGTCTGGAGCGTCCATGAGCGGTTCGTGGATCAGGCAGCGTTTGACCTGCACCAGGCGCGCGTTCAGGCAAGCGAGTGGGGTCGCGCGACTGCGGGTATCGAGCGGGACTACGTGGTCACGACGATCGCCAGCGACCTGTGACGGACGAGGGTAGGACCGTCAGCGCGATCGCGTGGTGGCGCCAGAACCGTACCGATATCGGTACGGTTGGGTCAGAAGGTTGTTGATCGTCACGTGGTGGGTGGGTCGCGCTCGACGACGACCTCCTGAGCCTCCGATTGGCTATCGTGGCTGCAAACGTTCACCTGGGGCGGAGTTTCACGGGATTGTGCGCGTCAAAGTCAGATAGTTGACTTTCACGTACACGCTGGCCGGGGCAGCAGCTCAGATCGAACGTTTCCAGCCACGATGATCAAGACGGTGTTCGGTGCACGAGTCGGCGGTGTGGACCTCCTGGCCGACGGCGACAGCTTGCTGCTGTCTTCTACCGCCGTTCGGTGTAGCGGTCTCTGACGACGGAGAGCCTGAAGATGGGCTTTCCGGTGGAGCGTGCGTACCCGATCTCGCGGGTCGTCGACTCGCCGATGTAGCCGCCTGGGTCGACGACGAACATGGCGTCGGCCAGGTCGATCTTCCTGAGGTGGAGTTCGTCGAGAAGCGCCTTCTCGGCCTCGGTGATCGTGTCTCCTCTGTGCTGGAAGACGGCGGGTGCCAGAACGATGGCGCCCGCGAGGGTGAGCCTGCGCGCGTCGGTTTTTGGGACTGATCGGAGGCTACTGCGGTTGTGTGTGTCCCCATGCGGACACACACAACCGCGTTATCGTCGCCGGAGCTCGAAATCCGACGTCGATGAGTTGCGGACGATCGATGCCGAGGCCCGCCGATGCGCGGGTCCGAAGCCCTGTGGCGTGGCTCTCCGTTCGTGATATCGTGATATCGAAAAAAGCATGGAGGTGATTGGCATGACGAACGTTCTGGTTCGCGGACTCAGTGATGAGGCCGTCGCCCGCATCGACCGGAGCGCTGAAGAGCTGGGCCTGTCGCGCAATGAATACCTGCGTCGTCACCTGGAGGGAGTTGGTCCCCGCCCGGCGGCAAAGGTCACCGAAGAGAGCTGGAAGAGGTCGGCAGAAGTCCTTGCTGACCTCGCTGATCCCGACATCATGGCCGACGCATGGCGGTGACGGGCTGGCTCATCGATAAGTCCGCGTATGTTCGGATGCAGTTGGGGCAGGCTTCGGATGCTGACAGGTGGAACTCGAGAATCGAGCGCGGGCTCGTGCGGGTCTCGACGATCACGAGGCTCGAGATCGGGTTCTCGGTACGCACAGGGGAGGACGGGCGGATGATCTTGGCAGTGCCCCCGTTGTCGCTGATGCCGCTTGAACGGCTGACTCCATCGATGGAGGATCGCGCGTGGGAGGTGCAGATGCTACTCGCCGATCAGGGGCACCACCGCGCCCCGTCCATTCCAGACCTCCTCATCGCCGCGACGGCGGAGAAGGCCGGACTGACGGTGCTGGCAGTGGATAAGGACTTCGACCTGATAGCGGAGGTCACCGGCCAGTCTGTGGAGACGCTCGCGCTGCGCTGACCGGCTCAGTCTCTGGTGGCGGAGAGCCTGAAGACGGGCTTGCCGGTAGACACCGCGTACGCGATCTCCCGGCTCGTTGACTCGCCGATGTAGCTCCCA